>Ga0181566_10000957_pt1 | contig 23595 bp, 20 predicted proteins | sample 101ome_15_FD_133762 | JGI IMG/M metagenome (GOLD analysis project Ga0181566, IMG submission 133762) | Coastal salt marsh microbial communities from the Groves Creek Marsh, Skidaway Island, Georgia - 101402AT metaG (megahit assembly) | ecosystem: Environmental > Aquatic > Marine > Intertidal...
CACTTAACAAATCCAATGTACGACTTTCTAACTCCCACGAACGAATACCACACAACACTTTACTTCCTACCTTTACCTCATTCTCACGACGACCACGACCACCACGATACTTCTTTCTTATATCTGTATTACCTCACATCAGTTTTGCTTTTGTATAATATTTTTCATATATTATACAAATAAGATTACATTACTTCGCCATTTCACATTCCCACATATGACGACTCCATTCTTTTAAGCGCAACTTTACATCTTTTATTTTTAACATTTCGTTATTATATTCTTCACTGTTCATCATATCTTCTTTCGGACAACCATTTACACCATTGATATAATACTTCCATACTTTCTTATATTTTTCCTCATCTACAATGATATCCTCATCCACTATTCCATCACGCTCTTCAACGTATGTATACATTTCACCAATGGTCTTTATTAATTCTTCTCTTGGTTTTTCCTTTGCACCTCTCCAAAGCATCTTTTTTTTATTTTGTCGTTTTTCACGTTCTTCCTCCAATACAATTCGAACTATTTTTTTACATTCTTTACAATTCACTAATTTCATAAACTCACTGAAATTGATAGTTTTGTCACTGTTTATTAAACGATTTTTATAATTTGACATTAGGACATTATATATGCGGTCATCAATGATATATTGACGTTCAATAAAATCATTTCCAAATATGTAACATAATATAACATAATCCTGAATGCGGTCTTCCTCATCCGTACCCATACTTTTTAATATTAATCTTGACAAATACTTAATATCCATTGCATACATGTCGTCCTGTGTCTCGTAATCTGTGCGAATATACTGTTTCATAAATGTTTCTATTTCACGACAAACGTGCAGTGATTTACACTTATGATGTACAAGCAACGATAACATAATTAAATCAGAATCCAAACCATATATCAATACATTTTTATTGCAAAAATCATTTTCACGTATATAATCCATTATTTTATGCTCCCCTTCACCATTTTCCTTAGGAGACGAACATACAAAATCAACATAATTCTTCTTATCACTATATGTATCAAAATAATTGTCAATCCTTTTAGTAAATTTATCCATAAATGGCTTTCCCAAAGTAATATTATTCCTATCCCAATATCCAATAGGTGTTCGCAAAATATTTTGTAATGCACGACGTTTCAATTGTTGTTTTACTTTTCCCTTTGGTGGAATACCATCAAATGAAATATATACACGTTCAGACGGATTTATCAAGTTTATATAATATATTATTTTCCCAATAACACGTTCAATCAATTCATCTTCTATAACGCCCACATATGCTTCTTTTTCCATAGCACTAAGTGTGTCATAAATTATTGAATTTGCGTCAAAACACAATACGTGGATTTTGTTATCATTATGAATAAAAAAATCCAAGCCCTTCATCACATTTTTGTACTTGCGAATGGTGTGCGTATAAAATTTTGGAATTCCCATTATATTAATATCAATGATTATATTTATATTATTTGTATAAATATATAATGCAAGCCAAGAATTTCATATATAATTTTGAACATACATCACCAGATTATAAAAACTATTTTGAAGAAGAAATCAATAGAGTAACACATATTATTACAAATACAATCATTTCATTAAAATGTAAAAAAAACCAAAAAATATTTAGTGAGAATGACCAAAATATATCCATCAAAGTTCTCAACGAATTATTTGCAAACCTAATAAATCTACAATCCAACTTAAATACATTTTCTTGTGAAGATTGTAATAAAACTTTCAAAGTAACATTATCCAAATTATCTATTATAATGACAACCTTCGGAACAATGTATTTGGAAGATTTATTATATATATTATGGAATGATTGTTGCGATAAGGTTCCCAGTGATATATTATATGACAAAAAATCATTAATATTCAACTATGTTTCTCCCATTGCGTGTATCATGTATAACGATATTCCCGAAAATAAAAACACCTCTTCGATTGATAAATTGAACGATGATTCCGAATTTAAAAAACAGACATTACCTAATTTGGAATGTTGTGATATTATGGATTCTGATAATTTTGTCATTGATATAAATGGTATATATGTTACGTTATATAATTCTAAATTGAAGCAGTCTATTGTAATCAAAGGTATTGTTCATCAAGTGGATATAGACCATTTAAATAATAAATATATACGCCAATATGTAAAAGATTATGATAACTATTTCAAAAATAGCGATGTGAAAATGAAGGAAGTGTCAAAAAATGTGATTGATTTCATGACATTAAAGGAAATACTGATATATAATATCAATGACCAAGAAAAGATTATAATGTCTATTATTAATCAAATAAATGTTATAAAGCGGAATAAGATTCAAGCAAATATTGATAAATTCAATGATTATTCATTAAGTGGAAAGCGAAAAATGTTATTAAATATGCTATTATACGGAAAAGATAATTTAGTTTATTTCATTGCAAACATGTTATATGAAATCATAAGTATGAACTCCGACGATAAATTCCCACATAATGATTTATTGACCGAGAGTTTTACGTGGAAAGTGAAACAACTTCTCAAGGACTGTACAAAATCCAGTATTAATTACAATAATGATATGCGTAAAAAATACGATACAAATGATATTTCTCTTGAACATCAAATCTATTTGCTACAAGTGAATGAAAAAGTAAAAGAAAAGGCATTTGCAAAATATAAGGAGGTAAAGTCCAAGAATGATGATTCCAACTCCAAAGCAAAACAATATTTGGAAGCTCTTGTAAAAATTCCATTTAATATTGTAAAAGAAGAAAAGGTATTGTCTATATTAAATGACATCAACAAAGATGTGAATCAAGTATATTCAATATTTGACAAACTAAAATTATTTGATAATGAAACCAAAAACAGAAAAAAATCATACACTAAATATGAAATTAATGAATTGATGAAAAATATTGGCAATACGTATCAAGATGTGTATTTCAGTGTCTTTAAAAATAAACTACAAACTCTTCATACAAAGCAAATTGATAATATTATTACTCATTGTAATAGTGGATTTCAAGACAAAATATATAAAAAAAATAACAAAACCACAAAGATACAAAATATTATATCAAATGTAGAAAAAAACATGAGCATTATGAGTAATATTGAAGAAACGTATAATGAATATAACTTTATTAATATAGACACTAAGATGAATGCAATATCAAAAAAAATGATTCAATTAGATAATGGAATTGAAGAAATAGAAAATGTTCTCAACAATTGTGTTTATGGACACGAAAGTGTAAAAAAACAAATTTTCAAAGTGATGGCCCAATGGATAAATGGAGAGCAAAAAGGGTATTGTTTTGGATTTGAAGGAAGTCCGGGGGTGGGTAAAACTTCTCTCGCGAAAAAGGGTATCAGTAAATGTTTAGTGGATGACGATGGAAACGAGCGTCCATTTTCTTTCATTGCATTAGGTGGTTCTTCTAATGGTTCATATTTAGAAGGGCACGGTTATACGTATATGAATTCTAATTGGGGTAAAATTGTAGATGTATTGATGGAATCAAAATGTATGAATCCCATTATATATATTGATGAGTTAGACAAGGTAAGTGGTACTGAGCAGGGTAAGGAAATTATTGGTATATTGACACATTTAATAGACAAATCACAAAATAGTTGTTTTCAAGATAGATATTTTACAGGAATTGACATTGATTTATCAAAAGTGTTATTTGTATTTTCATATAATGACCCATCCAAAATAGACAGCATTTTACTTGATCGCATTCACAGAATAAAGTTTGATAACCTATCTTGTGAAGAGAAGGTAGTGATTACGCGAAAATACATCATTCCTGAACTAACACGTGAAATGAATCTGGAAAGTGTTATACACATTGAGGATAGAATTATTGAATATATAATTGAAAACTATACAAATGAGCCCGGAGTTCGCAAGCTAAAAGAATTATTTTTTGATATTTACGGAGATATTAATATACAATTACTATTATGCAAGGATAATTTACACCTTCCAATACAATTAACACAAGAAGTATTGGATAATAAATATTTAAAAAAGTATCATAAAATCACACATATGAAAATCAACACGATTAACGAAATTGGGACAATTAACGGATTATGGGCAAATAGTTATGGTAATGGTGGAATTATTCCTATTCAAACAACATTTTATCCCAGTGGAACATTCCTTGAATTTAAATTAACAGGATTACAAGGTGATGTAATGAAAGAGAGTATGAATGTAGCAAAAACACTTGCGTGGAGCATTACATCATCAAAAACACAAAAGAAATTAATCAAGCAGTTCGAAACAACCAAGCAACAAGGAATACACGTTCATTGTCCAGATGGAAGTATTAGTAAAGATGGTCCATCTGCAGGAACAGCAATAACAGTTGCATTGTACAGTTTATTCAATTCAAAAGAACTTCCCAATACGTGTGGAATTACTGGAGAAATAACATTGAACGGAACAGTGACTGCTATTGGAGGGTTATATGAGAAAATTACAGGGGGATTGTTGGCTGGAATAGAAACATTTATCATACCGCACGAAAATATTAGACAATTTGAACAAGTAAAGCAAAAATATAAACAAAAGGGTATTCATATTTATGACAAAGCAGATTTTCATTTTGTGAAGAACATACACGAAGTATTGAATATACTGAAAATATAAAATGTAATATTAATTTATATAAATAATATTATGAAATTAGATTTCATTTCTATAAGTTATCTATTTTTACGTTTAGCACCATTTATTATCGTATCATTTTTCTCGTTAGCATCCTTATTTAACCAAGATTTTAAAGGAATTATATATTTGGTAGGATTGATTACAACAGCATTTATAACAACTCTATGGGGAAATATGAGAGGATATGAAGGCGTAAATTCTGAAGCACCAATATGCAATATGATTGAAATTGGTGAAAGCGGAGAATTTTCTAAATTACCATTGGGTCAAACAGTATATGGATTTACATATGCATACTTAATGTATGTTATTGGTCAAAATGGTTATGTAATGGATAATATTCCAACCGTTGTATTTTTCCCATTAATCAGTTTATTTGATATGTCATGGAATATACAACATACATGTTATAATTTCACATCATTGTTTGTATCATTAACTATTGGTGTATTATGTGGTGTAACTTGGGCAGCAATCATTGACAGTAGCGGCGTTACCAAATTACAATATTTTAATGGTATTTCAGGAAATGATGTATGTGACCGCCCAGCCAAAACAACATTCCGATGTAAATTATACAAGAACGGAAAACTTATTTCACAGAATATGGCAGCATAAACCAATATAGATTTGTAATATACATATTATCTTACAAATTCAAAAAACTAACATTCAAATAACAAAACAGTGCATGTTTTTCTTGAACCAACCAGAAAACTGTTTTTTTAATTCGTTACGAGTTATTGTTTCAGTCATATATCGGACCATGCCATTGGTATGATAGTTTTTCAAAAAGTTATTAAATACTGAAATTAAATTTGATTTTGAATAGGTGCTTTCTAATTCGCTCATTGTATATTTAGAATAATTTTTACGATCATTTACAGCATTATGAAAATCAAAAAGCATTTTTTTTAGACCTTGTTTAGTTGTAATATTATTAAAATTTACACTCTTCATATACTCGCGTGCGTGTTTGGCACATATTGGACACGGTAAATGAAGACAAACTTTTAATATATAGTTACATAACTCAGTTTTAATTGCTTCAAAATGTTCATCTTTTATTTTTTCTGCTAATGAATGGAATAAAATCCATGTAGGTGGTCCCCAATATGGTTTTTCTTCACTTTTCGGGATATTATAATGCGTATTTGTCTTTATTTTCGGAGGAAGGGGAATTCCCATTCTCTTTGTAGGTTTTCTTTGTGGTAGTGAATATTTATTAGTAGTATTTTTATTATTTCCAATTCCAAACAACATGATAATCGTTAATTTATAATATATGAATATATAAATATAATCAATTATAATATTATAATGGACAAACAAGTTTTAGCAGGACACGTAAAAAAATGGATTGAACTTGATAATAAGATACAAGCAGCTCAAAAAGTACAACAACAGCTAAAAAAAGACAAAAAGGAAATAAATGACAAACTTATTGAAATAATGCGAGATGGTGAAATTGATACACTTAATGTAAGTGATGGAAATATCAATTATGTAAAGAGAAATGTTAAAAAACCAATCACAAAAAAATATCTATTAAATGTATTGTCACAGTATTATGACGGGGATATAGACAAAGTAATTAACTTAAATTCGTTTATTATGGATAATCGTGAAACGGTTGTGCGTGAAAATATTGAACGTATTAAACATAAGAATTAAGGACACACAATACCAGTAGTATTGCTAAATTTTCCAATAATACGAGGGGTATTCACTTTACCAATAATATCTTCATTGTGGTATACGTTATTCAATTCATCTACGTGATATACAATACCATTCACTTCTTCTACTCGTAAGCAAATGGCTACTGTGTTTTGTGACGTTGAAGCATTAGTAATAACGCCATATGGGCGATTTTTTATGTGTGTTCCACAATATTCGTTCTCATCCTTTCTTCTCCGTGTGCATTGCTCGCCATTAGCACGACATGCAATACATCTATCAATGACGGGTAATACGTTCTTTACACGTTTTCTTTTTGTAATATTTTCTTTTGTAATTTCCAATTTGTCATAATTGTATAAAAACTCAAATAGTGTCGTTTTAAAGTCTTTATTAATATCCATTGTATTAATCAGATTTCTTAAACTATCTTTGAAATTCGCCATATATCCATCAACAATGCGGTTAATTCTGTTCTCCATGTTTGTAATTTACTATAAATATGTAGATGATTATGTAAAAAATAATCATATACATTACGAATCAATTTTTATGAGAACATCTTTTGAATTTGTTTAAACACATCAATAATGTCATTGCTGCAAGTCTTCAAGTGACTGCGAATAATATTTTTATCCACATTCATTCTATACGATAAACGTATAACAGAGTCGTTGCTATGTGGATGAAACTTCTTGAACCCACAAAATGTCAATTGCCTGTCTTTTTCGTTTTCAAAGTACTTGGTATATAACATATGTTCCAGTAGCTTCCCCATCGTATAATCCTCATTTTCCAATACAATATCGTGACAATTATCCATCGTTGTTTCTCCCAAATTGATAGGTACGCTGTCTCCATCAATACTTTCAATAAACTGTGTAAATTTATTCACAAGAACACCACACGCTGAGCTCACCAATTTTTTATTAGAATAAATACCAATACTCTTGAGTTTAAAGTCAAAACTGTTTTCAATATACTCGCGTTGTGCATCAAGTAAATAATAGTTGCGTTTTTCAAATTCAATCTCCTCTTGTGTTTGACCTTCCCCCTTCATTTTATTTTCAACTGTCTCCCATTTCTTTCTTGCTTTCTCAATATCAATGGTGTTTCCATATGTACATAGAGATGTTACATTATACATACTATTTTCACGTGCCATACTTACAGAGAAATCACATTCAAGGTCAATCTCTTCTCCGGGAATAGCACTTGTAATCTGCGGACGTAAGCGAAGAAACAAGATATAATCATTCGTAATATCATTGGGTGGAAATATCTTTTTCACTTCCTCGGGTGACATGTATGTACCACTTTCCTTATCTCTAATTTTGAACTGTTCAGTAGTAACATCCATCATTACATTTGTGTCATTTTTCACTTTAAGTTCCAATATGTATTTTCCTGGGAGCATTTCCAAATTGGTTTCATTAATAGGAATACAAGCCAATCGTTGTTTAAAAATTTCATTATGAAAACGAGTAGTATTTTTGTTAATTTTACATTGATTTTCTTCATATTTTTCAGTGATAAACGCATTCACTGGTATTTCAGAGTATATAATTCTTCGGATACCATTTACAAATGATACATGGCAATCTTGAATTGTGAATTCAAGAATATTATCATTTTCAACAATCTTGCTAACCTTGGGGTTCATACTTAATATATTATTACATTTCTTTTCTAAATATATTTCGTTTCAATTTTCTACATAGCAATTATAATATTGTTATGCATTTATATCATCATTAGCCCAACTAATACGAACGATAAAATGATAGGAAAAAGTACTAAAAACCAGGATACACTGGGGACACCAGCATCACATATAAGGTTCAAAATCCAAGTCCAGAATAATACATATAATAATTGGATAATTAATACAAGAGTAGTACTTGGAACATCACAACTCATATATCCTATACAGTATTTATCCACATTTCCATAATTTTGAAACGCAATTACAATTAATCCGATTACAGATAATACTAAATATAAATGTGCGGGGGTACATAAATTTTTCAAACCACGAATTTCAGCCATTTCTATTATACATTATATCAACAAAAAATATAATATATTTAGAGTTTGATACATTTCCACTCCGACAATCTCAATTATCCGTTTTTTACTCTATATCTACATGGGTTAGCATATGACGCCTACAACACATATTTGTAATTTTCAATTCATCTAATACAATCCCTTCGTGCGTTTTCTTTGTATTGTCTTTTGTTAAATATACCACCTTTTTAATAGTATTTCCACCATTTTCTTGAACTTTGCGTTGTCTAACTTGAGTTTGATAAAATCTATATTTGTCTGCCAAAACATTACCACACGTAAAGCATTTAATAGGGATGATCATATTTATATATTATATCATATTATTATATAATACATTTAATTCAATTTTTTATGAAACAAATAACATATTGGTGGTTTTTTATTATGATTACATTTTTGATATCTGCATATCTTCATTCAAAAGACTTAATACGCGAAGGAAATAAGGGAGATATTTCATATGAACCTAATGACTTGGATATTGAGTATCATATTAGTATTGATGATTTAGTAGAACAAAACCAAATCAACGGAGTTGTACGCGTTGTTGATGAAGATGGAAATCTTATTGATTTGAGCGGAAATTTTCCAAAAACACCCATATATTATCAACCAGAAGACAAGTTCAAATATAGTTTGACAAATTATGTACCTGATTACGAAGATAGTATGTATTTGAGTAGAACACACGGTGTCTTCAATAAAAAAGATTATGTACGGGATGAAGAAACTGAATTAAAAGTGAAATACGGAAAAGATGTGAATACATTATTAGACGAACGTATAGACCAACGATCCTGAAAATACAATATGAGCAATAAAAATACTCTAAAACTATTTACTTTACACGATATTTTCCGCTCAATGTCTTGACCTTCTTCTGCGTTAAATCATCATTATGACTATGTAAATCATTATGACATTGTTTACATAGTGTCATCAAGTTCGCAGGATGATTTTTTGAAAAATGATTAATAAATCCATTCTTGTCTGCTAAATGCTGTTCAGTTAAATGATGTATATCTTCTCCGACATTTCCACATTTTTCGCATTTTCCCTTTACCTTTTTGGAATTATATGACGATGTGGTTGAACTTAATAGTCCCATAGAATGCGGGAAATGTTTTTTACGTATTTCAAATGCACGTTCAATAAATAGTTCTTCCATATGGAGGGATTTGCATACTTCCAATCCATAACACGATGGTCCAGACCCATCCTTTATTTTTCGGTCATATACCATATCTCCCAATACAGAATCATAACAAACTGTCATATGCTTACATTGTGTTCGTTCTAATAATTTCAATTCATCACTATCTACAACCTCGTGTAAATGTGTGGCAAAAATATGAGACGCACCACTATTATGTATTTGTTCTAAACTGGATAAAAATATACTTATTGCGGATTCCAATTCAGTTCCCGAACATAGTTCATCCCCCAAAACCAATGTGTTTTCATCTACGTGTGTCAAAATTGTTCTCAGTTCCGACATTTCTGAGGCAAATGTAGAAAGGCCTTTGAATAAATTGTCATTGCCAATTATGCGCGAATATATTGCACTATATGGACAATACACCATCTTCTTACAAGGAACATACATTCCAGCTTGTGCCATAATTACACATAAACCAATTGAACGTATAATACTTGTCTTTCCAACAGCATTTGTTCCAAACAATAAAATTCCGTCACACTCACGTTTCCCCAGACACACATCATTCGGAACATAAATTTCTTGTGTATTCAGTTGTTCTATTAAACAATGTCTTAGTTCTTGGATATCGACAAAGGATTTATCATCATCGCATACTTCAGGTAATGTATAATTGTATTTGATTGAATTATATATGCGACACTGGAGAACATCTAATTTTGATATACACTTAGATACATTGCGAATTAAGTCACAATACGTATGCATAAATTGCGTCAAATGTGATGTCAATAACTCCTTCATCATTTGATAACCGTCTTCACGTAAGTTCAAAATATTTTCAACACAATCCTTTATTTTCGGATGTTTCACTTCATTTGTTGTTTTAGTAGAAGTTTCAAACTTCAATAATGACAAATCCAATAATGTCTGTTTTTTTTCTTTTGTCAAAGCTTTTTCGGCTATTTTGGTTCGCGTCTTTGTAATTGTTATAGAATTCCATGTTTTTTCTTTTTTATGTACTGTAAAATAATTAGACGCCCCTTCATATTTAAAGACAATTTGATTGAGTAAGTCTTTAACATTATAGAAATAATTTACATTTTCGTTGTAATCATTGTATATCTTATCAAAATTTCTGTCTATATTTGGATTAAATATATTATCATCCAGTGATGTAAAATTATTTTTCTCACATTGTTCCATATTAAATATTGTGTTTAGTTCAATGATTGCACTTTCCAATTGTTGAGTTATAGTATCAATGTTGTTTTCATTAAACAAATATCCTACTAATTTTTCGTCTTCGGACATTGTATTCAAAATATCCCGTGCTACACCCAAACTATTGTTTAGTACATATACCATCATTGGCGTTATTTTATTATTAAATACCTTTTGAAGAATGAGTTCAATATCCTTAAACCCTTTTAATAATGAGCGTAAATCATCGTATTCATATGTATTTTTGAAATATTCGTTGATATCATATTCATTTTGTAGCCACATTGCATCTTTTGATGGGTTAAGCAATCTATATTGAAACCTTTTTGTACCTACACTTGTGACACAGTTATTCAAAAACGATAATACACTTTTTAATTTACCGCTACCATTTCCATCATCCACGACGTTCAGTTGTTTCAATGTTTGATTTCCCATTACTACATGTTGTGTAGAACGTGAAATAATTGGTTTCTTCAAACGAATCGTCATATTTTTATTATGTTCTTCCAAATAATTCAATAGATAGCATAATGATTGGGTTGCAATCTGGTTTGAATACTCGGAACTATATGACATAATATCGTGCCCATATGTCTTTTCAAGTATTGTTTGAATATATTGCTTCTTTTTACAATTCACAATCTCTGGTGTGCTATCATCCTTGTTATATTTATACACCACGCGGGTTAAATCCACAAACCGAATCAACTTATCAAAGTTATCTTTTTCCATATTTGTTATAAAAATGACTTCTCTCGGATTATATAGCGAAAAATAGTTTTCCATTTCATTGAGTGTAGTGGAAGTATATAACAATTGCTCACAATATTCGGACATGTAACAACCTCCATCCATTACATTAATAAATGCCATACCTATTGCTATTTTTTCACCGATATTGTTTTTGCTCAATTTATATGTGTTCAACCATATACATCCAATAGTATTGGTTTGCTGTGTTGTGCTTTCACTATTTACTGATAAATGTGTTCCTTTTGAATATACAATGTCCAGTTCCCGTGTCACGGTTTTACCTTTTTTATGTTGAATAATTACAGGTACAGTATAGTCGTTCTCCACAAGAATATCAATATATTTGTCAATTGTATATTCCGGGAACCCTGCCATAATGATATGGTCTCCATTATCATACGTTATATCTTTGATAGAATATGTAAAATCCAGTATATTACAGACATCTTCTACCTTACTCATATAAATTTTCTTATTGTCGTTTCGCAATCCATACATTTCAAAAAATGACCCCACTTGCATTAATAATATAGTATTTTCACCATATTTTTCAACAAATTCGTCGTTTTGACGAAAATATTGTTTGTATATAGATTCTTCTTTTTTTACCATATTATATTTGTATGAAAGGTTCCCGATAAAAAAAATGTAAAGATTATTTTATATTGTTATAATAAATACAAAAATATAAAATTGAATAATAACATTGGAAGTTAATAGTCAAGATAATGATACTTGTTATAGTAAATATAATTATAATATGATAAAGGATTGTGAGTATGGACAATTCTGTATAATTGATGACATTATACCATCGATTGAACAACGTGTAACCATTGAAACACAACAACACACATCATTGAAAACGCTATTAAATAAAAATTACCCGGTAATTTCATCTTGGTTTGTATTGTTATACATATATAACTATATATACGACTTATTCAGTGTGTAAGTAATTATGAAGAAGCAATTCTGAATTATGATTTTGTACTGAAACACATACTATGTACTACTGTGTACATTTGTCGCAATACGCTTTCTGGCGTAATACAACCTACTCGTATCAACCCTCGTTTTATCAAGTCTTTTTTTACTTGATAAATAGAAACATCTTTCAGTTCTTGCAATTTTAATGTTGTATTTGAACGAATCTTCTTGTTAGATATAAGCACCGATATTTTTTTTTCTTTATTATTTTTACCTACATTAAAAGTTCTACGTATAATCTTCTTTTGCTTATCGTGTATCTGATTTCTATGTGCTGTATATTTTTGTAATGCGTTTAGTTCAGCATTTTGCTTTTGAAAACTTCCTGATGTGTTTTGATTACTTATACCTACGTTGGTATTATTATGATTCAATGATGGTAAGTGTTTTTGCGTACTTGCGTTTGTGGTATGATACGAGCGATATGTTGGTAAACTTCCATTTTTCAAACACCCATATTTGGGTTCGGCATCCTTATGTGGTACATTTACATGGAAGCGAACACTATCATCATTTACTACAATATTTTCAACTGATTGGTGCGGAGTATTTGTATTCATATTTGTATTGTCTGTATTACTATGTATGTTTTCATTACTATCAAATGTCGTCATTGTATTGGAATTGTTATTTTGATTAGAATGATTTTCCTGATTATGTTGTTGAGTAAGATGTGTTGTATGTGGTGTCATTTCAATTTGATTGAAGTTATTGTTCTTGACAGTATGATTGTTGATATGTTTATCTCTAATATTATTCATAAATTCAAACGTATCCTTCATAATGTTATTCATTGGTTGGGTTGATTGTTGCATATGAGCATTTCCAGAAATAAGTTGTAATTGTTGTCGGTGTTTTTCATCTTGATGCTTACGAATCATTCTTAATAGTGATTGCTTACGTAACGTTTGATTTTTTGTCTTTGGTGGAGCTCGTATTTTAACATCGTTTGTTTTTTCCTTGGGTTGTTTATTTTTCTTCGTTTTTCCCGATGTCATAAACATTAAATCCGGATGCATGGATATTCTCTTTTCATTCGTCGCCATTCTTAATCTATATAACCTACTATATTTTCCAATAAAAAAAATATAGTTTAAACACAATTATACATAAATTGAATGAAGAAATTTCTGGTGCTCATCTTTTTTCTCTTTGTTTTTATTTTCAATAAATGTCTTTAATCCCTTATTCATATCATTAATATCTATAGTTCGGGAAATTGGCTTTGTTTTACCATATATCCTACGACTGTATGAAATTTTTGAATATGTAAATAACACCTCCATATCACGTCCATAATTTTCAAAATAATCATAATTTTCCTTAAACCAATCTACAGTTATGGTATCGCAAATAAACCATTTACCATCTTTTACTGTTTTTTTAAATATTTCAAATAATTCCTTGTGGTCATATTTATCAATATGAAAATTCCATATAAATCGCGATTTCAATCCAGTATTCATTGAGAAAAAACGGTTTTGAATGTCATCTTTGTATCCCGCTATTATAACCATCATATCATTCTTATGATCACTCAATGTCTCGCATATTGTATCCACACATTCCTGACTAAAATTATCAATATTATCACTGTTTTTCCCCAATGAATATACTTCATCAATAAATAATACACCACCTATACAACTATCCAACACTTTCTTTGTTTTTATTGCGGTTTGTCCTAAATAACCTGCAACTAAATCACTACGAGTTACTTTTTTAAACACATCATTTTTCAATACACCTATTTTAGAATACATTTTCCCAAGCAACTTGGCAATTTCAGTTTTTCCAGTGCCAGGAGGACCACATAGTACAGTATGTTTATAATCCCCATCAGAAAATGTATGTAGTTTCTGTAAGAAATACAACAATTGGTCTAAAATGTTCTGTTTTAGTTTTTCCATTCCAATCATATCGTCAATTTGATATAATTCTTCCTTGATTGTGGTTAGTGCTTTCAAATCAATATTGTACATATACATGTCATCGTATGTATAATCTTCCAATATTCCCAACAAATCACGAATACTATTTATTTCAGTTTCAATAGTTATCATTTCTTTATCTTCATCATTTATTTTAGGCTCTAACGTAACATTATGTTTCTTCTGCCAATCGTTATATGATGACGAAATCTTTTTTCCATTGTCATTCATTTCATGTGAAACAAATGGTTGGCATGCAAAATTTGGAGTGCTCATATTACCCATCATATACTCTACATTTGTATTTCGTATAAGGTCTATAAATTCTTTACGCATGACTTGTTTTTTTTTAGAAAAATTGTCCAAATATTCAATAAAGTCTTTATTATTTGATTCGGTCATGATACAGATATATCATATATGATGAATGTTTTATATTATTTGATTAAATAAAATTGATTAAAGGACAATTTAAAAGTATTATTCTAATACTATTAGGTGCAATGATGTCTCTCGACGCGATGAACATACATAACTATGATAACCTCACACGCAACGATACAATCAAAGAGTTGATTGAAAGCGAAAAAACACAAAAATTAGTGGAAAATAAAATTCATAGTGTTCTTGAACATGTTGGTAATTACATTGAAGAACCATACGATATTATCCAATCTTATTTTGGGAACAAACATCTTGACAGACTTGTACGTCATCAAGTAGAGTCATATAATCATTTCATAAACGTTCAAATGCAGCAAACAATCAATATGTTTAATCCAGTGGTTATTCATTCTGAAAATGATTATGATATTACCAAAGATAAATATTCCCTTGAGATTGAGTTATATTTTCAAAAATGTAATATTCTTCCTCCGCAAATTCACGAAAATAACGGAGCTACCAAAAATATGTTCCCGTCCGAAGCTAAATTGAGAAACTTCACATATTCATCTATTATGAATGTAGATATCCTTATTAAATATCATATATTAGATACAGAACAAATGGATAACAAGATTGTGGTTGAAAAATTGCTTAAGAAAATCAATATTGGACGTATGCCGATTATGGTAAAATCGTCGTGCTGTATGCTAACACTCAATAAAAATATCCCTCCAACGATCACAGGTGAGTGTAAAATGGACCCTGGTGGATACTTCATTATTAAGGGGTCTGAAAAAACCGTATTGGGTCAAGAACGTGTTGCTGAAAACAAAATCTACTGTTTTGACAACAAGAACAAGGCTAAGTGGAAATTCTCTGCTGAAATAAAATCGGTACCTGATTTCAAATGTATTTCACCCAAACAGGTAGATATGCATATTTCAAGTAAAAACAATGGTTTTGGAAACGTCATTTATGTTAATATTCCGCGCATGAAGCAACCCATTGAATTGTTTGTCATTTTCCGTGTTCTTGGTGTTATTAGTGATAAAGATATTTGTAAGTATATTGTATTGGACATTGATGATAAAAACAATAAAAGCATTATGGAATTTCTTAGAGCATCCATATTTGAATCGAGTAAATATATGGACCACGAATCCGCAATGGAATATTTCACATCTAATGTATCTTATACAATGCCTGTAAATGGTGAAAACGTAATTGCTGATAAAAAAAGAAAGCAATTTGTGAATGATATTCTTGAAAGTGATATGCTTCCTCATTGTAATAATAACACGCAAAAATTGTTCTTCCTTGGTTATATGGCAAAGAAACTGATTCTTACAAGTATGGGTCTCTTACCATTTGATGATCGCGACTCATACATCAACAAACGTATTGAATTATGCGGAACACTCATCAATAATTTATTCCGAAATTATTTCAATAAACTTGTAAAGGAAATGCAAAAGCAAATTCTCAAGGAAATCAACAATGGTTCGTGGCGTTCAAGTGACGATTATGAAAATATTATCAATCATACAAACATTTACAAAATCATTAAATCAACTACCATTGAAAATGGTATCAATCGCGCTTTATCTACAGGTGATTTCAGCATTAAACAAAGTAATAGCAGTAAAGTTGGTGTAGCACAAGTATTGAACCGTCTTACATACATTGCTACGGTCAGTCATTTGCGTCGTATCAATACTCCTCTTGAAAAGAGCGGTGAATTGATTGAACCACGAAAGCTCCATAGCACGACGTGGGGATTCTTGTGTCCAGTTGAAACTCCAGAAGGTCAGTCGGTTGGTGTAGTGAAAAATATCAGTTATTTGTGCCATATTACTATTCCAACAAATAATGTGGGTCTTCATAAATATATTGAAGATTATACGCAAGATTTTGAATCATCAACATTTCATGAAATCAGCAACTGCGTAAAGGTATTTATCAATGGGGCTTGGGTTGGTATTACAAATCAGCCAATGAAATTATATGAATCCTTGAAGGAGAAAAAATACAGTGGTATTATTAACATTTACACGTCTATTGTATTTGATTATGCAAAAAAGGAAATTCGAATCTGTAATGATGCTGGACGTCTAACGCGCCCCCTATACAAAGTAAAGGATAACAAGGTATTATTGACAAAAGAAATTGTGAAAAAAGTCAATACCAATGAATTAAATTGGAACGATCTGATTACAAATTGTAGATTGGGAGATTCTATTCTGGAATACATTGACCCAGAAGAGCAAAATCATGCAATGATTGCAATGAAATCTAAACAAAAGATGTTTGATAACTTTAAATATAACTATACACATTGTGAAATTCACCCAAGTACAATGTTTGGTATTCTTGCATCGTGTGTTCCTTTCCCTGAGCATAATCAGGCACCAAGGAATACGTATCAATGTGCAATGGGAAAACAGGCGATTGGAATATACGCCACAAATTTTGATACACGTATGGATAAGACCACATACATTTTGAATTATCCCAGTCGCCCTCTTGTAGAAACTCGTGTGATGGACTTCATTAATCTGGACTCTATTCCTTCTGGAACACAAATACACGTGGCTATTATGACACACGGTGGATATAATCAGGAAGATAGTGTATTGATTAATAAAGGGTCTATTGACCGAGGACTGTTTCTTGCAACCATTTATCATACGGATAAAGACGAAGACAAAAACATCATTCGTGATGAAATTATACGTTGCAAACCAGATAAGACGATTACAAAGGGTATTAAGTATGGTAATTACGACAAGCTCAATAATAATGGTTTTATGGAAAAAGACAGTTTGGTTGAAAACAGAGATGTTATTATTTCAAAGATTGTTCCAATCAAGGAAAATCGCAATGACCCTACTAAACTTATCAAATATGAAGACCAGAGCAAGACACATCGTACAAATGAAGAATGTTATATTGACAAGAATTATACAAATCGTAATGGTGATGGATACGATTTTGCAAAAGTCAAAATTCGCACAACTCGCAAACCTGTATTGGGTGATAAGGTATCCAGTAGGCACGGACAAAAAGGTACGGTTGGCAATATTATTCCCGAGTGCGATATGCCATTTTCAAAGGACGGTATAAAGCCGGATATAATTATTAATCCTCACGCTATTCCATCCAGAATGACCATTGGACAATTGAAAGAGACGTTACTTGGCAAAGTATTGTTAGAATTGGGTATGTTTGGTGACGGAACAAGTTTCAGCGAACTGGATATCAAGACAATTTGTAACGAACTCCAAAAGTGTGGTTATGAAAGTTATGGTAACGAGGTGCTATACAATGGTATGACCGGAGAACAATTAGAAATCAATACATTTATTGGTCCGGTGTTTTATCAGCGATTGAAACATATGGTAAATGATAAGCAACATAGTCGTTCAATTGGTCCAATGGTCAATCTAACCCGACAGCCTGCCGAAGGAAGGAGCAGAGATGGAGGTTTCAGAGTAGGAGAGATGGAGCGTGATGTACTCATTGCTCACGGAATGACGAACTTCTGTAAAGACCGTCTATATGACGCAAGTGATAAATATAGTACATATGTATGTAAGCGTTGTGGTATGATTGCCTCATACAATGATGGAATAAAGAACAATATTTACAGAGACAATGATGTAAAGGTTCATTTGTGTAAAACGTGTAACAATACCAGCGATTTTGCAAAAGTAAATATTCCTTATTCGTACAAGCTACTATCACAAGAATTACAAACAATTAATGTCATTCCTCGTGTAATTACTCAATAAATTATGTAAATATACAATATCTTATATTTTCTATTGTATATTTCTATTGTATATTAGTGCTATGAATAATCACCATATTAACGATATTCGTGTCCAGAAGGATTTTTCCGGCATCACGTTTTCAGGGTATAAAAAAAGTGATGTAAAAAAAGAACTTATACAATGTCTTTTAACGGGAAAAATAGAACATGCATGCTATTGGTGTGCTGAATATATTTGTGCTGGTCATTATGGCGAATTATGGGAATTATTTTTATTCTTTTTTGGTAAGCACATTCACATTGGCAATCCGAAAATCATCATTTATCTACAAAAACGTTTTGAATTATTTAGACAATTGGTATCAAGTGGAGATTATATATGTGAATTACATACCCGCAATTCTCCAAAGATACGGACTCTCTTTGCTGAAATTACGTGTGTATTATGCTTTGCTAAAAAAACACATTCTATTGAAACACTGAAAATAAAACGTCAAGAAGAATTTGATATCACTAATATGCAGGACAATCTCCACGCCGACAGCGTTGAATATGTAGCGCGTGTATATCAAAAAAAAGATCCAAAAGAATTACTTATACCATTCAATGAACTTTATTATAATATTACGAAAAAAGATTGCCGTCGTTCATCTTATTGGATAGAGTGGTTACTTGAATTTGATTTATTATGTAGAAAAAAGAAACAAAAGGCGTTGTGTCAAATACGTTACGAATATGATGTGGATACTAAATACAAACAAGATATTGTTTGGATTATATGGGATATTTTCTTTGACTATGTCCAGAATAACAATGACATTTTCTTAAAAAGTGTTCTCAACGCATTAAATGATATTTTTTGTATTAAATATACTACAGCATCTTGTAAAAAACGTCGGTTTTTATTATATTTCGCAATATCACTTCTAACAGAAGATGTAAATCGTCAGTCTGAAATTATGCCGAATTCTGAAATATTGGCACAAGTAATTGAGAACATTAACACCATTTATTCTCAAATAAAGAAAAATGAACATAGTCCAAATACAGATTATTTGTTTGCAAATGTAGATACACAGAGTTCTATTGAAAAATCTCTTTTACAAATGGATATGTTAAACAGTGTTGATACACAACGTAAAACTGGATAATGTCATTCCATTACGAAATACATTTTGCAACTCACATAAAGAATATACACTAAACATACTATTACAAGTGCCAATAGTATAGAAATAATGTCTTGGGATTGGGATACTATTACTGACGCTCCTGATTTTTGTAAATGTATGGAAGGAAAAACAATTCAAGGTAAAGTCGTCTCTGTATATGATGGTGATACTGTGAAAATCATTTTCCCATTGAATGATACCCTATACAAATGGAATTGTCGTTTAATTGGAGTAGATACACCCGAATTGCGTACAAAGTGTAGTGTAGAAAAACAGTATGGCTACAAGGTACGTGACTTTCTTCGTTCAAAGATTTTGAATAAAGTCATCAATGTTGTCTGTGGAGACCTGGATAAATATGGTCGTTTGTTGGTAACTCTTCAGTGTGTTGGTGAAGAGTGTAGTGTAAATCAGTGGCTAATTAATAATGACTATGCGTTTGCGTATGATGGCGGAACTAAACGTTCTTGGGAGCAACACTTGAATAGTAAAACCACATAAAAATAGTCAAAAAAATGTTATTCAATTATATTTTCAATAACATTTTACTATATGTTTAGATGACGTGGAAATCAAACATAATTTAAAATGAAGAACCGAAAGCACCACCAATCATACTATTGGCAGCCATTGGTCCTCCTTGTAAAGATGAACCCAAAGGTGGAACTTGCTGAGCTTTCTGTTCTTCCAATTGTTGAGAACGACTTGTAGATAATGGTGCGGGGGGGCCAGCATAATAGTCGTCATCAATTTCGGGTTGCATCATTTTGCGTTGAGGAATATTAATTTCCTTGCGTTGGGATTCCATATTTTCCATTGTAGGTTGGGGTTCGCCATTCCATAATTCCAATACGCGGTCGTATAATATATTTACTTTCATTCCTAATTTTGTTTGGACACTTAACATAATAATCAAGAATGCTAAAACAACACTTGTGATTGATACATCTTCATATTTAAATCCACTATATGTAGGGAAATATGTAATTGCACGATGAATTACTATAATTCCAACAAACATTATCATAACTTGTAAAGCTATTTCTACTGTTAATTCTAAGTTAGATTTATCAATATCAATATCAGGAATATAATTCTGAACTATTTTGTTCAAAACAACAACAGGTATTATTCCCATCAATGAATATTGTGCCATATTCATAAATTCAGCATTTCCTTCGGGTGTTCCATCAAAGATATGAGATAAAAATGTTTTATTGTTGTTATCTCCTCCTATTATTAAATCGGATGTTTCCATATTATAACATTTATTTAGAAAAGAAATTAAATATAGCTCATAATAAATACATATAATGAATGTATTTCAGAATACTCAACATGAAGAACATCAATATTTAAACATTATACGTGAAATTATTAATACTGGAACGTGGGAAAATGGTCGTAACGGTAAAACTAAGGCAATTTTTGGAACCCATATGAAATTCTCTCTAAAAGATGGATGCATACCACTATTAACCACTAAAAAAGTGGCTTGGAAAACGTGTTTTAAAGAATTGACTTGGTTTATCAAAGGTTCTACCAGTAATAAAGAACTGAATGAGATGGGTGTGAAAATTTGGAACGGAAACGCAAGTAAAGAATTTTTAGAATCACGTGGATTATCATATGAAGAAAATGACCTTGGACCTGTTTATGGACATCAATGGAGACATTTCAATGCTGAATATAATGATTGTAATACAGATTATAGTGGCAAGGGTGTGGATCAATTAGCAAATGTTATCAAATTATTAAAAAATAAGGAAGAACTTAGTTCCCGACGTTTAGTTATTAGTGCTTGGAATCCTTGTCAAATTGACGAAATGGCGCTTCCTCCTTGTCACGTATTAATGCAGTTCAATGTTCATCAAGATAAATATTTGTCGTGCTCTCTTTACCAGCGAAGTGGAGATGTTGGATTAGGCGTACCATTCAATATTGCATCATATTCATTCCTTACTCATATCATTGCTAAACATTGTGGTTTAGAAGCCTATTCATTTGTGCATTTTATTGGTAATGCTCATATTTATGACGACCATATTGAGCAATTAAAAGAACAATGTACAAGAGAACCTAAAACATTTCCACGATTGTTTATAAAAAACAAATACGATAATATTGAAGATTATTCTTTAGATGATATTATGTGGCTTACGCCATATCAACATCATGATGTTATTAAAATGGATATGCGTGTATAATGCGTTTCGTACTTATATATTAATTATTTGTATAACTATATATAATTAATACATAATGTCAAGTGCTCTTGCCGCAGCAAAAAGAAGACGTGCTTTCGGACAACAAAATAATACAACGCAACAAACCCCTCCATCTACGCCCAGAACTCAACCTGAACCTCAAACATCTTCAGCACCAGCCCCAGCAAACAAACCTATGACGATTAATCAAGCATTTAAATCATTGGATGAACGTATTACTAATTTAGATAATAAATTAACGCAACAATCTACAAGTGCATTGCCCGATGGATTAATCGAAGAATATGAACAACGGTTTGACATGATTTTAAACGAGATTGTAAATATTAAAGAAGTATTAATGAAACTTCAAACTTTTTCAATGGAAGTAAATAAATCTCTTCATGATGAACGTATCAAAATACTTTCAGATATAGATAGTAATGCTTTACAAACAGATAACATTCAAGAAGTTATGAATGATACACATAATGTTACACAAATTCAAACAATTAATCTTCATACCAATGAAGATAATGGTGAAGATAATGGTCAAGATAATGGTCAAGATAATGGTGAAGATAATGGTGAAGATAATGGTCAAGATAATGGTCAAGATGATGATAATAATAATGAAGAAGAAGTTGTGAAAGACGATGAAAATGTTAATGCTGAAGAAGACGCTTAATATGATTCTGGAAAGTAAAATTGATTCATCGTTTGTTTTTATTATATATACTATAACTACTTGTATATATAATGCACTTGACTATCAGCGAACCAACTAAGCTATATACATTCACTTATGTTTTACAAAATATAAGGTCATTTACCGAATTTATTGAACTCCATTTCAAAGAAGATGGATTGTATATGCAAACACTTGATAGTTCAAGAATTACAATTATGGAGTTGAAATTATCCAATACTTGGTTTGATGCTTATGAATTTTCCGAAAATATTACATTGGGTATTAACAGTAATATTATTGCCAAGATCCTAAGTACATATCAGAAAGGTCATTCAATGACTATTACATTTGATAAAAATAATGAAGACACTTTAGATATTGAATTCAAAAGTGAATGTAAGGATATATTAAATAAAGAATTTACAATGCCATTGGTTAGTCTGGACGAAGAACAAATGTCTATCCCTGAAAATGAAAGCACAGCACAGTTCTCAATTTCATCAAATAACTTTGGAAATATTATTAGTCAATTATCCAATTTTGGCGAAAGTATTCAAATCAACTGTAACGAAGAAAATATTGACTTTATTGCAAACGGTGACAGTGGTTCAATGAAAGTAAAAATTGATATTGATGATTTGAACGAGTTTGCTATTGTGGAAGATTCATCACTGGAACTGAGATATTCATTGATATACCTCAGCAAAATAGCTACATTCAGTAAAATTTGTAAGGCGGTTGAAATTCACCTTACACACAACTATCCTCTCCAAGTAAATTATTATTTAGATGAGGAAAACGATGAAAAAAATGTATTAAAATTGTTCCTCG
>Ga0181566_10000960_pt1 | contig 23545 bp, 22 predicted proteins | sample 101ome_15_FD_133762 | JGI IMG/M metagenome (GOLD analysis project Ga0181566, IMG submission 133762) | Coastal salt marsh microbial communities from the Groves Creek Marsh, Skidaway Island, Georgia - 101402AT metaG (megahit assembly) | ecosystem: Environmental > Aquatic > Marine > Intertidal...
GGTGCTGGTGCGGTTATCAATAAAGACGTGCCTCCATATGCATTAATGGTGGGTGTGCCTGCTAGGCAGATTGGTTGGATAAGTGAATATGGTGAGAAGCTAGATTTACCGATGACAGGAGATGCTCAAACCACTTGTAGGTATACTGGCCAAAAATACCAATTAAAAGATTCTCAACTCTCTGTAATCTATTAAATATGAATATTGACTTTGCCAATCTGCAATTGCAATATCAAAAATATAAAGTCGATATTGACGCTAACATTAAGGCAGTTTTAAATAAGTCTAACTACATCATGGGTGAAGAAGTCCATGAACTAGAACGAGCATTAGAGGAATTTACAGGCGCCAAGCACGCTATCACCTGCTCATCAGGGACAGACGCACTTTTACTTGCTATGATGGCAATGGATATCCAGCCTGATGATGAAATAATCACCACTCCTTTTACCTTTATTGCTTCAGCTGAAACCATTGCCTTAATGAAGGCTAAGCCTGTGTTTGTCGATATTGAGTCAGACACCTTTAATATTGATGCTAATCTAATTGAGATTGCAATTACTGATAAAACTAAAGCTATTATGCCTGTGAGTCTCTATGGTCAGCCTGCAGATATAGATATTATTCAAGCGATTGCTGACAAGCATAATCTAAAAGTTATTATCGATGGCGCCCAGAGCTTTGGCTCCACTTATAATGACAAAACTGATAGTAATCTTGGCGATATATCAACTACCAGTTTTTTTCCAGCAAAACCGCTCGGTTGTTATGGTGATGGCGGTGCAGTTTTTACCAATAACGACGAATATGCTAAGACAATAAAGATGATGCGTGTGCATGGGCAAATAAAACGCTATCATCATAAATACATTGGTATGGGCGGGCGTTTAGATACTATTCAGGCGGCTGTTTTGCTAGCCAAACTTCCACATTACCCTCAAGAAATAGTAGATCGCCAACAGGTTGCACAATATTACACAGATACATTGTCTGATAGCTTGCAAATGCCAGTTATTAGGTCAAACAGATCAAGCGTATGGGCACAATACACTGTCAGGGTTAACAATAGAGACGCCCTTCAGACTAAATTAAAAGATAACGGCATTCCAACTGCAGTGCATTATCCAATACCACTTCATCTGCAAGAATGTTTTCAATATTTAAATTGCAAACAGGGCGATTTTCCAATATCAGAAAAAGCCTCTAATGAGGTTATGAGTTTGCCAATGAATCCATTTTTAACAGAAGAAGAGGTTCGGCATATATCTAAGATATTGAATATCAAACTCTAATGCCTGGAATCTCTTACAGGCGCGTTAAGAGTTATAGCTACCCTATTGGTAGTGATATTCTATGCATTTCCAGAAGTCATTCCTGGAGGGTTTTTTGGCGTTGTAGTTTTTTTGTTATCTCTGAATATTTAATAAAATCAATAATCCTCAAATCATTCAATAATGATGATTTTTTAATAAAAGATTTTTACTCAAAAAGAATTAGACGACTGTTCCCGAAACTTATTGTGGTAAATTCTTTTTCAGGGGTTAGGTCGTTGATAAAGAGCTCCAATTATGCAAATAAAGCCACAAGAGAAAATGTAATTCAAACTAATAAAAACTTGATAGGTGTTTTCGGTGGCAAATGGACAACGGCAAGACAATTGGCAAAAAAAATTGCCAAGACGATAAGATGATTCGGCGATTAAAGCCAAAATCTGGATTTAGTCGCAATGTGCTGACATTAATGACTGGCACGACAATTGCACAAGCCATACCTATTGCAATAAGTCCAATTTTAACTCGTCTTTACTCACCCGAAGATTTCGGTGTATTTGCCCTGTTTGCAGCTATAAGTTCAATCTTTGCAAGCATAGCTAGTGGTCGGTATGAACTAGCAATTATGCTACCAAAAAAAGACGAAGATGCTATAAATATATTTGCTTTAGGATTTATCATCTCATCATCTATTTCATTAATACTTCTAATTTTAGTAATTTTATTTAATGATTATTTTGTAACACTTTTAAATAATAAAGAGATTGGAGGATGGCTTTATTTAGTGCCGATAGCGGTTTTTTTTACGGGGTTGTTTAATTTACTCACATATTTCAATAATCGAAAAAAATATTATAAAAGCCTTGCTAAGGCAAGTGTTATAAAGTCCATTATTGCAGCAATTATTCAATTAAGTATTGGATTTTTAAAACAAGGGGCAACAGGCTTAATTACAGGACAGATTGTTTCGCAATTATTTGCAAATGTACGATTATTTAAAAATATAACAAAAGATAAATTTTTATTAAAGGTGTCAAAATTAAAAATAATTGCAGTGGCAAAGAAATATAGAGACTTCCCAAAATTTTCAATGCCAGGAATTATGGTCAATGTGCTAATGATTCAGCTAGTTAATATACTAATTTCATTTTTTTATAGTGTAACAACTCTTGGTTTCTATGCATTTGCGCAAAGAATTGTCGGGGCGCCATCATCTTTGATTGGTAGTGCGATTGGTAGCGTATATTTTCAAGAGGCGACAAAAGAGAGGCAATCTACAGGTTGTGGTTTGCTAAGCTTTAGAAAAGTATTGAAAAAACTTATATTACTCAGTATAGTTATCTTTTCATTAGTTTACTTGTTCATAGAGGATGCTATCCCTTATGTTTTTGGGGATGATTGGGTAAAAACAGGCGGGTACATTAAAATTTTAGTACCACTCTTCATAGTTCAATTTGTAGCATCTCCAATGTCTTTAGCAATGACAGTTTTTGAGAGGCAAAAACTTGGATTGTATTGGCAGTTATCAATGTTCATAGTTGCGTTAGCAGTGATATTTGTTTCGTATTATTATCAATTTACATTTGAAACATACTTACACATTGCAACAATATGTCTTTCGTTGTTATATTTATGGGGCTTGTCCATCTTCTATTATGTTTCCAGAGGGTAAAACATGTTTTCAATTAAGATGAAAAATACGCTGAAGTCCATCTTGTGTAATTATTATCATCCATATTTAGCAAGACTTATAAGTCTCACATATCCATTAAAACGGAAGTATTACACCCCTTATAGCACTGTTGAATTTAAAAAATATATAAAAAATATTGGTATTAAGAAAGGCGATTCTGTTTTTATCATGTGTTCTGCAAACAATGTGTATAGAAAAACTGGTCACAAATTACCAGTGCTTACTTTATTAAATGACCTTTTAGAAGTTATTGGCGAGAAAGGAACAGTTATGGCTCTTTGTTTTTCAAATGATAGGAAAAAGATTCTTATAGGTGAAAAAAAATTCAATATTAAGCGTACACATACAGACTCTGGAATCTTATCTGAGTTAATAAGGAGAAAGCCTGACTCTGAGAGAAGCATGCATCCGATCTTTAGTGCAGTAGCTTACGGATACAAGGCAAAAGAATATTGCTCAGAGCATTATAAAACTCATTATGCTTTTGATAAATATTCGCCTTATTACAAGATAACACAGGATTCTGGAAAATATTTAGGTATTGGTGTTGGTGTAGAAGCGTATACACCTGCACACATGATTGATGACCACTTTAAAGACTCCTGTGATTATCCGGTTAAGTATGAAAGCTTTCTTAGAAATCTCTGTGTGATAGATGCCACTGGAAAAGAGAGCGTACATAAATATTATTACAGATCAAATATAGTGAAGGGTATTTTTGCACCATATCGTTTTTTTAGATTGCTAAAAATTAATCATAAAAACACAATTCTAAAATCTGGAGTGCAGGTATTTTCAATGAACATGAGTGATTATTTTTATGCCGGTATTAATATATATAATGATAAAAAAATTAGCTATAACATTACTGGATTGCCAACTTATATAGAAAATATTTATAAGTTTTACAGATCCATTAAGAGTGTGCTGGTAAAAAAAATGTAAACACTCTAAGTTAATTAGCACTCGGCTAGGGTGTGTCTTCTATAAGAAGACAATATTTCAAAGGGACCGTAGCAAATCTTTGTCTATATAAAATACTAAGATTTAATGATAGATGAAATAATAAAAATAGATAGACTAATGGGAATGTCTTATCGAATGTTGCTTAGGCACTCTTCAGATAAAGATATTAAGATATTAAATAAAGTTGATAAATATCTTGAGTATTACTGCAAGTATTCAGAAATATCACCAAATGTAGCTGTTCAAATAATTAGAAAGTTCCAGGAAAAATACGCAGATGATGTTAAAGAGTATATAAATACTGGAAGTTATCCACATGAATCTAATAACACTGATGGTAATGTCTTCAAATTAACTCGAGAGGAGTATGATATTGTTTTGATATGCTCAGTTTTAACTAGTAGTCACAGGTTAAAAATTATAAGTAGTATAGACTCAGCATTAGTATCTAAACAATCTGTCGCTTTAATTGGAGTTGGGTCGGGCGTGGAATTGCTGTTTGTTAATGCCAGAAATATTGATGCGTTTGATTTGTCGATATCTAGTTTTGTTAAGATGAAATTTAATGGTATTAATTTGTATGAGAATAAGTTCGAGACAGTAAAAAATAAATACGATACTGTTTTTGCAGTTGAAATCTTAGAGCATCTAAATAATCCATTTTCTTTATTGAAGGAAATCCACTCAAGCCTTAAGCTTCGCGGGAAGTGTGTCTTTACTACAACCACTAATGTACCACAATTTGATCATCTTTATGATTTTAAGATTGCAGAGCTGAAATCTTTTTTTAAGGACATTGGGTTTAAAATTGTTAAGCATGATATTTTTAGACATGATTCAAAGTTTCAGAAAATAGATGCGTTTAATGAATTTTTTATTGTTGAGAAGGTTGACGCATGAAATACAGTGAGATCATCAAGCTAAACAACACATTAGAAACTCATCTTAATGGCCAGGAATATAAGGTAATTATTCTTTCCAATATAATGATTCATCAGGCGAAAGAGGTTTGTGAGTATCTACTGAGAGTGGAGTCTGTCAATGCACGAGTATCAATGGGTGAATACGACAATATAGTACAAGATAGCGCAAAAATACAGGATGTAAGTGCCGTATTGATTTTTTGGGAGGTGTGTAATTTTATTGATGGCTTTCACTATAAGATTAATGTTTTAAGTGATGATGAGTTTCAAGATATTATTGCAAAAATAAAATCAGAAATTGATTTGGTCTTCGATAATTTAAAAAATATACCTTTGGTTTTAATAAATGAGTTTTCAGCACTTATTTTTGACCAGTTTAGTCTATGTAAAAATAGACTGAATCAGATAACAGAAGAGCTTAATGCTTATTTAATAGCCACAGTTGGTATTAATACTAGAATAATTTGCATTAATAAAGTCCTGTCGAAACTGTCAATAGATTCATCAATTGATCTAAGATATTTCTATTCATCAAAGACCCTATATAGTATTAATTTTTACAGGAAGTATTTTGAATACATTAAGCCAATTTTTTTAACTTCAATAGGAAAAATTAAAAAAGCTTTAATTTTTGATTGCGATAATACTTTATGGAGAGGGGTGTTAGGAGAGGATGGATTTGACAATATATATATGTATCAAGAAATTCAGTATTTAGCATTGAAGCTCTCACAACAGGGTGTCATCATTGGTTTATGTAGTAAAAACAATTTAAAAGATGTGGATGATGTATTAACAGATCATCCAGACATGGTACTTAGGGAAGATAGTATCACTATTAAAAAAGTCAACTGGAATAATAAAGTGTCTAATTTGAAAGCGATAGCTAAAGATCTTAATATTGGACTCGATAGTATAGTGTTTATTGATGATTCAAGTTTTGAAGTAGAATTAGTAAAAAATGAGCTGCCAGAAGTGACAGTTTTTCAAGTTCCAGAAAAGGAATATAAATATGGTTTAATGATGAGAGAGTTGGGTAATTTATTCTACAATCCATCAGAAACCAAAGAAGACATTCAAAAACTTCAAATCTATAAAGAGCAGTTAAAACGAAATAAAGATAAAGACAGTAAAGGAAGTATAAAAGATTACTTAGTGTCTTTGGGGATCGTTCTAACAGTTCATGTTGATGATGGTTCACAAGTGTCGAGAATCTCGCAAATGACACAAAAAACCAATCAATTTAATTTGACCACAAAAAGATACACCGAAAGTGAAATAGCAAGATTGATTAATGATAAATCTTATATGGTCATTGCAATAAATGTACATGATAAATATGGAGATAGTGGATTAACTGGGGTCGCTATAATAAATAATGTAGATTCAAAAATTGATACGCTACTTTTAAGTTGTAGAATCTTGGGGCGAAATATTGAATATAAGTTTATGGATATAATTGTCGATTTAGCGAAAAGTCGCAAGCTTAAAGTGTTGAGCTCGGAATACATTAAGACTAATAAAAATCAACAAGTAGTCGATTTTTATGAAAAATGTGGTTTTGATAAAATTAGCGAGCTTGATGGAAATTCAAAATATAATTTGCAAGTTTGCAACTATAAAAATCAACATATAGCATATATAAGAGTAAATAATGGAAGCTAGAATCAAACAGGTAATGGGCGATATATTTAATATAGATGTTAACTCAATAAATGATGACTCATCACCAGATAATATTCAAAATTGGGATTCATTGAAGCACATGAATTTAATTGTTGCTTTGGAGGAGGAGTTTGAAATTGAGTTCACTGATGAAGAAATAGATAATAGTATGAGCTACGCTTTAATAGTAAATATGCTTCAAAATAAGTAATTAGTGGAGAGAGGTTAAATTTTGGATGGATCTCTTTACCTAGTAATAATATAAACGAGAGAAAGCACATTTTAAATATAATCTTTAATGAACTTTTAAGTTTAGAGCGTGAGTTAGAAGTTGTTAAGTAGTTAGTTGGTGATTGGGTTTTTGAGAGTGTTCGCCTTGATTTTGGCGCCAAACAAACTCCATACTTTAGCCTAAAGCAATGCTGCTTTCGCTGTCAAATTGCTGCAATGAATTCTTATAAAGCTATAAAGAAGAAACCAAAGATTTTAACCTAGTTAAAAGATATAAACATTTCTCAGAAACACAATAATATTTTGAACAACTTTTTAAGAATGTAGGTTCATTCCCTGTATAGTCTGTGAAGATATAAATCTGGTTCATAAAGTTGCTAATTGTTCATATACCTTCTTCCTGCCAAAACGAACAGCGTTATGCGCTAGATACTCTGCTTGGTGGTTTTTTGGGTTTGGTATTTGAGGTGGAATGCTATGATGGAGATTCGATTGAGATCACTAGGCTTGGTAGTACGGGTCGTTTTCCTAAATTAACTATCGATGCCAGCTTTTTCCACCAAGCCCAACATGCCTGGTTAAAACCTGAATCTATGCCGATTTTACCCTTAGCAATGTGGAAACCTTTGGATGAAGGAATTAAAGCAAATATCGTTGAACCGAGTGTTCCTGTGCTTTATGGTAAACCAGGCTTGGTGCAAAATGGCAAGCATCTCCACCTAAAATTGGACATCTTTGGAGGTGCATTTTTTATGTTGTCTCGCTATGAAGAGTTGATTACTAAGGATCGCGATAACCATGATCGCTTTCCCTCTGCCGCATCTGTTGCTCTTAAGGCGGGATTTCTTGACCGGCCGATAGTAAATGAATATTTGGAAATATTGTGGGCATGTTTACATAAACTATGGCCAGATTTAAAACGCGAAGAGCGAAAATTTAGGAAGTTTATTAGTTGTGATGTGGATCATCCGTTTAATTTGAAGGGCCGCTCTTTCAAGTCTGCGGTTTTAAGGGCTGGTGCAAGCCTTATAAAGGAAAAGAGTCCAAAGCTAGCCTTATTTGATATATTGAACTATGTATTTAAAAAAATTAACATCGATTACTTTGATATGGATCGAAACAGTATTGATTGGATCATGAAAGTTAATGACGACGCAGGTAACAAAGTTGCTTTTTATTTTATTCCTATACAAACCGATTTAAATTGGGAGGATCCAAACGATGTACGTTCTGATAAGATATCTGTATTACTTAAACATATTTCAGATTCTGGTCATGAGATAGGGTTTCACCCGGGTTACAATACTTTCAGGTTCTATCAGAATTTTCAGGACTCGGCAAACGCCTTAAAAGAAGCTTGCATGCAAAAAGGGATAGATATCTGCAATTTGGGTGGCCGGCAACACTTTCTTCGTTTTGATGTGGGCCAAACCCCTACTTTATGGAATGAAAATGGATTTTCTTATGACTCTTCGTTGGGTTATGCAGATATGGCGGGGTTTCGATGTGGTACATGTTACGAATATAATTTGTATGATTTGATTGGTAGAAGTTCTTTAAAGTTGAAAGAAAGGCCGTTAATCATTATGGAAATCACTGTTATAGCTGAACGCTACATGGGATTAGGTTATTCAAGCAAAGCCTTAAAAGTGTTTACTTATTATGAAAGTATATGTCGAAAATACAATGGCAATCTAACAATACTTTGGCATAACTCACACCTTCGCTATAAATCTGCTAGAAATTTATACCTGTCAATACTATAATTTTCTTCTTATGAAAATAATTTCCTACTTGAATTGATTTAGTTTACACAAAATTTATTTTTTACTACGGAGCTTTATGACCTCACTAATTCATTTGGGTTACTCTAAATGCGCATCATCAACATTGCAAAGGATATTTAGCGAGAATGATTCCATCATTTATATAGACAAGCCTGAATTATTTGATGGAGATTGTAAATCTCATAATCTCTCAGTCAAATGGATGAAACAAGCAAAAAAGAAAGAAGGTGGCAAGCCTGTTGTGGTTTCTCATGAACATATGCTGTTATCAAACATAGATCCAGTGCTTGGCATTTCGATAGGCGGGCAAAAAGAAGCTAAAGATTTAAAAAAAAAATTAGACCAAGTTTTTGAGCAATACAATATTTTGTTAATTGTGCGTGAACAATCGAAATTAATCTTTTCTAGATATCATCAATACATAATGCAAGGAGGTGTGGTCTCGCTTTCTAAATTTTTAGAAATAATAATACCGACAGACAATCCATTTAAGTATTTAGATTATAGGTTTAATAAGATCTTAGACATATTGCATAATAAAGAAAATACCGTAATTTGTTCTGATGTTAAGAAGATTAATGATAAGAAATTTATTGCGAGTCTTAATGATTTATTGGGTTCGGATATGCAGATAGGGTCGAAAAAATTGAATTCTTCAGTCTCTAAATATGGTTTAAGTTTAATAAGAATGATAAATATTGTTCTGGTTAAAAGAAAAGAAACCTATTCCAAAAAGGCAGTAGTTAGGGGTTCTTATTTTGTTTGGTTTCTCCTAGTTAGCACAATCAGAAAACTAGATAGTTTTTATATAAGGATATTTGGCAGGAATAGTCTGATGGATATTCCAGCAGAAATTAAGATTAAAAATCTGTACGCTGCCGATAATGCTAAACTGCTTGAGCAATATAATATCGATCTTTCTTGACTTTTTTGAATTTGGATGATTGGCAAGCCGTGAAAGAAATCATTATTTTATTTGAAATACTTTTAGCAACTGGGGTGTTTCTATTAAATGACGGTAGGTACCGACCACTTGCTCTTGTGAATCTAATTGGATCATTGATTCTTCTTCCGGGTAGTTTAGTATATGGTGAATTTTATCCAAGCTCAAGTGTCGGTGAAAATCTCGGACATTTTGTTATGTTATTTTCATTTCTTATTAGTGTTTGGATAATTGCTACCGGTGATATCAATAAAATATTCAGAAATATAATCGCTATTGAGGCGCCAATAAACAATAATTATTTATATATATGGCGAACTCTTTTGCTGTTTATTTTCTTATCGGGAATTGCTGTTATTGTTGAGCGAGGAGGGATTCAGGAGACGGGCCTCTGGGGAATGCTATTTGACAGCGAAAGATACGATCTACTAAGAGCTCTTTCTCACAAAACTATTGGCAATGTACTTGTCAAGCGGCTTTATAGTTACTCACTGCTCCTTATTCCATTTGTTTCCGTATGTGCTTTTGTCCTGTTGAAATATAAAAAATATAGAAAAGAGGCATTTCTAGGTCTTCTTATTGTGATATTTGTTGCACTCTTGTCGGGGACTAGGGGGCATGTTATTAACATATTGTTTACCTATTTATTATTTATTATCATAACAAATAATAAATTTCCTATGAAAAAGGCTATAACTTTGATTGGATTATCTTTCATGCTACTTTTGACTTTATCTATCAGTAGATCTAGTGATGAAGTTGACTATGAAACACTTTCAAATAAGGTTCATGAGGTTGTTAGAAGAATTGTCGCCTCTCCTTTTTATACTGGGGTTGTTCACATGGAATATGTTAACCAGACCGGGCTCTGGGATTATTCCTCTATTACACCATTTCCAGGGAAAAATCACCTTGGATTCGATCATATTAATAGTTTTAGGGTGGTTGGTGAATGGTATTCAGGCTCGGAAGAGGAAAATATGAACACTTCTGAAATTTTTCTTCAAATGAGTATTTTTGGCGTAGGTGTAGGAGGTGCTGTGGCAATAATAATGTTTATAGTGACCGATTTTGTTGTTTTATTTGTCAGTTTTTTGGAAAGAGCTTTTCGATTACCTGTATTTATAACACTGCTCGGATATTTTAAGAATTCGATTAGCACTGGATTGACTGAAATAATATATATGTGTTTGATTTTGATTTTGATTATATTTGTTTTATTGGCTGCCAGATATTTTTTGTTACGCACAGTCAGAGTTTGTAAAAGTTAAGTGCTGGTATTAAATAATTTTAATATTTGAAAATATAGATATAAACAGATGGATTTTCACCACATAAACTGAATTCTAAATATGAAATTGAAAAGTAAAAACGTGTTAATTGTATGTCGTGATTTCCCTCCCTATGGCGGAGTCACAAGTCACTACATCAGAATGTTGGAGCTAGCTAACTTTCTTTGCAATAAGGATTGTATCGTCAATGTGTACTGTATATCTCGAACCTATAAACTAGCTAAAGAATCACTTGATCCAAGGGTTATTGTGCATCCAATCAAAAGTGTATATACGTATTTTGATATTGTAGGTTGTGTTCTAAATAAACCCGCTTCAAAGTTTGTCTGTTATGCTACAAAAGCATTTAAAAGACTCTATTTGAAATTCAAAAAAAATATAATTGACTATGAATCGATTATGACAGGTCATTTTTACAATAGAATCTTGTCTGATTTAAAGGGTGTTGAAAATGCTAACCTTATTACCAGTTCGCCATCACACTCTATTCATTTGGTGGGGGAGTTGCTTAAAGACTCTCTAGATAGAAAGATTAACTGGATAGCAGATTTTAGAGATCCGTGGACACCAAGGCCTTTATACAACATAAAAAAGACTGCTGAGGTGGAGTTCGAAAAAAAAGTTGAGGCTCGATTTTTAAAGAAGGCAGATCACTTTGTTGTGGTTAGTGAGGGTATGGCAAACTATTATAAGAAATTGAGACATGGTTGCGTAAAGTTAATCGAAAATGGCTATATTGATACGGTCGAATTAAAACCTAATTCTCGACTTGTTGAATTTGTAACGAATCAGCATAAGGCAGGACGAATTGTATTGGCGTATTTTGGAGCAGGTGGAATTGGTTTCGGAGGTCAATCCGGAAAAGATTTACGCTTTTTGGGTGATTGCTTAGCCGAACGGGCAGATATATTCAATAAATTTTCACTAGTTATGCAAGGATCTATAGCAATCAACAAGCATAATTGGGGAGATCGATTGTTAGTCTTGGATAGCGAGGAACTATCTCAGGCTAGGGCAAATATGCGGGTCGTTGATATTGGGTTAAATGTATATACTTGTGTTGAAGATGCAGATATGACTATAGGATCAAAAGTATATGAGCTTGCTGCTAGCAACACGCCAATATGGTGCCTGATACCAAACAATGCCAAGTCTATTCAGAGTTTTGCAAAGAAAGTAGAAGGCGTGCTTATTACAGACCCATTAAACAAGGCGCAAGTGATAAATGATGCAGAAAAAATTATAAGCCACTTTGGGAGCGGCAAGGATTACTTTAAAATCAATAAATCTGAATTAGTAAATTATAAAAGAAGCTCACAGTATAAAAAATTCTTAGAATTATTGCAGTAACTGCGAAGTTATTTCCATTCTCTAAACTTAACTAGTGGTAAAAAATGAGTAAATTTAATCATGGCCTTGATAGCTTCTTTCTAAAGGAGTTCAAAGTGTCATTGCAGCACGCTGATAAATATTTTATCAAATTGTCAGATGATAAATGGTTTAGCCCTGGCGGAAACAACGGGCCTCATTTTGCCATTGAGTCACCGGTCAGAAACACTTGTCATTGGATAGTGGCGCTCTTGATTGGCTACAAACTATTTAATGATAAGGAATTATTGACAAAATCACAAAAACTTGGACGATGGCTACTGGAGTCGAATAATTTTTATCGTCAAGGGTGTTATGTAATGAGGCAGACAAAAAGCACTGATTGTGTTAATGGTGTAATAGGTCCCGCCTGGGTGTTGGAGGCTTTGGCGCGTTTAAAAAGGTATGCGGATAACCAGTTGGCGATGGATAGGGCTGAAAGTATAATCAAAACCCTTGAGTATAATGCTAAAGAGGGCGGCTGGTGTCGATATGATCCTTTTGTCGGGAAATTTTCTGTTGATTATACATATGACCATCAAGCTTGGCTGGCGGCTGCACTTAATGACTGTGGTCAAAGGGATGATGTAAAGTCATTTATTGACTCTTTAAGTGCAGGGAGCTATGAAGTTGATGCGTCAGGACGAATATTCCATCTACTAAAAACTAATTCACTCAAAGGGCGTTTGCTTGCATATAGATACAAGAAAAAGTCGAGACTGGTTGAAGATGTTGAAATTGGCTATCATTTATATTGCTTGTACCCTTTGGCTAGATTAGCTATGGCGTACAGTGAGCATGATTTTTTCAGCTCTTCAAAAATTAAGTCATCTTTGAAATATTGCACTTTTGATAATATTTCCAAGATGGAGCGCAGTCGTTATGGTTTCACATACAATGCTCCAGGCTTGGAATTACCAATGATTTATAGTGTGTTTGGTGATCAAATGCCTATTGGCAAAGATGAAGTCTTTGCAGTTTACAAGCGGCAGTTGGAAATTACTGGTGATTTTGATAGTAAGCTTCATGTTAATAATAATCCAGATCCTATGACAATGGTGGCAAGGATATATGAGTTGGCAATGTTTCTGGAAATGTCAACAGAAGCAAGTAACACAAATTAAAGATAGTATTGTATGTGCGGTATATTTTCAGCTATTTCTTTTTCTGGAGATATAGATAGGAAAAATTTTAAAACTTCACTCGATAAAATTGCACACCGAGGCCCTGATGATGCCGATATGCAATTTTTTTCCCAGAAAGGTGGACGCGTTAAAATTGGTTTTGGGCATAGACGTCTGTCAATTTTTGATTTATCAAGATCAGGGCGACAGCCAATGCAAGATGGTCATGGATATTGGCTGGTGTTTAATGGGGAAATTTTTAATTGGCCAGAATTAAGGAAAGAGTTAGAGGCTTATGGGCATTGCTTTCATACAGAGACCGACTCTGAAGTTGTTTTAGCAGCGTATCGTCAATGGGGGGATGAGTGTGTCACTCGATTTAATGGGTTTTGGGCGTTCCTAATATTTGATTCAAATACACAAAGTATTTTCGCTAGTCGAGACCGTTTCGGGATTAAGCCATTGTATATTTGTCGTGACGATAGCGGAATATTGCTCTCTTCTGAAATTGCTCCTATCTGGCATTATCGGAAAATAAAACCATCGGTTAATTTGCAACAGCTATCACGATACCTTGTTTTGGATTTGTCGCACGACTCTAGAGAGACAATATATGATGGTGTTGAAGAGTTGGAGCCAGGATATAACTGCAAGATAGATTTGGCAAGTGGTTCATGTGTTCAGGTGCGATATTGGGAGCTACCGATAAATACATGCTATAGTGCAGCATCGGATGATGAATTACTGCAAGAATTTAGCTTCTTAATCGAAGATTCTGTGCGTTTGCGTTTGCGTTCTGATAGAGAGGTTGCATTAACTCTATCGGGAGGTATTGATAGTTCGGTTATTGCAGTGGCAGCATCCCGAATTTCTGACACTAAAATAAAGGCTTATACCTCTCACTTTTCCAACCATCCTGAGTTGGACGAATCATCATATGCAATGATGGTTGCTCAGCGTTGTGGTTTAGACCACATTTTGGTAGAGCCTGACACGTCACAATTATTTGAAAATGAGCAAGCACTAACCCAACACCAAGAGTTAATGTATACTAGTTTTTCGCAACTTATCAACTGGTTTGTAGTAAAGGAAATAGCTAGTAGCAATACGAGGGTCTATCTCACTGGACAAGGAGGGGATGAGCTATTTCTCGGTTATGAACGCTATGGAACGTCATGGATCTCATCGCAATTCAAACAGAATCCAATAAGAGGGATTAAGGCAATGTCAGACATGGCGAGAAATTCAAGAATGTCATGGAGGGAGGTCATCGGATTTCAGTTGTACTTTTCCAATCAACGAGTTAGAACTTTTCGCTATAAGGCTGATGCAAAGCGTGTTTTCTCAAATCAAATTATGGATAGAGCTAGCGAATTAGCAATTGATATACCTTCTAATATTGCTGAGCTTCAACAACTCGAGATAGTCGGCTCTCAGTTAAGACGGTTGTTGCGATATGATGACCGCACTTCTAGTGCATTTGGCATAGAGGCAAGACCTGTATTTCTTGATCATCGATTAGTTGAGTTTTCTTCCCGCTTAGACTGGGATCAAAAGATCCGCAATGGATGGACTAAAAATATTTTGCGTCGCTATTTAGACCAGGCTGGATTGCCAGAAATAGCCTGGAGAAAACACAAATTAGGATATGCCGCACCGACTCAGGAGTGGACGGAACAACTTATTAAGCATTTCCAAAAATCGCATTCAGACAGGGCGAGGCTTGACGGAATTCTGAAGCGAGATTTTCAATTTGAAAAAGCTCCCAAAAGGCTACAATTCAAGATTTATAATTTAATGTCTAGCGCTGCAATCCAGGATTGGAATAATGTCTAAGATGTTAAATTTAGTGCATGTCACCACAGTACATTCGGCAGAAGATAATCGTATATTTCGTAAGATTGTGCTTGGTCTTAGAAATCGTGGATACAAGTTACATTATATCGCGGGTTCGAGCTCAAATATTGACGTAAGCAAGTATTCCGATATTAACTTTATTAAGCTAAAAAGCGGAGGTGTTTCTCGTAGAGTATGCAATATGTTTATTGTACTCCTAGAAGTGCTCAAGTTGAAGCGTGGCATTGTTCATTTTCATGACCCAGAGCTAATACCCGTTTGCATTTTGATGCGGGTATTTGGCTGGGAGGTTGTTTATGATGTACACGAGGATAATAAGCTTGGAATGAAGCAGAAATCTTACATCCCTAAATATCTACGTAAATTATTATCGGTTTTTGTTGTCCTGATGGAAGCGGCTGCTAAAAGATTGTTTAGCATTGTTATTGCTGAAAAGGCATATAAAAATAGGTTTCCTGATTCCGTCATGGTTTTAAATTACCCAGTCTACGACCAAGACTATAGAGTTAACTCACGTGAAGATTATGAGACACTCAACTTTATTTACACGGGTACTATCTCTGAGGATCGCGGCGCACTGTTATTTGTAAATTTACTCAAAGCCTTGCCTTCGGCACGTTTGACCGTGGTGGGAAGATGCAAGAAGGCTTTACATCAACAGATTATTGCAAGTACTTATGAGGTGGCTGATAGAATTTATCTAAATGTTAGCGAGAATGGGGTTCCTTATTCCGATATAGAAGAGTACTACAACCAAGGAGAGTGGGCTTACGGTATAGCTTTGTTCCCTAAGACAGAGCATTACTATGAAAAAGAGCTGACTAAATTCTTTGAATATTTACAACATGGAATTCCCGTAATCTGTTCTAATTTTCCAGTATGGGAAGAGCTTATTCAAAATGATAGGGCTGGATTATGCGTAGATATAGATGATTTAGATAGGTCTTTGCAATTAGTTAGTGATCAACTGACTGATGCTAAGTTGTGGAAAGAGATGGCGCATAATGCATTGAAAACCTCTCGTGAATACACATGGCAGAGCCAGATAGACGGGCTTCTAATACTGTATAAGCGGCTAGCTGAAAAAATTTGATTGGTTCTAATGCTTAACTTTTATCTCTCTTAATCTGCGTATTTATTATTTGAATCTAGGTAGTTTGCAAAGTGCTTTGGTTTTAATTGGTATTGTGATAATCATGGAATTGTTCGTGCAAAAAAAATACCCTGATTGTAGTTTTTTTGGAAAATTAGGTCGTGTGTTTTATTTAGGAGAGATATGAAAGTTTGGCTTTTTCAGACGGGTGAGCCGCTACATTGTGATGAAGATAATCCTCGGCCAATGCGAGCAATAAATTTGGCAAATAAATTGGTTGAAGCTGGCCATGATGTAGTTTTATGGAGCTCTGCATTTTCTCACCAAAAGAAGAAGCACAGAGTCAATTTCTTTTCAATTATTGAGATAAATGAAAACTTAGAGATTAGACTGATCCCCAGTTGTGGATATAAGCGCCATATTGGTCTAAAGAGAATGGTGGATCATTTCCAATTAGCACGAAATCTAAGGAAGGCTTTAAAAGGTGAGAGGGATGTTCCTGATATTGCTTTCATAGGATACCCTCCTATTGAGACAGCTGCCGTAATTAACAAATGGCTGAAGTGTAGATCAGTGCCGACAATACTAGATATTAAAGATTTGTGGCCATTTATGTTCGTTGAAATTTTTCCAAGATACTTGCAGCCTATTGCAAAGATAGCTCTCTACCCTTATTTTTTTTTGGCAAAGAGAGCTATTTTGGATGCTAGTAGCATATCCTCAATGGCGTTGCCATTTTTAGAGTTTGTATTAGCGTTCTCAGGTAGGCAGAAAACAGATAATGATAGGGTGTTTCGATTAACAGCACCAAAGAGTAGAGTATCGGATAGTGAATTATCTGAAGCTTTAATATGGGCAAAAGACAAAGGCTTGCATTTCGATAGGCCAATGCTACTTTTTGTTGGAAGCTTTATGTCAGTTTTTAATTTCCTGCCAGTAATTGAATCTGCTAGACAGTTGAGTCATTGTAATTTTGTATTATGCGGCAGTGGCGACTATCTAAACAGTATTAAAAAGGAGGCGGATGGGTTGGATAACATCTTCTTTCCAGGATGGGTTGATAGACCAAAGGTTGAACTACTAGCAAAATATTCGATAGCAGCGTTAGCTCCATATAAAAATATCGACAACTTTACTATCAACACGCCAAATAAAGTAGTAGATGCTTTATCCTTGGGTTTGCCTGTACTGACCCCTCTAAAAGGCGAAGTAAAGCGGATAATTGACAAGTACGAGGTCGGTCTTGTTTATACAGAAAACTTAACACAATGTATCGAAAAACTTATTAAAAATAAAGAATACCAAATTTATTTGTCCAGGAACTCTAAAAAACTTTACGACATGGAGTTTGACTTTGAACAGGTTTATGATGATTTTGTACGACACATGGAAAGAATGATCTATGAGCAGAAAACAAGTTGAAGACAAAAGTCGCCGATATGGAAAAAATTCCCTTTGGAGAGGGAGTCTTTGACTTGGTGTGTTGTGCTGGAAGTCTGAGTTATGGAGACAATTTAAAGGTTATGAACGAAATTTTTAGAGTTCTAAAAAAAATGGAGCCTTTATTGCAATAGATTCTCTTAATAATAATCCAATCTATCGGTTTAATTGATATGTGCATTATATAAAAGGGCGACGCAGTTTAGAGGTTATGCAGCGAACTCCAGATTTAAAGTTGTTACAATGGTATGATTCAAAATTTAGCAAGACAAAAGTCTTTTCCTTTGGGTCGATTACATACTTAATTCTAGCCTTAATTAGTGTTTTTCCTGAGGATTTCGTTGTTAAAATTTCTAACTTCTTCGATAAGACTTTCTCAGTAAAAAGGTCGGCATTTAAATTTGTATCAATAGCTGAAAAATAATTATGAATATACCTTTCTTTAACTACTCCGCACTTTTTAAAGGATGTGAAGATGAATTGGTTGATATTTTTAAAAATATTTCAAGTCGTGGGTCGTTTATTATGCAAAATGACCTTTCAAATTTCGAGTCTAGAATTGCAAAATATACAGGAATAAAACATGCAGTTGGAGTTGCAAATGCAACTGATGCTATGCAACTACTCTTAAAGGCTGGAGGTGTCGGTGCTGGTGATGAGGTGATTTTTTGTTCGCATACTATGGTTGCCACCGCTTCGGCAATTGCTTTTACGGGCGCAACTCCTGTTCCAGTGGAGGCTGGGAATGACCATTTAATTGATCCTATATCTATAGAGAAAGCCATTACTTCTCGTACAAAAGCAATTATTCCTACGCAATTGAATGGGCGGGTCGCCAATATGGATGAAATATCTCGTATTGCAAAAGAGTATGGGCTCCAGATTTATGAAGACTCTGCTCAAGCTTTGGGAGCGAAATTTAAAGATCAGTGCGCAGGATCTTTTGGGTTGGGTGGTTGTATTAGTTTTTATCCAGCCAAGACTTTAGGGTGCTTTGGAGATGGAGGGATGATATTAACTAATGATGCTAACATCTACAATGCAGTTAAGTTAATGAGAGATCATGGTCGTGATGAGAGAGGAAATGTTTCTGTCTGGGGGTTTAACAGCAGATTAGATAATTTACAAGCGGCTATTTTGAATTTCTTTTTTAATAGTTACAGCGACACAATTCAGCGCAGAAGAGATATCGCTAGAATATATCACAACAACTTAAAACAAGTAGATGGAATTCTTCTCCCTCCGGGACCAGACGACACTAGTAATCGTTTTGATATTTATCAAAATTATGAAATTGAGGCCTCCGGAAGGGATGATCTAAGAGATTATTTGTTGAACCAAGGTATTGGGACATTGGTGCAGTGGGGTGGTAAAGCAGTGCACGAATTTCGAGATTTGGGCTTTAATCAATCTCTACCATTTACCGAGGAGATGATGAAAAATAGTTTACTATTACCCTTAAATATGTCAATGTCAAATAATGAGGTTGAATATGTGTGCAACTCTATAAAGAGGTTTTATGGTTATTAATACAGCGTTATTGAGTCAGTTGGCAAACAACATTCGCAAGCATGCTATAACTATGACTAGTTTGGGAGGTAGTTCACATATTGGATCTATTTTATCTATTGCTGACATTCTTGCTGTTCTATATGGATCAGTGCTTAAATACAGACCGGATAACCCCAACTGGGTAGGTAGAGATCGTTTTATTCTTAGTAAGGGACACGCTGGCGCAGGTGTATATGCAGCGCTAGCTGAAAGTGGTTTTTTTTCTAAGGATAAGCTCAAGACGCATTATCAAAATGGATCTGATTTATCAGGCCATGTTTCGCACAAAGGAATACCTGGCGTAGAGTTTTCAACAGGATCTCTTGGGCATGGTCTACCGGTTGCTGTCGGCATGGCCCTAGCAGCAAAAATTGACAAAGCCAATCATAGAGTGTTTGTATTAATGAGTGATGGCGAGTGCGATGAAGGGTCCAACTGGGAGGCGATATTATTTGCATCGCATCATAGATTGGATAATTTGGTTGTGATTATTGACAGAAATAAGCTGCAAAGTATTAAATCAACAGAGCATACTCTTTCTCTAGAGCCATTTTCTGATAAGTGGAGGTCGTTTGGGTGGGAGGTCATAGAAATTGATGGACACGATTGCCCTGAGTTATACAAAGTTTGTATTGACGATGGGGAGGTATCAAGGAATAAGCCTCTTTGTATAGTTGCAAATACCATTAAAGGCAAAGGTGTTTCCTTCATGGAAAACAATGTTTTGTGGCACTATCGAAGCCCTCAAGGCTTTGAATATGATGCTGCTATGAAAGAATTGGAGAATGGTGATGCGTGATGCTTTTCTATCTGCATTAACAAAGCTAGCGGGAGTTGATAAGGATATTGTTTTATTGACGGCAGATTTGGGTTATGGTGTTTTTGAAGAATTTGAATCTAAGTTTCCAGGGCAGTATTTCAATGTGGGGGTTTCTGAACAAAATATGACAGGGGTGGCTTCAGGGTTATCTCTTGAAGGTAAAAAAGTTGTCACCTACTCAATTGGAAATTTTCCAACTTTGAGATGCCTGGAGCAAATTCGAAATGATGCTTGTTATCATGATACAAATATTACTATTGTCGCTTCGGGCGGCGGTTTTAGTTATGGGTCTCTAGGCATGTCACATCATGCAACAGAAGATATTGCAATTCTAAGAGCCTTGCCTAATATGTCAGTTGTTGCTCCGTGTTCCGTCAGAGAAGCTGGCGAGGCGATTACTGTAATGATAAAAAATGGAGGTGTCTCCTATATCAGATTGGACAAAACTGCTGCAGAAGATTTACATACTGAAGATGACTTCATTATAGGTAAAGCTAGAAGGTATAAAGATGGCAAAGATATAACTCTTATGGCAACTGGAGGTATTCTAAACGAGGCCAATATTGCTGCGAATGAACTAGGAAAGCTTGGGATTAGTGTTAGAGTAGTTGGGATGCATTCCATTAAACCTATTGATCGGGATGAAATTATTGATGCCGCAAGCAACACTGGCGGTATAGTTTCGGTCGAAGAGCACAATAAAGACGGTGGGCTGGGCTCTGCTATTGCTGAAGTTTGCATGGATTGCGGAATCACCCCTAAGATATTTTTAAGAATTGGCCTGAGTAATGTTTACTCATCAATTGTAGGGAGTCAACAGTATTTAAGATCCAGATATGAGATAGACAGTACCTCAATAGTTAATAAAGTGATAAATGAGCTTGCTGTATGAAAAGAGTATTTGATATCTTAATTTCATTGTTTGGGCTGGTGATTTTGTCGCCAATTTTACTAACTTTTGCGTACTTAGTGTATCGTCAAGATGGGTATTCGCCATTCTATATTGCATTAAGAGTGGGAAAAGGTGGCTCTACATTTAATATGGTCAAACTGAGATCTATGCTGGTTAATGCTGACAAAAATGGTGTTGAATCCACATCGTCGGATGACTCTAGAATTACACCTTTAGGTTACAAAATTAGAAAGTACAAGCTTGATGAGTTAACGCAGTTGTGGAATGTGTTAATTGGTGATATGAGTTTAGTTGGGCCTAGGCCCAATGTTGTTTCCGACGTAAAATTGTACACTGATGTTGAGAAGGGGTTATTATCTATTAGGCCGGGAATTACTGATTTTTCATCTATTGTTTTTTCAGACGAAGGTGAAATTCTCAAAGGTAAGGGCAATCCAGACCTTGCCTATAATCAGCTGATTAGACCCTGGAAAAGTAGGCTTGGATTGGCTTATATTGAAAACCAATCCTTTTTATTAGATTTACAGCTTATTTTTTATACTGTTGTCGCTATCATATCAAAACCTAAATCGCTTGTCTGGGTAGTAAAAAAACTAAACACTCTTGACATTGATGCTGATACAATAAAGGCATCAAAAAGAGAAATTGATCTATTCCCACACCCTCCTCCTGGGTCGGACGATATAGTCAGTTCAAGATAATTTGATTTTTACTTTCTGTTTATTGCTTAAGAAATAAATGAAAACAATCGCAGACTGGTTGGCATCATACTTCTCAAATACCGCATTGAAATTCTTGAAAAGGCCTGATTTGATCATGACCTCTTCCCCCTTTTGAAAAAGGTTATTCTGATTCATTCGATCGTTCATGAAATCGACCACTTTTTTTAGTTCATCAATTGTTTCATCGCTTGCATTTGCGAAAGACATCTCGAAGCGAACAAAATCGCTAATACCTCTGGTGGAGCGAATGGATTGAAAGGTATCACCCATTTTGGGTTAATGAAAATTTACCCAGGGAATATCAATTTACCTTCTCGCTTGCCAAAGGTTTATCTTGGCAGGTAGCATTCTATCGATTGGTTTCTGAGGTTAATCCCAGCCATCTCCTCCACTCGGGATTTGGTTTTAATGAGATATCGATATTTGTATGGAATTCCATTCGAATATTATAACTCTATACAATTTAAGGTATCATCATGACACTCAGATTAATATATAAATACACTCATGGTAAGTAAAGAAGTTGAACAAACGGATGGCGAGATTGGTATTCGCGAGATTATCCTAGCGATTTGGAATCGAAAGGTATTCTTAGTTACTATCTCAATTGTATTTGCAGCGATTGCCCTGGGTTATGCAAGATTGACTGCGACCTATTCGAATACAATTTCCTTTAATCTGCCAAGCGACGAGTTAGTCGCTCAAATAAATACTTATAATATCCTGGACGAGACTCGTGAAAGTCTGTTCTCAAAATTTTATGAGCAAATTAATAATAAAGAGATACAGCTTCAAGTGCTCAAAAAATCACCTTTGGGGGAAGAGCTAATCTCAAAGATTGAAAATCTTGAGGAAACTAATTTGATACTTCGAGAGTATGTGTTTGAAAAACTCAATGACACATCCAATTACACAATTTCAAAGAATACTTTAAGTATGTTCAATCGAAATATCTCTTTAACCCTCCAGGGCAAGCATTATTTTCTTCAGGGAGATTTTTTGCAAAAACTTTTTAATCAAATTAATGAATATGAAAGAGAACAAATACTTTCTAAGTACAATCAGAATCTCAGAAAAAAAATCAAAGAGATTGAAACTGAAATTGAATACCTAGTCGCTCAAGAGAGAAACAAGCGCCTGTCCAAGATTCAAAGAATAACTGTATCCGATGAGGAGAAAATTCTCGCATTAGAGCTTGAAAGGCAACGACTCATCGATAAAGCGAAAAGTGATCGACTCGCTAGAATTGATCGTCTGGTGGAAGCAAGAGAGACGGCAAGGGATTTAGGGATTATTGAGAATAATTTTAAAAAGATTAACTCCTCTAAGGATTCCACGTTAACTCTCTCAATTGGCGATAACCAAAAACTTCCTAACTGGTATTTATATGGTGAGAAGGCCCTTAGCAAGGAGATTGAATTGCTTCAATCCAGGAAAAGTGATGAGTCCTTCATTGCGAGAATCAATGAGATCGATTATGAAATCGATAAGATTAAAAACAACACAGAGCTCAAGTTCTTGAAATCTAGAGAAGATGACGCTTTGTATGTGGATGAGCTTTTTAAGCTAACTGCCGAGAAAAATAAACTTCTCAACCAAAAGTATGATTTAGGTGATATTAATTTTGTCACACTGACTAAATCACCCCTTGAGAAAACTTCAAATTCAAAAACCCTTCTCATGGTTATATTAGGGGCTATTGCAGGTTTCATCTTTGGGTTTTTTGTCATCTCTATCCAAGGTGCCCTGAGACTCAAACAAGCCTAATCTGTGAAAATAATTCCAGTTATTCTCTCAGGCGGTTCGGGTTCTAGGCTTTGGCCACTTTCCCGTGAAAATCATCCTAAACAGTACCTGTCTTTAACAAGTGACAAGACCATGTTGCA
>Ga0181566_10000966_pt1 | contig 23469 bp, 15 predicted proteins | sample 101ome_15_FD_133762 | JGI IMG/M metagenome (GOLD analysis project Ga0181566, IMG submission 133762) | Coastal salt marsh microbial communities from the Groves Creek Marsh, Skidaway Island, Georgia - 101402AT metaG (megahit assembly) | ecosystem: Environmental > Aquatic > Marine > Intertidal...
GAATCGTCTGAATCATCGCTGCCCGTGTAACTACTCGAATCGCTGTCGCTGTCGCTATCGCTCTCGTCACTCGAACTGTAAAAGCCGCTCGATCCGAGACCGTTCGTCTTTCCGTTGTGCAGAGCGATGGCGGAGGCACCCTCTCTGCCGGAACTACCCGCAAAGTATTGCTCGCGCACGTTCGTGGGCGGTTGCACCTTGGGATGCACAGGCATCGGCGTGTACCCTGGAGCGACGTGTTCCATGAAGTGCGAGAGTGATCCCAAGACGTGCTCGCACGTCTGCGTCGCCGGCGACGGAATCTTCGGCTCTGGCTTGGAGCACAGCACGATCGGGTCACCGAACTGCTTGACCGTGCTCGGTTTGCCGTCCACGGGGAACAGGGCGCGGAAAACGCGGATGCGATCGCGCATGTCCACGGATGGATCGGCGGCACCGAGCGCGAACACCACCTTTAACATCGAAGAGATGCGCATGGGATCTTGCACGTACATCTTGCAGCAAGTATTGACGATTTGCTGCTTGGTCATCTCATGCTCGTCGACGAATCCCTTCACGACGTGACGCATCATCTCCACCGAGAGCTTGAAGAACTTCTCGCGGAGTTCCTTGTCCGAAGCCTTGATGTTCTCCGTGTCGCCGTCGAAGAGCTCCCCGCCCGCGAGCCAAATCACCGCCGCGCGCGCCTCAGGAGCGATGAGCTGATCCAGGCGACGCATCAATCTCATGACGACAACAATGTGTTCCTTGGGATCCTGCTGCACCAAGGCGCGAATGACGACCACCGCCTCCGACGCCACCTTGGGACTCGGGTGAAGCGAAAGCTCGAGAAGCGAGCGAATGCACACGGATGCAATCTGCGGCATGATCGCAGCGCATCGTCCGATGGCTCGAATGGTGAGCGCCACGAAGTCGTGGTTGGATGAACGCAAATACGCTTGAAGCTCTCGCAATAATAACGGGGCGTTCTCACTCGTCACGACGTGCGTGAGAACCTCGAGCTTCAACGCGCGAACGTCGAGCGGGTCTCGCGGACTCACAAAGAAGGCCGCAAAGTGAGGTTGGAAAAGCAAGGGTTGCGTCGTCACCATGGTACAGATGTTCTTGACGACGATGTGTTGTACCTCGGGTTTACTGTGCGCCGCGAAGACAAGCGCGCGGACAACCTTGGGTAAATCCGCCACCGGGCTCAGGTAAAAGTGCAACGCCGCGACAGCCATGACGACGCCAGAGTTTTGCGACTGCAAAAGCGGTCTCGTGCATCGCAACAACAGGCGATGATCTTCGTCCATCCAACCAGGACCTCGGTTATCCGCGGTGGCACCGCCGCCCTTGCCCGACTTCTTGGGCTTTTTCTCCTCGTCGCTGTCGTCGCTATCATCGTCCGAATCCTCTTCCTCTTCCGACTCCGAGTAGAACGCCGCGCTGCTCGCCACGATGGATTGAATGCCGGCGTTCGATGAATCGTGGTACGACGGTTCGTTCGATGGAAGCGCGAGGTCGAGCTTCTTGTCGTCCTGCGCCGCCGCCGCCGCGATTTCGCGCGCGTGCGCGTCGGGAGCTAAGAACTGCGATCTGGCGTACCGCAACAGTACCTCGCTCAACAGAATTTGTCCCCACTCGTCCATGTCGACCAACATTCGACAAATCTTGCGGTAGTGTCGATGCAACAAATCAATCCTATTCGGGCAAACCTCCGTGAACGCGGCCACCGCGGAGGACAACACAAACGGCGTGCTATCTCGAAGCATCGTCTCGATGATCTCAATCAACTCGTCTTGCCGCGTGTTATCCATTCTGAAAATCTTCGGAATCGCGTGCGCCGCCGCTTTACGCACGTACGGGCTCGGATCCACCGCACACTTTCTCGCCGCTAATATCACCACCGGCACGATGACTTGAATGCGTATGCTCGACATGACTCGCAGCGCCAGCGCTCGCACTCTCGGATTTGGGTGCGCCAAATCCTTCTGAAACGAGTTAATAGACAACAACGCCTCCTCAGGTTTCTGATCCGCCGTGCGCACTAAAAACATGTACACCAACACCTTCACCTCGAACGATTCGCTCACGATGTTACACACCACCGACGGAAAAAACACGCTCACGTCTCGCCCCGTGGCGAGAAGACCGACGAGTCTCTTGAGCGCCTCGAGTTTCTCCCTCGTATTCGACGAACGAAGCTTCCCATCGAGCTCGCGCTGCTCCTCGGCGATCTACACCCGCGCGCCACGATGAATCACGCGTCAGTCACGCACACCTCCTCGCGGTCTCACGCGTCCTCGCACGAGCGACGACGACGAATGCATCACAATCGCGTCCCGATCGATCGCGCGCATCTCGATGACGATGATTCCGGCGACGTCTCTCTCGCGCGCGTCGTCGCCCTCGCCCGCACCTGCGCGTCATCGACGAACTGTCGATTCCCACTTCCCGGAGGCACGCCCATCGCGCGCGGTTCCGGTGACGCACGCGAGGCGCGATCTGACGCTCGGAATCATCATCGTCATTCATTCAACACCCAGGTGTGTGTGTGTGTTATATTGGTACTTTCAAAGTCGCCGCGTGCGCGACGCGCGCTATCCGCGGGCGTCGTCGGCGTGCTAGTGTTCTAACGGATGCGCTCGAACGGTGTCGATGAAACCGCGCGTTTGATGATTGCGTTCGTCGTCGGAAGAGGGACGAACGAAAAGACGAGGCGCGCGTCGACGTCGACGCGGGTTCGCGGGTTCGAGCGCGTAAATTAAAGCTTGGTCGACAACTGGAGGCCGTACTTGTACTTCATCTGCGTCGAGTGACGACGAAAGAAAGCGCGAACGCGCGTCAGTCGATGATGCGAAAAAAATAACGCGCGATCGCGTCGGTGGTGCGAATGTTAATACTATTTATGGCGCATCGCGCACGGAACGCCGCGCGCGCCATCTTCGAGCATTCTTGATGTGGGCGACTCGCGGCAATCATCCGACCAGGAACGGCGCGGCGATTGTTTGACAAGAGCCGCCGAATCGGGTCGCGCGAACCCGACACGAGACGAGACGTGTGTGTGTGTTTCGTGCGTGCGTGCGTACCGTCTTGTCCACTTGCGCGCTGAGCGTCGCCGTCGTCTTCGGGATCAAGTTGCCGAGACTCGCGTGCACGGAGAGCGTCGGGTTGGCCTCGGCCGCCACCGGGTTGGAGACGACGGCTTTGAACGCGTGGCCGTCCATCTTCTTGGAATACCCGATCGTGGCCGTCGCCGCGGTCTTCTTGTACGTCACCTCGGCGCCGATGGTTTGCTTGTTGTCCAACGCAGTCACCGCGCTCGCCTTGAAAGTCTTGAATTGATCCGCCGCCGTCAACGCGTACGTGACGTCGCCTTGCTTGGATTGCGCGGCGACGGCGTACGCCAACGCCGAGCTCTTGACCGTGGCCATGGCCCCGATGGCGACGCCACCGCCGAGCGCATAGCACACGCTCGCATCAGCCTTCGGCGCCGCGTAGTTGGCGACGTCAGCCTTGACACCGAGCGCGCCGGCGACGAGAGAGGCGGACACCTTGAACGACTCGAGGTCTTGCACCGTGCCCCCGACGGAGAGCTTCCCGTTGGGAATCACGGATGGGAAAGACGCCGTCACCTTTGCCTTGGCGTCTTGGTTCAACTCGAGATCAATAACTTGATCGACGATCGTCGCGTTCACCTTCACATCGCCGCTCACGGCTTCGCCCTTTTGCGTGACGGAGCCCGACACCCCCGTGCCGTTCGCCTTCGTGTCGAAGGCGTACTTGTGGTCGTAGTTGAATCCTCCCGTGAGAAGATCTGCGCGCGACAAAAATCAAAAAACACACACAGAGAAGAAACCACTCGTCAATCACCGCTCATCTCACACCGCGCGCGCGTCGAATCTCGCGCCAACCCTCGCGCTCGCCGTCGCTCGCGATCGACGCTCGCCCTCGCGCGGGCGTCAATCGATGATGGAATCGCATTCCCCTCGTCCGCACACCCATCCCTCCACCGAGCGCGTCTCCCCTCGCGCACGCATCACGCACCCTTGGCGCTCTTCGCGATATCACCGTAATACTTCGCCATCTCGTCCCTCGTCCGTCGCCCACTATCGATCGAACCACGCGCGCGCGCAAACAAACGGATCAGTCGGTCGTCTTCGTCGGGTCGTCTCTCGTCGTCGGGTCGTCTCTCGTCGTCGCGCGTCGAACGAGCGTCGGCGCGTCGCACGGGTCGAGCGGTCGATCGATCGCGCGGTCGCGCGCGCACGCACGTTCGCGCGTCGGAGTATCGCGCGCGCGACCGCGACGCCTCGACGCGTCGGGACGTCGTCGAACGCACGCGATGGGCCGCGCGCGAGGGGGGGGGGTCGATGGAGGTTCGTGACTCGCCGCGAGGGTATAGGGGGAGGTATGCGATGGTCTGTGACGTATTGGTGATGATGTATGTACCGTAGACCCGAGGATTTTACATGTATATAAGGGGAGGTGTCGCGCGCGCGCGTTCGATGCATGATGAATTCGATGCATGATTGGCCGAGACGACGCGAGACGGTCGCGCGCGGACGTGACGACGACGACGACGACGACGACGACGACGACGAGGATTGTGTGTGCGCGCGCATCGCGCGGTGTCGACGGCGCGCTTAGCGCGGGGACGCGGTGTGGACGCCGACCGCGTGGGGCGTCCGTGACGACGCGGGCGAGGCGGACGAGGACGATGGCGGTCGAGGGCGACGCCGCGGAGAAGCGCGCGCTCGTGCCCGTGGCGTTCGGAAGCGAAGAGATGGAGACGGTGATCGTCGTCGATGTGTTGCGACGCGCGGGGGCGCGCGTGACGCTGGCGGCGATCGGGGGTGAGGGTCCGAGCGGGACGACGGTGACGTGCTCGCGAGGCGTTCGGTTGGAGGCGGACGCGCGTCTGGAGGACGTCGTGGACGAGCGGTGGGACGTGATCGCGTTGCCGGGAGGGATGCCGGGGGCGCAGAACATGGCGAACGACGCGACGCTGCATCGAGCGTTGGAGAGACAGATGAGAGAGCGAGGCGCGCTGACGGCGGCGATGTGCGCGTCCCCGGGCGTGGTGCTCGCGGCGAAGGGTTTGTTGGATGGATTAGCGGCGACCGCGCATCCGGGATTCGTCAAGGATTTACCGGACGCGGCGAGCGCGAACGCGCGTGTGGTGGTAGATGGTGACGTCATCACCTCGCGCGGGCCGGGAACGGCGATTGAGTTCGCGTTGGCGCTCGTGGAGAAGCTCTACGGCGCCGCCAAGGCGCAGGAAGTCGCGGGACCGATGGTTTTACCGAGCGTCTCGTACGGAAACCGCGTGCCGAACGAGTGGCGTTTAGACGACGCCGCCGTGTTGGAGAATTAGTCTCCATCGGTGCTTTCAAGAATTCTTCACATTGACCACTTGTAAAACATCGTCGTCGTTTTTCGTCGTCTTCGTCCTCAGAGCGCGACTCGCCGCGCCATGGCGGAGGACGTCAATCCGGTGGCGGACGTCTTGCTCGAATTCACCCAGGCGCTGATTCATCACGTCATAATCGCGCGCGGCGCGTACGCGGACGACGGTTCGAGATCGACCGTGTACGGCGTGCGTCTTCGCGCGCCGCCGGCGAGCAGACGCGTCGAGGTCGAGCGCTTTTTAGAAGATTGTCTCTCGACGCTTCGCGCGCCGTTATCGAGGTGCGCGCGAGAGAGAGAGAGAGAGAGAGAGAGAGAAAGCGTGGAGACTGACCACGCGCGTCGGTCGATAGCGGCGTCGTGCGGCGAGTGTGCGTCGTGTTTACGAGAGATGGTCGATGCGTCGAGTCTGTCGCGTTCGACTTTCTGTTGAAACCGGTACCGTCACCGCCGAGCGACGCGCTCAAGGCGGAAGTTCGAGCGGCGCTGACGTCGATCGCGATGAAATTCGCGCTCGTGACCGAGGACGCGGGCGCGCGATCGCGCGACGGGGGCGAGGGGGGCGGGGCGTTGAAGTGGGAAGTATTGGCGGAGAGCGACGACGCCGACGTGGCGCGAGAGGCGCCGCCGAGCGGTTGGCGAGCGGACGACGTGGGAAAAAGGGGGGAGATCGATCGCACGTGCGACGTAGAGAACGGCGAGGTGGTGAAGATTAAATCCGTCTCAACCGCGGCGTTCGACGCGGCGATTTCGCTCGTCGTTCGCAGATAGGTGAACGTATTGAGTTGTTTGTTTTCGTTAAGAGTTAAAATTGCAACTCGATAGCGCGCGCGGGCTTTGTAACTGTAAACTGTATCAGCGTATGCGATCGGAGAAATGTCGAAACGTCGCCGACGTCTCATCGCTCCTGCGGGTCGTACGGGGTGACGGATCCGGTGCCGAAATTGACGACGCAGTCCACGAGACCTTCGCACGAACGTTCACCCAAATTTTCTTCAGGCTCGATGATTTGTTCGCACGTCTCCGTCTCCGGATCGCAGTTCTCATCACTGAAGATGACCATGGCCTCTTTCGTGGACGGCGATCGCAAACTGTTACCCGGTCGTTGGCAAAATTCCATCGTCTTCATGTGTTCGGCTTCATCGTTTCGCACGTTGACGAAGACGTCGTACAAGTTGTCAATCTTCGGTCGTCTTTGACCGCGATCGACCGTTTGAAACTCATCGAAGAGATACAAATCACCCTTAGTGTAGTACTGCACCGCCACTCGAGGCGGCGGCGTGGCTTTCAACACCTCTTCGTTGGCGGCGAGAAACTTGTCGTACGTCGCGTACGCGTGCGATTCCACCTGTTCAAGCAAGTTGTACGCCCACCTCGGCGACACCAAGTACTGCGCGACACAAATCCAGTAGTATGCCACCGCTATGTGCTGTGCCACGAATCGATCTTTCCAGAGCTCCGCGCCTCCGAGAGATTCCATGATGAGCAAGTGATGGTACTCGTTCATCGTCTCGGCAAAGTGCACCTTGAGGTAGTCCGCCTTTCTCCACCACCCGAACGTCTCGTATAGGTGCAACACCGACATGAAACTAAAATAAGGCACGCGCGCCACCGTCTCCAACGCGTGAAATCTCGCGTACGATCGCCCTCCGTACAACTCGTCGATGACGTTCACCGCCACCCCGATGAGTGCGCCGTTGATCGATCGCTCCACCTTGGCCCCGAATCCGTCTTCGCGCCCCGAAGATCCGACCGCGCCATCGCGCGCCGTGTTCTCGGTACCCTCCGTCGTCGACGACGACGCAGATGCGCGCATCGCGCGTGCACGCCTCGAGATCTTCGCGGGACACGCCGCCAACGCGTGCCCTCGCGCCTCGCGCGCCCATCTTCCTCGCGTCGCCGTCGTCGCGCGCGGCGACGACGCGCGCGTCGTCATCGTCGCGGAAATCATTCTTAGCGCGGTTGCGTCGCGCGTCGACGTATCGAGCGGCGCGCGTCGCGTCGTGGCGTCGTCGACGAATCCCCGGTGGTTGCGAGATTCTTTTCAAAAGATTCGTTCGGCGCGCGAGTGCGACGCGCGCGGCGAGTCGGGACGCGCGCGCGAGGGGTCCGCGCGTCGACGATGACGACTATCGGTGGTCGCCGCGCGCGCGGGGGCGACGCGTCGCTCGAGAACGTCGCGCGCGAGGACGACGAGGTCGAGGAAGACTCGCGACCGCTCTTGGGCGCGGGGACGTCGACAGCGTCCGCGTCCGCGCGCGGCGCAAGCGGGGAGCGCGACGGCGACGGTGATGACGACGAGTCGAGTGTGTCGATGTGCGCGTCGCTCGCGCGCGCGCTTCGCGCGCATCCCGTGGGTTTACTTGTGCTCGGCGGGACGGAGATGTGGGAGCGTTTCGGATACTACGCCGCGCGAGCGTTGTTGGCGCTGTACGTCGCGAAAACGCTGGAGGACCCGAACTTTGACGTCGATCGTGTGTTTGGAATGCGCGCGGTCGGTCGTTGGGCGAGCGGGTACGATTTCGCGTCGATAACGAACGCGAGCGACGCGACGGCGATGCGTGCGCGGTTGGACGCTGCAGAGGCGACGAGCGCCAAGGCGTACGGCACGTTCGCGTGTCTGGCGTACCTGACGCCGGTGTTCGGTGGAGTCCTGTCGGACGCTCTCTTGGGCGCGCATAGGAGCGCGGTGTTCGGGGCGTTGATCATGGCGTTGGGATACGCAGCCATGGCGAGCGAGTTGGCGTTTTTAATCGGGTTGGTGTTGGTGTGCGTCGGGAACGGGGCGTTCAAACCGTCCATCTCGACGCAATTGAGCGCCTTGTACGAGAAGAACGATCCGAAACGAGACTCTGGATTTTCTATATTCTACTGTTGCATCAATCTGGGTGCGTTCTTTTCTCCCATCATCGCCGGAACGGTTCGAGTGTATTTCGGATACGGCGCGGCGTTCGCGAGCGCCGCGGTGGGCATGTGGTGCGCGTTGGCGATTTACACGCTGAATCGCAAGTACGTGCTCGATGCGATGGTGGCAAATAGTTCCACGTCGATGGATAGGGACGAAGACGAAGAGCGCGCGCGAGGTTCGACCGCGGCGTCCGGAGGCGCCGGCGCTAAGCTTCGAGAGATGGTGCGCACGATGAGAGAAAATCCACACGTCATGCTCGCCGTGTCCATCATCTGCGTCGCCGGCGTGGGATTTTCAGTCGTATACGAACAGCAGGGGAGTTCACTGATGTTGTTTTCCGAAGAGCACATCGAGTTATACGGTTTGCCGACCGAGTTTGTTGCCGCGCTGAATCCGTTGCTCGTGCTCGTGCTCACGCCCGCGGTGACGGCACTGTGGGATTGGCAGGCGAAACACGGTACTGAACCGCATCAAATGACAAAGATAGCCATCGGATGCGGCTTACTCTCACTCTCGTTCGTGGTGTTGATGTTCGGTGCGCTACCCATCGATTCACACGCGTCTCCCGCGCGCGTGAGCGTTGTCTGGATAATCCTCAACCAGATTTTCCTCACCTCGGGAGAACTCTTCACGTTCCCTGTCGCGCTTTCGTACATCTCCAAGATCGCCCCGGAGAGACTACTCAGCGCCATCATCGGTCTCTGGTTCGGTTCGTCCTTTTTCGGCAACTACTTCAGCGGATTGGTGGGATCGACGTATCCCGAATTCACCACTCCGAGCGCCTTTTTCGCCGTGCTTGCCGCGCTCGCCGGCGCCATCGCCCTCGTCCTCGGCTTCGCGCGAGGACCTCTCGGACGTCGATGTCCCATGTGATCGCCCCACCCGTACCACCTTCGCTCGCGTAGATTGATTGATTGTTGTTGTGTGAACACCGCCTGTGTACTTTCGCTCGGCGTCGGCGTCTCGGGACGCGTCCCGAAGAGGATAGAGCGCGTTCTCCCACACTCGTCGCCATGGGGCGGACGAACGCCGCCGCGTTCCCCGCGACGCAAGAGCTCTTCAAAGCGCGTGTCGCCAGGCAGAGCGTCATCACTGCCGTCTTCGTCGCGCTCGTCGTCCTCACGCTCGCGGGCTCAAAGTTGGCGGATGTGACCGGATTCGTGAGCACGCGTCCGACGCGGCACTACGCCGCCGTCATCGACGCCGGGTCGACGGGCACGCGCTTGCACGTGTTCACGTTCTCGCGCGGTCGGTTCGGTGGGGAAGAGACGCTTCTAGGAGAGGCGTTTCACGCGGTCGAGCCCGGGTTGAAGTCGTACGGCGCCGACGCCGCGGCGGCGGCGGCGAGCTTGGACGGTCTCCTCGCGAAAGCGAGAGCCATCGTGCCCGTGCACGAGCGCGCTAGCACGCCGTTGAGCGTTCGAGCGACGGCTGGATTGCGATTGATGCCGGAGGGTCGGGAGGCGGCGGACACAATCATGAAGGCGGTGCGCGATAAAATAGCGGCGTCGGGCTTTCACGCCAGGAGCGAATCCTTCGTCGGCGTCATGGACGGCGCGGACGAGGGCGCGCACGGGTGGGTGTCGGTGAACTATTTACTAAGGAATCTTGGCGGTTCTCCCGAGAAGACGGTTTCGATGGTGGATTTAGGGGGTGGGTCAACGCAAATAGCGTACGCGGTGGGCTCGCGCGCCGCGAAGGACGCGCCGGAAGGATACGTGCGAGAGATCCGGGCGATGTCGTCCACGTATTCGACGTACGTGCGCTCGTTCAAAGGGTACGGTCTCGTGGCGGTGCGCGCGAAAATCTTCAACAACGGCAAGAACGAAGACGGATCGCATCCGTGTCTGCCCGCTGGTTTCGTGGATTCATGCGAAAAGGATTGCTACGGCCTCGAACCCGGCGAGACGTACGCGGCGTTGGGATCAGGAGACGGAAGCGACTTTGATAAATGTCTCGCCGCGACGATTGGCGCGCTCGACGTGGGATCGACGTCCAAATCATGCGCCGAAAAGCCGTGCTCGTTCGCCGGTGCGTGGTCGACGCCGCGCAAGACGGCTCTCTACGTCATGTCCTACATCGTCGAGCGCGCCATCCAAAGCGGCGCCGTGCCTCCCCCGAAGGACGCGACGAAGATACTAAAAGTTTCCCCGGCGGACTTCAAGCGCGCCGCGTCGCGCGCGTGCGCCACACCGGCGGCTGAACTCGAAGACGCGTTTCCGCTCGCCGCGCGCGCCGGCGTCGACGTGCACTATCTGTGTCTCGACGTGACGTACATTTACGCCCTTCTCACCGCCGGTTACGGCGCCGCGGATGACGAGACGGTGCGCATGTTGGACAAGATCATGCACAAGCGTCAAGCCGTCGAGGCGTCGTGGGCGCTCGGCGATGGCATCGCCGTCTTGGGCGCCGTTCAATCCGCCTCGTATCGCGACTAGTCAGACTCTGTATCATCACTAGTATTTCACAACGTCGCTACAACTACCATTACTACTTTTACACGTCTCACTCGCCCTCTCTCCCGCCCGCGCGCGCCTCCGCCGCCGCCGCGTACGCGCGCTCGTACGCGCTCTTCCCGACCCCGGTCGACGCGTCCGTCAACGCGTCCCACGTCCTCGCCCGCGCTTCGTCCAACACCCGACCCTCGAGCTCGTGAAACAATGCGTCGACGAGTTCGGTCCTCGACCGAAGCCTCGCGCGCGGATCTCGAAGCGCGTGCGAGCCGCGCACGGCGAATTCGGTGAAGGTTTTCATCGTCTCATCTCGACGAAGCGCGTCGAGCGTCGACGCGCGGAGGGCGTCGAGGGTGCCGTCGCGACGGAGCGCGGTGATGACGTCGCGTTCGAGGTCGACGTCGCGCGTCGGCGGCGCGGGCGGCGGCGCGTCGCGAGGCATGGTGTGGCGAGAGACGCGGCCGAGGCGAGGCGCGAAGCCGAGCGGCGCGACGACGTCGATCTCGAACGGCGACGACGACGGTGGTGATGGCGTCGATGATTAATTACACAAACACTAGTACTGGTACAACACCGATGGGAAACGAGCGCTCGCGTTCACTCGGTGACGTTTTCGGGAGACGGTCCGACGTCGGCGTCGAAGAGTTGTCGATTCCATTCGAGCAACCACTTGCCGAGGGCGTAATAGAGCGCGCCGTGGCGAACGATGTACAGGAAGAGACTGAGCGCGCCGGCGCTCGGTCCGAGAGCCACGGCGTCGTGTAGCGTCTGCGCCCAATCGGTACCGTCGACGCCGAGGAGAACGGGCACTATGGCGTAGCGCAGCGGCGACGCGTTTTTCGGCGGTCGCACGCGCCACGCGTCTCGCCACGCGGTGTCGACAACCTCCATGTCTAAGCGCTGTCGCGCGCATCGCACGAGACCCGGCACGTGCAGACCGCCGTAGAGAAGGTTTACTTCGTCCACGCCGGGTGATTTGAACGCCTTTTTCACGCCGTCCATGGCGACGTCGTTTCGGCGAGCGACGAGGACGGGCTCCGCCGCGCCGCCGCCCACGGGACCCTCAGCCTGTGCGCTGACGATCATCTGTGCGAACGCCAATCGGCGCGCGCTCTCCAAGTCTCCAGACGCGCAGCAGTCCACCATGGCGCCCAAGACGTTGGACGGCCGTCCTCCCGCCCACACCCAGTCGAGCAACAGCAAGTGCGCCTCGGGACACGGCACGAACCAACAACTGAGCCGCGCGATGATTTTACCCGGATCACCGCCGCTCGCGCGTCCGAAGGCGGTCACCACCATCGCCTCGACCGCGGGCGGTAACGCCTTCCTTCCGCTCGTCACCGCGCTCGCGTTTTTGTTTCGCGCCGTCGACGCCGCGCGCATCGATCCGAGTTCGCCCGCCTCCTCTCGCAACGCGAGGAGCTCCTCTCGTGTCACATCCGCGACGTAAAATCCCTCATATTTTGCATCCAACGCGTCCATCTGCGCCATCAAACCGTGCGCTCCCGCCAATGCGCGCGCCTCGGGCGTCGGCGCCAAGTCCACGCTCAGTCGCCACAGTTTCAAATCGTCCTCCGACGCGCACAAATTCTCCCTCGACGTAATCAACTCCGTAAGCGTCGCGCTCGTCGACGTCGCCAACCGACGCTGTCTTCCAAAATCTGCCGCTAAATCTTCGTAATACGCCGCGTCGCCGTAATGCACCAGCGCGCACACGCGAAGCGTCCTCGCGTCGTCGTCGGCGTGTCTCGCCCGCAGCGTGAGTTCAGCCGATTGTAAACGCCACGAATCGTCCTCGTCGTCTCGTACCAAACGAAGGTACTGTCTCGCGCGATGTCGTCGTCCGCGTCGTCGTCCCCACCGCGCGACGACCGGCGCCGACGCCGACGCCGACGCGTCGCGATCGTCTTCCCACGAATCAAAGTCCGCACCCTCATCTTCTTCTGTCGCGCGCCCGCGCGTCGTCCCCACCGCGTCTCGCGTCGCTCGAACGCGCGGCGCGAGCTCGCAACGCTGTCGTCCTCGCGCCGGCGTCGTCGCGCGCCCGACGCCGACGCCCCCGACGCCTCCGCGCGTCGTCATCGCGCGTCGTCGTGTGCCGTCCCCGCGGTTGGCGCCCCGACCGTACTGTGGTATATCGAAAAGCGATCATTCACCACGAGTATGTCCAGTATTATAAAAAACATCCCTAGGGTTTAGACATATACGTGACGAGTCGCGACTCGTCGTGGTGATGGACTCTCTCTCAAATTGGTGTTACAAGCGCGCGTCGCGACGACGCGCGTCGTCACACGGACGCGCGTCGCGACGCCCGAGCGCGCGATGCGGTCTCGAGAAAACGAGCGCGCGTCTCTGTTGACGCGCGGCGACGCGCGCGACGCGCGCGGACGCGCGTGCGATGGAACCGGGGATGTCGTGCGCGTGACACACTCGAACGATGATGATGAAGTTGGCGCGCGCGCGCGCGACAACGCGGGACGCGAGGACGTCGAGGCGGCGGTCGGGTCGAGAAGAGATCGTCGCGGTGACTGTTCGTGGTCGACGCGCGGTGTCGTGAGCGCGTTGGCGTGCGCGGCGGTGGTGGCGGCGATGGGCGCGGCGACGACGCGATCGGCGTCCTCGGACGCGACGCGCGCCGACGCGAGACTCGGCGGCGAGGTGGAGGATGCGGATTTAGGACGCGCGGGCGGACGTCGAGCGAAAGTGAAACAGATATACTCGATGAATCCGCAGGGTAAGACGGATCTCCTGGCGGTGGCGGCGGGTATGGATCCGGTGGCGCACGCGTACCTGCCGGACGCGTTTCATGGATACGACGTGACGCTAGACGTGGCCAAGTTCGCGCACCCACCGGTCGTGAGCAAGTCCAAGACGGGGTTCACGATGTGCATAGACATGCCGAAACAAAACTGGGACTCGGTGTACGCCAAAGGGTTCGGGATGTTGTTTCGCCCCGGGGTGTGCGTGGAGAAGATCAAGATTGGGTGCGACGACGCCGACTCGGACGTGCGGGTGTTCAGCCAGTCTGGATACCTCTGGCGCGGCAAGCGCAAGAATAAGGACGGCGAATATTTGAAACCGGAAAAAACGCACCCCGGTCAGGTGGATATTTACTTTGCTCACGAAGCCGCGGGGACGTTCGGCGGCGACTTGCGTTCGCCCAAGGTGATCAACAAGTTTGATTACGTGGCGTATTTCGATAAGAGTAAGTCTGCGATTTGGTGGCCCTTCGGGCCGACTCTGAACAGTATGACGGAGAGTTTCCCCGCGTACACCCTGCCGCACTCGGAGCGCATCCCGGGCGTGGCGTGGATAGCCATCGATTGTCTGCCACCGCGACCGGGGATCCTCGCGCACATCGCCGAGTACTTTCCGGTGTTTTCCATGGGGACGTGCATGCACAACTACAAGGCGCCCAAAAGGTTACCGGGCCGAGGAGTGGAGAACATCGTCTATCAAAGCAAGATGGCTCGGTACATGTTTTATTTCGCCATGGAGAACGCCGCGGCGTGCGAGGGATACATGACGGAGAAGGTTTGGATGGCGCTCTCGCGAGGCTCCATTCCGATTTACACGGGTGCGTCATCCATCGCCGACATGATGCCCACGAGAAACTCGTACATCGACATTCAAAATTATGATAGCATCGAGGATTTAGTCGAAGAGCTCTACGCAATCGCGCACGACGAGCAAAAGTACGCGAGTTACACCAACTGGCGTTACCAACACCCGAGCGAGTGGTCGGAGGGATTCCGCAAGCTCTTGCGCGTCATGAGCACGGATATCAAAGTCGGCGTGTGCTCCGTCCTTCAAAAGGGCGACGCGGTGTACCCCAAGGCGGAGCCCATCAAGGGCACGTGCGAACACAAAAGAATCTTCGGCAAGGCGCCACAGGCGTGGACGCTGCATGACATCGACAGACCACATCCCAGGGATCCGACTGAGTTTCTTGAAGTCGTCCCGTGCTCTGAGGAGCACGATCCGACAGACGAGTGCTTCAAATGGCGAGACAAGCCGATCGGCGGTCAGGCGTTCGTCTCGCTGCAGGAGAAACGTCGACGCGTCGCCGATAGACACGCCGAGACGACGGAGGCGAAGGCGAACGCCGAGGCTGAGGAGGCGGCAAAGGAGAAGGCTGAGGCTGAGGCTGAGGCGGCGGCAAAGGCCGAGGCCGAAGCGAATGCTGAGGCGGACGTGAAGGTGAAGGCCGAGGTGGCGGCGAAGGCGAAGGAGGAGCAACTCGCCGCGCCGGCGCCCGTCGTCAAGGAACCAAAGCCGGCGGTACAACAACCGGCGGCGCGGCCCGACGATGACGACGATGACGATGAAAAGACCCTGCCGGAACGCCGACGCGCCAGACGCGCCGCCAGACGCGCCGCCGCCGCCGAGAACAAATCGTCGCCGCGACGCGACGCCGCCGACGACGCGTCGACTTAGGACGACGACGGTCGTCGTCGACGCACCGGTGCGACGAACACACCGAGTAAATCGCACGTACGACACGACATCACCCACCAGAGTTGATAACACACACACGAATCGATACTCTCTCGACGTAGCGCGCCCTCGCCTTCGCGCGCGTCGCCTCGCCCTCGCCCCACCCTCCACACCTCGCCGTCTCTACCGATGGGCGCCCTGCGCCTCTCCTACGCCTGGGAGCGCGTCATGACGCTCTTCCTCCCCGCCCTCGTCGCCGCGCGCGCGCCTCGCGCCGCGCCGTCGACGCCCTCGTCCTCGTCCTCGTCGACACCGCGACGACGATCGCCGACCGACGACGCGTCCGACGACACCGCGACGACGACGGACGACGATCCCACCGCGCTCGGCGACCGCGCGGCGACCACATCGACCGCGTCGACGTCCGGCGCCCCGTTCGCCGAGGCCGTGCGCGCGGTGGGCGAGGATGCCATGACGCGCGTCTTTGCGTTTCGAGGCGACGCCATGTCGCCGACGCTTCGAGGTAGAGATGGCGGCGCGTCCGCGTCGTTCTCCGCGTCGATGGATGAATACATTCTCGCGCGACGTCTCGCGCACCCGTTTCGAAGCGCGTCGGTCGGGGACGTCGTCGCGTTCGCGCACCCGACGGATTCTTCGAGGACGCTCGTGCGGCGCGTGAGCGCGACGGAGGGCGACGAGCTCGTGGACGCGGTGAACGCGAGCGTGTACGTGGTGCCGAAAGATCACGCGTGGGTAACGGCGGACGCGGACGCGATGAGTGAGGAGGGTGGACGGTTGAGACACGAAGATTCGAGGACGTTCGGGCCGGTGGAGGCGCGCGCGCTCGAGTGGCGCGTCGTGTACGCGTTTCGAGGCGAGACGGATCACGGCGCGGTGGAGAATAGTCCCGAGGCGCTCGTCGCGGACGCGCCCGTGATCGAGGCCGAGTTGGAGAACGCCAAGAGGGCGCTCGGGTGGTCGTCGGGGTGAGTGAGTGTGCGCTACGTAGTGTATATTTTTTGTGTAACATCGACGTCGCGGCGGCGCGGCCGCGGCCGCCGCGTTCGCGTTCAACTAACTAACTAACCTATTTTTGCCGCCGTTCGTAAATCTGTATGAACGTCTCCGCAAGCGTCACTTGTTGCGGCAACACCTCCTGCACGAGTAAATCTTGAATCTCGTACCACGCGTTCTCCGGCGCGTGAAACGCGTGCGCGCGGTACGAGCCGTTTTCGGGCGTCCCGTCGTGCGCCACGTTGGCGATTAAATCGTACGTCGCCGACATCTCGTCGCCGGCGGGCACGGGGATGTGCGCGGCGAGGTTTAATCCACGGGTCGGAAAGGTAACGATGGTGGGATTTTTCTCGACGAAAAAGTTATTCTTGGCGAACCTGGAGACGACGACGACGAGGTACGGCGGCAACTCGCGCAACCGGTACCGTTTTCGCGTCTTGGGATCGACGGTGACGCCGTCAAACTTTTTCAACAATTTGTGCTCGAGAGACACTTGCGGAATGATTTTCTTCTCCATGACGTCCTGGAACAAAGGCGCGTCCGGGAGGTCCACGGTGAGCGTGAGAAACGGCACGACTTTGTTTGCCGCGTCGGCGTCGTCCGCGTCCGCGTCGAGGATTTCGATTCGCCCTCGAAAACACGACTCGACGACGGAATTCGTCTTGTTCTTCTTCTTTTCATCCTTGATGAGTTCGTTGAGAAGCCATCGCGTGAACTGCGCCGCATCGCCGCTCATCAGGGACGCACCCGTCTTATCCGCGCGTTCGCGCGCGGCGCGCGCGAACTCGTGCGGACTCGAGTGCCCCTTGAAATTTTTCGCGTTCCAAATCTTCTTCGTCAGCGACGACAGGGCGGCGAATAAAGACGAATCCTCGGTATCGTCGTGCAGCAACAGCGCGCGACGCAACAGAGACACGCGATTGAGCGCTTGCAACACCGCGCTCGCCCCAAAATCTCTCGCCGCCGCTTCGCCGCCGCTCGTCGACGCGTACGCCGCGGAGACTCTGTTCAACCCCACGCACCCGACCAAAAATTCCGTCCCATCCAACGCGCGACGCCACGTCGATCGCCGTTCCAGCGTCTCCCGCACGTACGTCTCCGCGTACGTCGGCCGCAACACGTCGCGAATCCGCCGCAACGCCGCCGCCGACTCTCCCTCGTCGCTCGTCACCTCGTACCCGTCCGGCAAACACCACGTCTTCCCGTCTCGCAACCGCATGAACAGGTGATGCGACGACTCCAACGCGTGCGCGTACGCGTGCGTCGACCGCCCTCGCCCCGCGTAATACTTCCCACACGTCAAACACGCGTACACGTTGATCGGGGACAGGGACACGGCGCACTTTTTCTCAAAGTCGAAATTCCCGAGCGTGTGCGGGTCGATCGTGTCCAGGTACGGACACGCGACGACGTTCTTCGCGGCGGCGCGGTCATCGCTCGTCACCGTCGTCGTCGTCGCCTTCATCGTCGCGGGTGCGTCGCCGTCGTCCTCATCATCCCCTCGCGCGCGTTTCCTCCCCATCGAGTCCCACCCACCCGTCGTCGTCCAAGTCTCCCCGTCTCCCGTCGCGCGTCCGTCAGTCTCGCCACCGCCCTTCGGTCGTCGTCGACTCATCGTCCAGTCGTCCGTCCGTGTCCCTCGTCGAGTCGTACGTCCCTCGTCGTCTCGCCTCGCGCCTCTCCCCTACCCTCACACACCCATAACTTTCACGCGGGTGATACACGTACGCACGGTCTTCTACATCCCACACGTCACGTGACACTATCGAATGATTCTGCATACACACAGCGCACGAATAACATGTGCGATTGGCGGAAGCACGCATTGCCGATCACAAATCTCGAAGAACGCGATCGCTGCGACCTCACACGTCGAGCGGTTCTTTGTAGTGTAGATGGTTATCACGGCAGGCTTTCACCCTGTAGACCTGGGTTCGAATCCCAGCAGAGAAAAATTTTTATATGTCTATTTCCCCTTAAGTATGTGTCAAATGTCCGACCATATGATTCGATGTGCGTGCGGCGTCGGCTCGCGTGACTCGAAGGCGAGCGCGGCGCGTGACGGGGGTAAAGTTTCTCTCGCCTCGCGCCCGGTGGTGAAGCGCGACGTGCGCGTGTTTTTGTGTGGGCGACTGTACGTGTGTTCGTTACACCTTTATGTCGTTTTCGTTTCTTGAGTTCTAACTCGCCGATTTCGCGATTTTGTCCCGGAACGGCGACGCGAGTCACGGAGGGAGCGGGGGCGATTCGCTTCCCCATCCAATGGGCGTCGCGTCGTCGTCGGCGGTGGGTGAGGGTGAGGGTGAGGACGCGCGCGCGTCGTCGTCGTCCGTGGACGCGACGTCGCGCGAGGGCGAGGGCGAGTCGAGCGCGCGCGATGCGACGACGGAGACGACGGAGACGACGGAGACGACGATGCGGTTCGTTGAAGAGCTCGAGGATGGATCGACGCGCGTCGTTCGTCTCTTCGACGACGACGACGACGACGGGCGCGATGAAAACGACGCGCGAAGTCGCTCGAGTCCGCCCGCGGTGCTCGAACGGCGCGTGGCGATGAAGGCGCGGGAGACGCGTCCCGGGTGGTCGACGACGTGGACGCGCGTCTACGACGCGGCGCGGCACTCGAGCTCGTTTCGAGGACGCGGTGGGATGCTCGAGCGGTGCGCCGGACGAGGAGCGGTGATGCTGGTGATTTCTCCGCGACGGACGGGGACGTCGTCCGGGGATGGCGGCGTCGAGACGGCGTCGAGACTGTACGCCGGCGTGTTTTCGCCCGAACTCCCGGCGACGCCTCGACACGATTTTCGAGGCGACGACGCGTGCGCCTCGTTTCGCGTCGACGCGAACGACGACGTCATCGATACCTCCGGTCCGTCATCGACGCCGCTGTATTGCGCGTACGGGTACACCACTCGTCCCAACGGCGTGGGATTATTCGGCGTCGTCGGTCGACACGCGCTCTTCCTCGACGAGTCGCTCGAAACGGGCCACGCCGATTACGGCGCGCGCGCGTTCGACGCGGCGAGGATCGAGGTGTGGACCATCACGTCCTCCGACGCATCGACGCGAGCACCGACCGCGACCGTTCGCGCGTCGTCGTCATCGGCCGCATCATCCGCCGCCGCGCGCCGACGCGCCGACGCCCTCTTCGACGCGCGGTTCGCCGCGTCGTCCATCGCCGCCGACATCGCCGACGCCTCGCGCGGGTGATCTCATCGATTCGTGCACGCACTGATTCATTCATATCGATTCATAGAGACCTACCTTACTTTCGCGCGCCTCTCTCTCTCTCTCTCTCCCCCCTCACACCTCGACTCGTAACTCGACGTCGTCGTCGATCATGACCACCCTCTCCCACACCGATGACGAGTGGGCGGGCGTCGACATCTCCTGTCGACGCGGCAACGACCACGACCCATCCTGGTTCGCCCCTCTCGCCCACCTCCTCGACGCCGGTGCGACGTACGACCTCGTCATCGTCGGTGCGGGCATCTCCGGGTGCGTCTTTGCCCAACGCGCGAGCGAAGAGCTCGGATTGCGCTCGCTCATCGTCGACAAGCGCGATCACATCGGGGGGAACTGTTACGATTTCATCAACGCCCGAGGGTTTCGCGTCAGTCAGTACGGCGTGCACCTGTTTCACACCTCGCACGAGCGCGTGTGGACGTACGTCAATCGATTCGGGGAGTGGACGCCGTACGAGCACCGCGTGCGAGGCGCCGTGGAGCGGGAGAAAGACGGCGAGTACGCGCACGGTGGACGACGATACGCCGTCGTCCCGGTGCCGCCGAATCGAGACACGATCAATCGGTTGTTCCCGGAGAGTGTGCCGGAAGATGGAGGGTTGAAGACGGATGAAGAGACGCGCGCGTGGTTGGACGCGCGGCGGCGGGTAGGGGACGTCGAGGCGCGAAACGGCGAGGAGAGCGCGATGGCGAGGGCGGGTGTGGAATTGTATGAGGCTATATTTAAGCATTACACGAAGAAACAGTGGGATAAGTATCCCGAGGAATTGGACGCGAGCGTCTTGGCGAGGATTCCCGTGCGAGAAAACGTGGACGATCGATACTTTTCCGATCCTCGGCAGGCGCTGCCGACGCACGGGTACACGCGCGTCTTTGAAAACATGATCATGGGGGATCCGAACATTACCGTTCGTTTGAATGTGGATTTTTTCGAGCATCGAGAGGCGTTGCAAAAGATGGCGAACAAGTACGTCGTCTTCACCGGACCCATCGACGCGTATTACGCGTCGCAGGGGTTACCGAAGCTCGAGTATCGAAGCTTGCGCTTCGTCGAGGAGTATCACGCCGCGCCGCCGGGCGGGTTTTATCAACCGTGTTTACAGCTCAATTACCCCGGACCCGAGGTGGAACACACGCGCATCGTCGAGTATAAACACAAACCCACGCAACCGCGTCGGGCGCGCGAGCACCCGGGGACGGTCATCTTCAAGGAATACTCGTGCGATCACGGCGAACCGTATTACCCCGTGCCCAATCCGGCGAATCGCGAACTGTACGAAAAGTATCGCGAGATGGCGTCCAAGGAACCGGGCGTCGTCTTCGTGGGGCGTCTGGCGTCGTACAAGTACTTTAACATGGATCAGGCGTTTCTCAACGCCTTGGAAATGTTCGACGAGGTGCTAGGCGGCGAAACGCCGTCGGCGACGACGGAGTGATCACCGGCGCGCGAGACGAACACGCAACGAAAACGAAACGAAAACGAAACGAAATCTTACAGTAAACGCGCAGCAGCACCATCATTTGCAAGTAGAAATAGGAATAATTATGAACATATTTACGTAGAAAGCTACAACAATGCTGTGTATCATGCGTCGTCGACGGCGAACACCGTCTCTTCGGCGCACGTCGCGTTGTTCGGGTTGCGCACGGCGCACTGGTATCGCGCCATGAACGTGCTCACGATGCTTCGCCTGATCAAATCTTCGTCCAGAGGCGTGTCGTCACCGAGCGCGGATCGATCGGCCTCGAGCTTTTCCAAATCCTTCTCCGAGTGCACCTTGTCGGTGCACAACACGGCGTCCTTGTACTTGACGTAGCACTTGAGACGAGCGTTGACGGCGAGCATGCCGCCCATCTTGCCGAACCCGCAGCACGCGTGCATGGAGGTGAACTCGGGAAGGTGTTTGATGACAGAGGGAGATGCCCAATCGTCCTGCCCTTTGAACTTGGGGTTGCAACCGGTGCCGTAACCCACCGGAAGCTGGGCGGATCTGACTTTGTGGTCGCGAACTGCGAGCTGGATGGCATCCTTCAATATGCTTTGCTCCATGTTGCCCGGTCCGTGGTTCAGACTCGACTGTTGAACCTCCAACATCTCGGGCGTCGCTCGCATGTAAATTTGGCCAGAGTTGAAGGACCAGGGAGAGCCAGTCGTGTCTGGATTTTTCTTCTCCGCGCCGGCGTAGTACTCGAGATAGGAGCGATAGTCGCGTTGGTAAAAGATGGTCGCCTGGGGATCCGTCTTTTGAACAGCCACAAGATCGGGAACCTTGAATAAGATGACATCGGCATCGAAGATGAAAAAGTCGACGCCCGCGACGAGCAAGCCCAACTGAATCTTTTGCTTCATCCAGGTGAGCGTCACGTATCGCTGTTCTCGGCGCAAGTGGTCGAATCTGTGACCGTCAACCCACTTGATGCAATTCAAGCCGTCCTTTTCGCACTGTTCGTGCGCCTCCATGTCAAACGTGACAACAACGTATCTGTTCATGAAGCAATGTTTATCTTTTACGTTCATGATGGCGACTTGGAGAATTTTATAGTTGTGCGTGTCGACGCCGGAGATGAAGATGGTGTTCGACGGAACACACGTGGACGGCGCCTTGGCAATCTTGGAGACGAAGGGTGCCAAGTCTTTACCCATGTACTGGCACTCGCTTGAACTAATTTTGTGGGGCTCGATGAAGTTTGACGTGGTGATCGCGTTGTCGAAACCCGGCGGAATGACGGGCTCGCACGCCCAACCTCTGCCAGCTTTTTGAAAGGTGTACGCGCCGAGATCCGATGCCTCGTCGTCTTCTTGTTCGGTCTCCGTCATCGACGACTCTTCCGTGGCGGCGGGCGCATCGTCGGACGCGGATGCATCGGACGCGTCGTCTTCGGCGGCGTCATCTCTCTTTTCCCGCGCGGCGACGCGTCTCGCCTTGCGCGCAACCCTCTTCCTGACTCTTCTCTTCCCGAGGTCGGAGACATCGTCAGCGTCAGCGGCGGCGTCCACATCCGCGGATTCATCAGCGGGCGCATCGTCGGACGCGGATGCATCGGACGCGTCGTCTTCGGCGGCGTCATCTCTCTTTTCCCGCGCGGCGACGCGTCTCGCCTTGCGCGCAACCCTCTTCCCGACTCTTCTCTTCCCGAGCGTCGCCGGCGTCTCACCGAGTCGAGCCGCGCGCGTCATCGTCGCCAACGCCGATCCCTCGCCCCATCCTCCGACGGTCATCGCCGCGAGCGCGCCGCACGCGACGACGCACACCGCGCCGATCGCCTTGGTCACTCGGCCTCGACGATGGGTGTTACCATCGCGCGCGCGATCGTCGCTTTCGAGGAGCGCTGATTCTTCGTCCATCGTCGCCGCGCGCGTCGGCGAAGTCGACGCTCGTCGACGACGCGCGTCGTGCGCGGGCACGAATGGCGCTTCGTCGCGCGGAACGTCCGCGCGCGTCCGATGTCTCGGGAGACGCATCCCACTGTTTCGTCGCGTGACGCTTAAATATGCGCGTCGCCTTGGGAAGGAGAGGAGAGCACGGGCGCACCGCGCGGCGGTCTCGCGCGAAAACGGTCGGTGAAGTACTTTATATCTTATTCGTAAAGTGTGGAGCCGGGCGTTCGATGTGATGACGTCGCGGGTGACGCGGCGTCGACGCGAGAGCCGTCCGGTGACAAAAAAGAGGGGCGCGCGTCACGCGGCGTGGAGGCGCAAATCGCGACGGTGCCAACGTCAAGAGAAACGATGGCGCGTCTATCGCACCGGAGTAGTGGTGTCCGCCGGAGTGTCCGCCGGGGTGGCGGTGTCCGTCGGAGTGTCCGCCGGGGTGGCGGTGTCCGCCGGAGTGTCCGCCGGGGTGGCGGTGTCCGCCGGGGTGTCCGCCGGAGTGTCCGCCGCCGGGGTGGCGGTGTCCGCCGGAGTGTCCGCCGGAGTGTCCGCCGGAGTGTCCGCCGGGGCTTCCTCCTCCGCCGGGGCTTCCTCGTCCGCCTGGGCTTCCTCCTCCACCGGGGCTTCCTCGTCCAGAGTGCTGCCGCGAGC
>Ga0181566_10000971_pt1 | contig 23381 bp, 14 predicted proteins | sample 101ome_15_FD_133762 | JGI IMG/M metagenome (GOLD analysis project Ga0181566, IMG submission 133762) | Coastal salt marsh microbial communities from the Groves Creek Marsh, Skidaway Island, Georgia - 101402AT metaG (megahit assembly) | ecosystem: Environmental > Aquatic > Marine > Intertidal...
AATTTCTTAATAATGTCATATTGCACAATTGAATCACTGTCTAAATAAATGAGTTTCTTGTAATTCATAATTTCGCCAATTAATAACCGACTCATATTTCCTAAATTAAGCAAATGCCCGGATCCATTATAACATTTCGATTCAAATAAAATGGGATCGACTATTGAAGGGTCTAAATAAAAAATCGTTTTATTGATTGTGATTCCCTTTTTCCCTTCAAAGTCTAATAATAAATTTGAAAACATGTTCTTAGTTTCAATGGGTATGATAAAATTAAAATGCGCTTTATGTACATATTCCGTATTTTCAATAACCGAATTTAAAGAAGCAAATAGCCCTACAAAATAGTTTGCATCGCTACAAAATAGTACATTTATCTTGTTATTATATGCCTTTTTTTCTTGGAAATGATTCATTGTAGTCTTTCCTTCAAAGTTATGTAATGTGAGTGATTTGTGTGTTTGTTTATTCAATAAAAAGACATTATGCCCTTTAATTAGTTTGAATGTTTTGTTGTCACTTAACACTACATAGCCGTCATTTGTTTGCGAATCAATTAAACAATATGTCTTGTTGTATTTTAATTTCACGGTTTTACTGGTTTTGTATTGAAAATTCAAAAATACATTGTAATATTTTGTTATACTATTATCAATGGCATAGCTTTGAAGGGATTTTTGAATGTTCTCTCGATAGAGGGCATAATTGTCCTGTATTTTCTTCATTTTCTTAAACAAATCCGAATGCGAGTAAAAGATTTCGCCGATCTTATATGGCGCCATTTTACATAATTCCCTTGCACCTCCTTCATAATTCGATACCAATAATGGAAGTCCACATGAGATCGCCTCTAAAATATGGTTCGGACAAGAATCATAACGCGAATCACTAATATAAATATGGTGTTTGTTTAATTCTTGGCTTAATTCATGTGTTACATAAGGTCCCACAATAGGCACTTCAGTAAACATAGACGGCACGTTTTTCCCTATAAACGTAAATTCGAAATCAACGGAATGCGTTTTTGAGAACTTCCACAAGTCATAATATAATTGATATCCCTTGTTCATATTACTACTCCAATGGTGGGTTACTAACTTGATTTTATTGGTGATTTCTTTATTTGGACTACTGTTTTTAAAAATGTGTTGGTCGCATCCATTTATGATGACTTTGTAATTGTCTTGCATTTCCAATCCCTTTTCTTGGAATTTTTCGAAATAATAGTTTTTAATGAATTCGCTATTAAACACGAAATAATCAATGTGCGAAAAATACTTGCCTATTTGATGTTCGCGTGAGCGTTCGATGTCACTAATTTCACGGGTTTTGTCACAGTCATTTACGCGAATGACAATGTTACCGCCGTTTGTTTCTTTGTAGTGAACAATGTCTTGCAAAGAATATTTTTTAAAAGCATTGTCTTTAAAGGGGTCGATCACAATATAAATAAGTGTATTTGGTTCTAATTCATATGTAACATCAAAGTCACTTGCATTATTGAACAAATAGTTAATCAAATAAAAAACGGATATATTACCGCCTCCATAGGGTTTCGTTAAATCCGGTTTAAAATTGACGAAAATCTTGTTTTTTTGTCTTGGTATTTTGCGATTTTCTATGTTATACCAATTTTTGTCTTGGCATTTCTGTTTTTCAAATTGATTATCACAGTATAAAAAACAATTCTTTGACATATTATTCCATTGATTAATCGGTATGTTATACGCTTTTTCCAAGACATCTACAATCATATATTTGTTTGATCTACTATAAACAATTTTTAATTTGGAAAAATCCATATAATAACGTATTTTATTATAATGTTCATTATTGTTTTTAAAATCAAACAAAAAACCGTTTTTCTCATGAATAATAACCTCATCGATACCGTTTATATTGCTATGTATACAGGGTATTCCATGTGCAAGAGCTTCGATTACTGAAAATGGTTTTCCTTCGGTTAATGACGCAGAAATTACATAATCAATATTATCGTATAATTTCACAATGTCGTCAAAAGAAATACGTCCAAGGAAAGTAACATTGGATCCGATGTTTGTATATTCTATGTTACCGTCACCCAGTATATAAAAATTGATTTTATTTAAATTATTCTTTTTATTAAAATGATTAATACCGTCAATGAGTTCTTGTACGTTTTTTTCCTTGGAAAATCTTCCTATAAAGGCCACATTATACGTAAATGACGTTCTTGGTTTATTATTTATTTTGACTTTATTGATTGAATAATTATTATACAAGAATATGTTGGATAAAAATCCATTGCGCACCATCATGTTTTTGTGAAACTGATTGATCACAAATAATTTTTCGATTTTTTGCTGGTATTCGATGATTAATTGGTTCATTGGATCCATTGAATTATGACAAATAACGATTTGCTTTTGGTCGATATCCCATTTTAATGCTTCGTTTAATTTATTATTAATAATAAAGGCGAAAGGATGTTTGTTTATATATTGTGTCAGGTTTGTAATGTCATTTTCTCGAATGATAAATGTATTTGGTATTTGAGAAACCAACTGGTTTGATTCATAGTCATATTCATCACAATATTTATTTGAGTCATACAAAGCCAAGTCATTTAAGTTTTTATCTTGGGAACGACTTGTATTAATTAACGAATAGAAATAATTTGCCGAAACGATCTTTACATTGTAATGCGATTCAAGCATTTCAATTATTTGCAACGAGGTTTTCTGAACACCCCCATAGCCATTTATTTGTTTACTAAGCAATAAGACCGTTTCTTTGTGAAAAATAGGCTGTGTTAATTTATTTGTGATGACTTTCTTGTATTGTTCATTGTTTTGCGTTCCATAATAATAAGCCATTATTAACATATACAACTCTTTATTAAAGCATCGGTTTTCATTTTCAATATAATCTTTGTAATAAGTATTTAATCCTAGAATAGTCAGATCCATTTTTCTTTTTCCGTATGAATAATACATTTCCATTTTTTCTGAATTACTATAGTTTTTTGTATTGAAACCAACACGCAAATCTAGATATTCATTTACAACGAGATTCTTCAATTGAATGGTAATGTTTTGAGAAGGATATAGCAAATAACATATTTCTGTCACATCTGTATTATCGATAAAACATTGTTTTACAACATCCTTTTCGAAATAATTATTTACACAACTATAAGAATTTTCTACGTTTCCAATAATATAGTAATGATTTCCATCTAATACATACGTCTTTTTTTCGTCATATTGCAAATAAATAATTTTATTTCTACAACCATAAAAATAAGACTCTACTTTCACATTACTACATGATTCAAAAAAACTATCTTGGACAACGTGTTTGATTTGCTTGTAATATGTATACATTTTGTCATTTGATACAATATCAATACAATGGAATCCATATTTTTTAAATTGTGTGCTATTTTTTCCAATTAAAATAACATTTTTCCTGGATTTCAAGAAATTTATTGTATAATCGATATTTTTAACTGGACGATTTAAAAAATCACTCACAATAAAGCCGTATTCATATCTCCTTTTATAAAATTGGGAATCTTCTTCCGGCATTTTATTGTAAAAAGAAACAAAGGAACTATAAAACAAAGCAGTATCCAACTTAAACCACTTTTGCAAAATATCTCGCGTATGTGAACTATTTGTAAAACTAAAATCACTATTTATGATTTGTTCCAAGACATATGTATTGACATATTTGTTTTGTTCTTCCAATGTAGTTAGCTCGAAACAATGCTTATTTAACTGGTTATTATAAATTCCGGGTATTAAGAAAACAATCGGACACTTGACATAATGTTTGAGATTAATATGCAAACAACTTTTTAATATAATTGCGTCGGGTGCAAAAGGTAAATTTCGAAGAACACTTTCTAAATGTTGTAAAGATACATATTTTACTTTTTGTTTACTAAAAACATTGTTTTGATTATCATTAATATAGAGTTGTATAACATTGTGTTCTTTTTTTTCAAAATAACTGGCTAAATGATAACAGTTTGTAGCAGCTCCTCCAAACCCAGGGTAATCATGGCATATAAACAATATATTTTTATAGGGTCTTATAAAAGTAGTAAAGTCGTTTATATTTTTATTAATGCTTGGCAAATCAGAATAATGTAGGTCTTTTTGGAAAAAATCGATTTCCACTCTTTCATTATAAGACTTGAAAAAGAGATCAATGTTTTTTTTCACAAAGAAGCAAAATAGAACTTTAATATTGTTTTTATTGTTGCTGCTTTCTTCCAATATCCATGGATCAAATAACGTCCATTGGGTTCTTAGAAACACAATCCAATGATAATTCAACGATTCATTTGTAAATAATTTGTTATTTATTACTTGCACTATTTTCTGTGTATTGTTTTTTAATAAAAAATGACTGTATCCCATTAATTCCGTATTCAAATCATTTTTATATGCATCATAACAATTTTTCTTGTAATCGTTTAGGGGGAATGTATTGTATATTTTTCCTGGATTTCCAAGAACATAAGCTATCCTGTTTTCTTTACGTCCATGAGAATTGAAATGTTCAAAGCATTTTACATTATTTTCATTATCATTGAAATAAAGTGACATCTTTTGCTTAATAATATTTCTTACATCACTATAGTTATTGATGTATTTTTTATAATCGAAAATTTCGATTTTACTTTCCTCTAAATAATTAAATACTACATAAAATAACAAATTTTCATTGGAATAAAAATCCTTACTTTCTTTTAGGGAACGTTGAAGCAATGTATAATGTTCCTCTGAATCCATATCTTATACCTATAATCATATTTTTTTTTTGCTAATATTACTTAATACATCCGAATACCAAAAATATAGTTCTAAAAAAGACCCACTTCTTATTCTTTTTTTGATTTTTGGAATTTAGGATATTATGATACCAATATATATATTATAAAATGGATAATTGGAGTAAAGCCCTCTTTTTTGCTATTGTATTATTGTTTATATTTATGGTGTTTTTTCAAATGGAAACTATTTCTGAAATGATGGCCGAAGGTTTAATGAACATGCAATAATTTTTTATCGATATATTATAACTTATCATATATCGATGGATATTACTGAATTACTCGGAAATTCCGGAAATCTGGCAACTATTTTAAACAATACTGCGACAACCGGAAGCAGTTCATCTATGTCCAATCCAATGGCTACTATTTTAGGGGGTCCCGGAGGAACTATGTCAAATGAAGATGCAGCAAACATAAGCAGTCAATCAGAAAACACAGAATCGTCTGTTAGTGGAGAATCAATACCCGGGTCATCTCCGTCGTCTAGTTCTCCCAGCAGCGCTCCAAATGGTTCGGGTATGTCTCCTTACGACCAAATGAATTCTGGATTTCTTAATTATGCTACCATGTACGAATCTCCCCGAGAAGTCAATAACACACCTCAAAACCTTATGGGATATTATAGTGATGCTTTACTTACAGGGAGCTCCATTTCTCAAATTGTTTTCCAAGACGAATATAATGCCGGAAAATTACCCGGAAATCGCTATTTTATCAACACACAAACAAAATGTTTAGATAACAGTGGTAACATTCAAAACCGGTCTGTATTAATCGATAATATTAATGAAACCACCATGGACAATTTCCCTTCCGACGAGCGCGGATTAATGTATTCGTTTTTTGCTTCTTTAGGTACTTTACAAATCGATAAAACACCTTCAATTACTCCTTCGACTGCACCTGTTTCGTCGACTGTGCATCTTAGAAGTGATATGTTGCCCAATTGCCAATTGGTTAAAGTGAAAACTGCAATAAATATTGACAATGCACCATTGGCCCAAGCTTATATGACAAGTGACGATATTAACAAAATCGACCAAACCGCCATCGAAGGATTTAGTGTAAAGGAAGGCTATGATGGACCCACCCCACTAAGCGATCATTTGTATGGCACAATGAACAGCACACATGCAGGGGTCGTTTCCAAAAACAGTGCTGCTATAAACAAAATGAATGAAGCAAACAGCAACAAAAACAAGAAAGTCGATTCCATTAAGGAAACGCACGCGGCTAAAATCAAGAACGTAAAGACATTGAAAGAAAATGACATTAAATCAGTCGCAGCTGCAAAGAAAAAGGCACAAGAAAATGCGAAAGCGCGTTTGCTCAAAAGCTATAAAAATCAATATAGCAAATCAAATTACACCATGGACAAATTATTCGACCTGTTTATCAATTATCAATCTAGCAATTCACAGGAAACAATCACACCATTATGCATTTATTATACATTGAGCAAAGTGGACGAAGTTCCCGAATCATTTGACAATGTATACATGACGAATGCCGATGGAAAGAACTGTTCAGATCAGAATTATGATAGCACAATACGTCCCGGAAAATTTATTGACACCGTAAAACGATATGCGTTATTGAATTATTATCATCCAAAAGAAGACAAATTCGAATTAGTACCCAGCGGATCAGGGGAAAATGCTCAAAGCGTTGACATCACAAAGGAATATGTTCCTCCGAAAACCATTTGTCAAATGGATAAAAACGTTACAAATAACGGATATTTTGGAAACACGATTACGTATACACCAAACAACAATAGTGTAAATGAAAATTACACTGCGTTTTGGAACAAACTAGAGCCATATCGCGAATATATGATTGAAGCCATTATGACCTTGGACAATCCGACTATACTGGGTTCTTGTCCACCAAAAGACTATTGCCCACCAGAAGGATGTTTAAAGGAAGGATTCGAAAATCAGGTGTTTAAACCGGTTCCTCAAAACATTACTATGATCCTTGTTGTACTGGTAATGATTCTTTTGCTGTGTTTCTATTTGTATTTGTAAATCATTTATTATAAATCGCATTATAATAAATGGGGCTTGCTTAAATAGCTACTCGTTTATAAACCTCTAAAGCGACTAAACCACCTAAAATTTGGACCAAACACAATGGAATTACTTCGCTAGGCGCAAGTTTACCTGCGGCAGCCATCGTAATGGTCAAAACGGGGTTTATGGCAGAAGCGCTTAAACGGAATGTCAATAACAAAATGAATGCATATGTAGCGCCGATTGCCAATGGGTTACCGGTGGCAATTACGACATATGTCAAAAAGAGAGCTCCGAAAAATTCGGCTAAATAAGAATACAACATGCTATATGTTATAAGAGGAAAAAAAGAACAATGACTTTATAGGAACGGACTTCTATAAGGACCGGTTACTTTTCTAGGCACAGTGGATCCTTGTGAACGAACACGTGTAAGGGCATTGTTTACAGTATTGACCTGATTACCCGCTGTAAAAGACATTGCGCGTTCGTTTTCGTTAAATGTTCCGGAACCAATGGTAGTAATGCGACGTGCTTGTGTAATGGTCGATGCGTCTTGGTTGCGACCGATCCATTTCTTTTGAGGTTCAGCGGAAGCGACAAAACTCGGTTGCATAATCTGGAACCCGCGCGCATAATTCATTCTACCTAAACTAAAGTTACTAACGCCGTTTGAAGTAATATCTTTGGCTGGCATTGCCTTGTAACCGTTCAAAACGGCGTTGTTTGTATTTTGTAATATGGGTGTCATAGAAATCAATGGCATTTGTATATATATGCTTTGGAGATATATATACAACCTTTTATTTAATTAATGCTAGACACTTAGAATCTACGAATAGCCATCAATGCAACTTGAGATGCATTGTGGTCATCGCCACCATTCTTCAAATCGTTGTAGTTACGATTCATGGCCTGTTCTTTCAAGAAACGTGTATACAAAGAAGAATCATACACATACTTTACGTTACAAGAGGAAGCAGGAACACCGGTATTGTCGCAATTGTTCTTTTGACTACCGATGAAAACAAGACTTTGGGACCAACCGGGAGCATTGCTGGACATAGGTGTAGGTCCACCGCAAGCATAATCTTTACGAGCCAACCAATCACCTGCATTGTATACAGCACGGAAAGGACCGATTTTACGCTCATAACCTTTGTATTCATTTTGAGCAAAAGCCGTATTCCATCCGTCACGCAAGACTTTTCTTGTAATAGCTTGTTTATTATCTTTGTAATTTAAAACTGTTTGGCGCGCAGAAAATCCATTGAAAGGACCTCCTAAAACATTTGAGTTTTTCGCATTACTTAATGAACCTGGACAAGACATTTATATATTAGCTATACAATTTATTCATATGAAATAAAAACCCTCTTTTTTTTCTAAATACATTTTATAATGGATTCTTTAGATGCTCTGGAAGAAATAGCCAAGGAAAATATATATTTACAATTTGATTCTGACTGCGTGAGAAAACGATCGAATATAAGTAAAGCAAGCGATCGTTATAAGTTCGATCATTCGGATTTTCAACCGCAAGTTTTACTAAATGATGCGGAATCCGTTTCTCCCAAATTAAATAAACTCTTGGAAAACATTCAACGTTTAGACAAAATGGACATGGAAAAGGACAAACATCTTTACAAACACTTTATTTTCTGTGATATTAAATCCAATTCTTACGGAGCGAAACTATTGGCGTCGGCTCTGATTGCATCTGGTAAAACGCTTGGTTATTATGCCAAGAGAAAGGATGAACCCTCTACACCAAAAGAAAAAACGCCCCCAGTAAGGGAAGATACCCCACGCCCAAAACCCGTTACTTCCTTTGAAAAATTGCCTAAAGAAGGGTTCTCCATGGAAATCATCGAAGAGGAAGAAGAGGATACACAAAAAGGCGGACAAGAGAAACCCAAGAAAAAGAAGGAATACCAGAAAATCAAATTCGTAAGTGATACGAAACTTAAGGAAACGAAAAACGACAATTTCTTTTTGCTATGTTCCAACGACGTATTTGACCAAAAGATCACCGTTAAGGATAAAAAACACATTTTACAAACGTTCAATGAACGTCCTCAAAACGTCCATGGAGAAACCATTCGGTTTATTATCATGGACAGCGGGTTCAAAGAAGGCATTGATTTGTTCGACGTCAAATATGTCCATATTTTCGAACCATCTATCAATGCAGCCGATCAAAAACAGGTAATTGGACGTGGAACACGTACCTGTGGTCAAAAAGGACTGCAATTCCATCCCACACGAGGCTGGCCACTTCACGTATTTGTTTATGACTTGGAAATTGAAGAAAAACTACAAGACCAATTTTTAGGGGCAAAAAGCGCCATGGATTTATATTTGAAATCCCTAAATGTAGATCTTCGATTAATTGAATTCGGAAACGACTTGGAAAAAACCCTCATTTACGGGGCCGTCGACCACGATTTAACCAAATCGATCCACGAATTTAAATTACAAGACGTAGAGAAAGAAGTAATGTTTGGAGGAGGTCCCAAAAGAAAACCCTCTAAACTTATCCTTCAAGGAAAACCATCGATCATTCTGTCCGATGGTCCAACTAGCGTTGTTTTACCATCCGGCAAAAAAGTACCGGGACAATTGATCAGTGACCTAAATTTCGATGAATTGAGGAAATATGTAAACAGTCATTTTCAACATTGCTCTTGGAAAAATGTGAAAATGGAAAACCTATGTGAAAAGAAACCTGGACAAACACACGACGATCCAATCATCGAATACACTCCTACACAACGGTTTGTCCAAGAGTATTTTACACCACAAGCACCCGTAAAAGGCATGCTTTTATGGCACAGTGTTGGAACAGGTAAAACGTGTTCGGCCATTGCTTCTTCGACCGCGTCTTTTGTTCCACAAGGATATACAATTCTTTGGGTCACGCGCACCACACTTAAAAGCGACATCTGGAAAAACATGTTTGGGCAAATCTGTAATGAACAAATCCGTAAAATGGTTCGCGATGGCGTTGAATTGCCTAAAGATCATAGCAAGCGCATGCGTCTTCTATCAAATGCGTGGAAAATCCGCCCCCTTTCCTATAAACAGTTCAGCAATCTCGTTTCCAAGGAAAATGACTATTATCGGAAATTAGTAGATATCAATGGTGAAGAAGATCCCTTACGTAAAACGCTCTTGATTATTGACGAAGCCCACAAATTATATGGTGGCGGTGATCTATCTGCCCAAGAGCGTCCGGACATGAAAAAACTGCACAATTCCATCATGCATTCGTATTCTGTTTCAGGAAGTAACAGCGTTCGCGTCTTATTAATGACCGCCACGCCCATTACAGAAGATCCGATGGAGATTATAAAACTCCTAAATCTTTGTAAACCCTGGTCCAAACAACTAACCACGAAATTCGATTCGTTTTCCCTAAAGTATTTGGATGAACAGGGAAAATTCACAAAAGACGGTCGCGAGAAGTTCCTAAATGACAACGCCGGATATTTGAGTTATTTGAATCGTGAAAAGGACGCGCGCCAATTTGCACAACCCATTTTACACCATGTCAATGTGCCCATGGTAGAAGACATCAAAACAATTGAAAAAATGGATAAACGTTTTTCGAAATCCGTTCAAAACAAAGAATTGGAAACCTTTGAAAATCGCCTAAAGGAAGAACAATCGAAAATAGATGAAGATTTGCGCGACTTGGATAGAACACGGTTTTTTGCCATAAAAGACGTTTGCAAAGAATATGAAGGTAAAGTCAAGCGTTCGTGTGAGAAAATAGCAAACCAAAACATCAAGCGTTTGGTAGAAGAAATCAAAGCGGTTACGCTGCAAATAAAGGAGAAAGTCAAACAATATAAGACGGAACTCAAGGAAAAGAAAACCCTGTTTAAGGACATTCGCAAGGAGCAGAAGTTAGCATTAGAGAAGTTATCGGACGAGGAAAAGAAGATTTTCCAAGACAGTGTATATTACATGTTGAAATACAAATGCGGTAAAAAACAGACGCTAAATGAACGTTTGGAGGAATACGCAAAAGAACATCCATATATCAAAGAAATGGATCGAAAAATCTGTGGAATTACTGAAACCATTGAGGAATCCGAACAAAGGCTAAAGGAATTGGGTGTTTTACATAAAAACAAGATCACTGAATTAAAGAATTTGATGAAAGAGAGCAATAACCTCTTGGAAAAAAGCGCAGTGAGAGTTGCATTAAAAGAAACGCGCAAGCAACAACAGAAAACAATGAAAGCGCGTAAGAAGGAAGAAAGCGAAATAGTGAAAGAGTTATCCAAGGAATTAAAAGATCTACAATCAAGCCGCAAAAAGAAATACAATAAATTGCGTAAAAAGGTGAAATCAATGAAAAACGAGAAAAAACAATTGAAAAAGGAAGAAGAACGTACACAAAAAGCCTTGCGTAAGACCTTGCGTAAAACGGGGGAATTACGCGAGGAGTTTAAAGGAGACTTCATGAAAGAACGCATTGCACATTATCAAAAAGACACTGAAATCGAATTCGACAAAATAAAACAAGCACTTATACAAGATCAAAAAGAACGTGAAGAAAAGAAGGCACTCAAGGAAGCAGAACGTGAAGAAAAACGCCGAATCAAGGAAGCCGAACGCGAAGAAAAGCGCCAGATCAAGGAAGCCGAAAAGGAGAAAAAAGCCAAGATTAAGGAGTTGGAAAAAGCCAGAAAAGAAGCGGAAAAGACACGCAAAAAACGGGAAAAGGAAATGGCGAAAAAAAACAAGACGAAAAAGGAAAGGGCGACTTAAATAACATATTTTTCTTGAAAAATTGAAAGGCCTCTTTTCAATGAAATAGAAGCATCTTATAATATGGCCATTCAACTAAACAACGATTACGAAACATTCACATGGGACGCATGGACCCAAGTGGAGAAACACTTATCCCATTATTCACTCCGAAAACAATATTATCCAAACCGTATGGACGAATTAGATAATATAGCGAAAGAAGTAACATTCTGCCGACGCACTGCAGTAAACCGTGTAAAAGAATACTCTCTACTCCCCTTTAAAGATTGCTCTGACGAGGAACGCCGACGATTCCAAGTATACAGGTCAGAAATAGAAAAATTTGTACGTAAAGAAGGACGCCAGAGCATTGTCAATAATCTACCCCACTTTATAGAAACCATGATACAAAAAGAAAATCAATGTTTTGAGGAAATCAAAGCATCCCAACAAGCGCGCATTCAAAAAAACTTGGAAGAGGAGGCGATTGAAGGTCTCCTCCTTTTGAGAAAATACACACACCAACAAGAGGCAAAACGTAGTCGCCGCCGTCGTTCTTAATTTATTATTCTTATTTTGTAATTTCACTAACCAAACTCTTTTTTATTGGAAAAAGCAACAAGCATTACAAGAAAATTGATTAGAAAACGAAATTAAAGGTATACGCATATATTATAAGAATGGCTTCAAATAGCACACGAATTAACAAAATTTATAAATCACGTCACGTTCTTTTGGAACAGTTGGAAGACAGGGGCTACGATGTAAACGATTATAATAAATTTAGTATCAATGAAATCGATGCGATGTTTGTAAATAATCAATTGGACATGTTGGTCAAACATAGTAAAACCGAAAACCAGGTATATGTTAAATACTATTTTACATTGAAAAGCAATACAAAACAAATCAAACCACAAATGCTCGACAACATAATCGAGGATTTGTATCTTATTGAAAACGTATTGACAAAACAAGACAGTTTAGTCATTATTATTGACGACGAGCCCAATGACACAATTTTAGCAAAAGTAAAGTATTTATACGAACGCGAAGGAATTTTCGTCATTATTCACAACATTAAACGCCTTCAAACCAACATATTGAAACACGTGATGGTTCCACAAATGAATGTTTTGAGTGAATCCGAAGTAGCAGATTTCAAGAAAAAGCATCATATTCAGGACGAAAAGACCCAATTGCCCGAAATTTCGCGCTTTGATCCACAAGCGCTTGTTGTAGGATTACGTCCGGGTGACGTATGTCGAATTTTGCGACCCAGTGTAACAGCTTTAGAAACAACTTATTATAGGGTATGTTGTTAGACGTAAAGCAACGTTTAGAGTGATCTCTTAACGAGTTTTGTCCGTCACAAATTCCTTTGGAATATATATAATGTCAAACGAAATTCCTCAAGAGCATATTTTCACCATGCAGTATTACCCCACTGATTTTTTTTATTCAACGAACGCCAACGATATGCCAAAAGGTTTCGAAGGCTGTACAACCATTAACACGAGCAATATAAAATGTTCATCCATGAATAATAAAGACTCAACCCTGACACCGGGAAATATTAAGGAATGTTATCAATCTGAACTTTGTAAAAACAAAGCTTTAGTCGATCAATTGTTTACGATTCGCAATCAACATTATGCATCTGAACAAAGATATGAAAATGTGAAAACCAAACAATCTTTCGAAGTGGTAAAAACGGCGAACCTCATTTTAGGTATTGTAGGGGCTATTTTATTTATACAATATAATAAAGGCTCTTCTTAATATATATGGCACAACAACAAACATTACATTTAAAGGAACCAAATAATCTGTTTACGTTGCAAAACAAAGTAACAAACGATTTAAATACATTTGAAGAAAAACGTAGCCGGTATATTCAATGTAGCGATTCTGCCATGAGAAGTTTAGCAAATCCTCCATGTTCGGAAAAAGACTCTTTTACCGAATTAGATGGTGCTTATCGCAATTTAATGCAATCGGTTACAAAACTAGACCTGGCCATGAAATCGGATAGTCAACAAAATGCACATGGTATTACACGCACAGGTTTCGAGGAAAATATTGCAAGCATCCAAAACAAATACAATGAAATTAAGAATTTACATACCAAGTTGGACAATCAACTAGAAGATTTTCAACGGAATGTAATTAATAACAATGGTCCGAAATTACAGCTGAAGAGCTCACAACTTATTTATTTGTTGTCGGTCATTGCGATTATTTGTTTATTGTATTACATTGTAGTAATGTAAGAAAAAAGCCAGTTATATTGTATCTTTATAATATAACTAGTAACGAAAGATGGATAGTTCCAATTTGATAGACAATAAACCTTTACGTACACATAAACGTTTAGACGATATTATTAATAATTATAATGAATATATCGAAGATTTAGAAAGAAAACAAGACGGATTCAAAAAAGTATCATCGCCATCGGGTAGTGTTGTTTACAAACCAGAGTATTTGTATTATCATTTTCAAGTTTCCCCCGAAGGCGTAGATCGCAAAACCATTGGTAATCTACCTGCAACTGAATTAATGAATGTATTGACTTCATGGAAAAATTATTTTAATACAAATGCAGATAACAAAACATTAAACACCACAAACTATTGGTTAATGGATTTGGGGAAGATCGAAAATAGTTTATATGAAACCGATCAAAGTAATTTGAAAAATGCAACGAAAAATGAGGTTATGGTCAATCATATGTTTTTAAACAATAAAGTATTAGATGTATTTAAATCTCCCGAGCAAGTTGCTTTGAATAATTCAAATCAATCTTATTTTATCCCTGAAGGCGAGCCGACTGTCGATATAAGCAGTATTTTTCAAAATACGCGTTCTATTCAGGATCATTTAGATAATTGTATTGCAAACCGCGTGTTTTACCAACAATCGGGTTCAAATACACCTAACAGTGCTAATACTACTAATTTAAATGAAGTCAGTGCAAACTACTTTTCCGTTTCTCCTACAAACAATATTCTTTCCAATGTAATGGATACGAAATTGAATAATATTGTAAACAATGTTTTGAGCCAAAGTAATTTGTATGTAAATGCAAGTTACGTTTGTACCGAAATGATCACCTATGTAAAAGTCCCCGTGAGTCAATATTACAATATTCGCGTGACTTCGAATGAAAATATTTATGTAATGGCTTGGTGTGGTGACGAAGCTGTATCGGAATACATGTATAACAACAGCATATTGAATGCAAGCACTACCAATGTATCTTATTATTTCGATGCAAGTAAATATTATTTTATGCGTATTCAGGTGTATTTATATTTACCGTCGTATTTTTCCACACAGACTTCAATTGATTTGGATTACAGTATTACATTTGAACCGACTTCTCCTGAGCAAAACAGTACACCCATTTTATATAGTTATTATCAGTCATCATTAGAGCCTTATTTACCTACGTTGTTATACACTTCTTTTGTAACAACATCAACGGAATCCTACAAAGTGGGAAAATTCCAATGTTATAATCAATTAGACGGAAATAACAAGATCGACAACGGCGAATTGCGATTATTGTATATGATTTTGAGTTCATATAAATACGCTGCATTTAACAATATGTTTAATGCAATAGACAATGTTCAGCAATATGGTCAATTACCAAACGGTATTTATTATACATTAGGCGAAACAGCACCCCAATATTTACCGAGTGTGTTTTATTTATATCGCGTAAATTCAGATAGACGTTTAGGGAAATCTTACCAAATCGATACTTCATTAAATCGCCAAAACCAATATGAAATGAAAGAAATACCCGAAAAATTTCTGAAAAAAAGCGATACGTATACGATTTATCCACGTTATTATCCGACCGAAACCGAAATGAGCCAAGCTTTAACTACGGAAATTATTCAAAACGGGGGTGTAAATACATGTCAAACAATATGTAACAACGATAATAGCTGCAATTATTTTTACACATTCTCTTTAAACAATAATGACGATAGTCAGGCACAGCGTTGTTTTATTGATTCCAGTAATAACAAACCGTCATTCAACCAAATCAATCCCTATGTAAGCAGTACGGAAAACATCCAGCCCGGATCTTCCAATCTCTATGTTCGCGAAAAACAATTTTCGAATGATGTAAAGAAAATGTGCGCAACGTCAAACTCTGACGAAATTGACATTCAAGTCCAAAATCTAAAGCAAACCACGGATTACGGATCGTCTTTCCCTTTTTCGAATTATTATATTAATGATAATCCGCCATTGACAAATGTAGAAGACGTAAACATATGTGCAAATAAAAAACAAATTAACAAATATAACAATTGTTTTAAGGAAGTGTTGACCGGGTCCAATTTATATGACGAAAACGGAGATGTCGAAAATGGTGGTGCGTGCTCCTTTTTAGAAAATTTCGAAAGCGAAATATCGACAAATGCAATGAAAAATACGCAAATCCAAGGTATAAATTATTTGGCAGAACAAAAAGGAGAGATCGAGAAAAACATGGATTCGATCACAAGCAATTACGAAGTGTTGTCAAAAGAAAAGATCCCCGAGTATATTGAATCCAAAAAAGCCTTGGAACAATCGGGTTATAGCGAATTACAGGACAAAAACCTAATGTTTATAGGAAAACCCAATTTAAATGCTGCGCAAAAAAGTATCCAAGATAATAATGATCGCTTTGTGAATATGCAATTAATGTTCGCTTTAGCCATGTTGACAATTTTCGTATTGTTGGTCTTTATTTTTATGATGGATTAAACCGTTTTGCAAAAATACTTTATCATGTCATTATATAGTTACTATTTATAATGACAGAACAAAATAAGGGAAATTTTCTAATAGGAGATGTTTTTAAATTGCAAACAAATTATTTGAATTCCATTAGTCCCGGTCAATTTTCGTCTATTGACGGATCCAGTCGTATTGCGAACTATGTCAGCGAATTGCAAAATAATTTAGAAAAAACATCAAACGTATATGAACAATCAAAGACCTCGTCTTCTGCTGTTTTGACGGAACAAGAAAAAATGAAAGAAATATTGGATAATGAACAAGAACGTTTAAATCGAAAACAACAAATTATCAACAATGCAAAAACAACGGAAGAACGTAAAGCTCTATTTACAAATACACAGAATCAAGAATATAGTGCATACACGAAAATGTTATTGATTTTCATATTGGCATTGGTGATCCATATTTTATTACGCTGGGGATCGAGCTGGATGGGAGATGGAAAATCTCAGGGATTTAACACCTTTTTAGTGTTGTTACATATTGCGAATTTTGCGATTTGTGGTATTATTATTTTATTTATGTATTTGAACATACAATCCCGCAGCCAAATTAATTATAACCGCATTGTATTGCCTCCTCCAAATAAAGATAATCTTGAAACGACTACTAGTTCAGAAGAATCAAGTAGTAAAAGTTTTTTGACGGGTTTAGGAATTTGTTATGAAGAAAGTTGTTGTGGTCCAAATACAGTATGGGATTCGGATAGTGCGACATGTATCGCCAATTCAGATGACCAGAACCAGAACCAGAACCAGAACCAGAACCAAAACCAGAACCAAAACCAGAATCAGAACCAGAACCAAAACCAGAACCAGAACCAAAACCAGAATCAGAACCAGAACCAGACAGTAGCTCCTGCTCCTGCCCCTGTTAAGGTACCATCTCCTGCTCCAAGCACAAGTCCAAACGTATCCCCTGATACTTCGGAATCTTTTATGGATATGATGGCTAGTTTTGATGATCAATATGAGAAAGATTTAGACACTACAGAAAATATTTATAATTCCTCGTCAGACGCCATACTATTAAAAGAACAACATCAAAACGCTCGACGCATATTAAATGCAGGAGTAAATGATGCAAACAAATCATACCAACAAACAGAACCGTTTATTGCATATAACCAACTATATAATATTCAAAACAGCTTATTACCTTGCCAAATGGACTATCCCTATAAAGATAGCACAATGGCACAACCCAATGATAATTTAGCATATGCAAAGAGTTATGCCTGAATTTTCTAATGATAATGTAGATAAATGACTTTACCTACATACACAGATACAAAAACTCCACTACCGGACTACAAGGATTTATACAATGCGGTGTTGAATCAAAACGAAATTCTAGAAGTGGAAACAACACGATTAAACAATATATATTCAACAAATAACCGCGAAGCACAGTTTACCTTACCCAAATACCAATTCTACGTGCGCATTAATTTCTTCCTTTGGTTGATTTATTATATTGTCGTAATCGTGTGTCTATATTATTTGTTTTTCAAAGAAAACGATCGCTCCCCTACAAATAGAATCGTCATCACACTCATGTTTATTGTGTTCCCAATGGTCATTTTCACATTGGAATACTTTGCCTATAGATTAATCAACTATGTTGCCACATTATTTTCCGGCACTCCCTTAAAACAGCCACAAAACAATGTGCCGCCATTTAGTATTTTAGACATTTTGCCACCCGGATATTATTAAAACTCCCAAGGTTCCATTTCGCGAAATACGATGACCGGGAAAGAAATATTGTGTTGCTTTTCAATTGAAGTAATGTTTAAAGGAAATTCTTTCGAGATGGGTAACCATCGATTCAGAATCAGAAACAAGCACAATGTAAACACAACCATAATTATATAAAACAAATATGCTTTATATATTCTTTGAAAATGATTTAAATGCGTCACCCTATAAACAATAACAACATGATTCGTGTTATTGTTTTCCTCCTCTTTGCTGCTATGGCTAACTGTAATGTACTAGAAGACCGATTCGAAGATTGGGTCGGTGAATTTAAGATGCGTTTCGAAAGCGACAATCATCGTGAGAACGTATTTAGAAACTGGGTATCGAATGACGAATATATTACGCAAGTAAATGCAAGAAACTTGTCCTATACTTTGGGACACAACCATTTATCTGGTATGAATGATGAAGAATACCGCAGTTATTTGGGATATTCCAACCTAAACGCATATGTAAACAAACATGATGGTTCCAAATTCAGAGAAGCCAAATGTTTGTACGGATGTGTTAAGGATTACGATTCCGAACGTAAATTAGACACATTGACATGTGTAAAGGGATGTTTGTCTGAAGACCAAGTAGTCAGTTTGGACGTGCCCGAGTCAATCAATTGGGTTCAAAAGGGTGCTGTTACTCCAGTGAAGGATCAAGGTCAATGTGGATCTTGTTGGAGTTTTTCCACTACGGGTGCATTGGAAGGTGCTTATTACATTAAAAACGGTAAATTGGTGGCCTTTTCCGAACAAGAACTTGTTGATTGTGACAATCTGAAAAACGGGGGTCGTGATCATGGATGTAATGGAGGTCTTATGGACAATGCATTTAGTTGGATCGAGAAAAACGGTGGTTTGTGTACTGAAGAGGCTTATCCTTATAAGTCTGGAACCACTCGTTCTCCTGGAACATGTGAAAAGACTTGCGAATCCGTGGAGGGTTCGGAAGTGGAGAGTTTTAAGGATGTAGCAAAGAATTCGGATGAGGCAATGATGGAGGCATTGGCACAACAGCCAGTTTCCATTGCGATTCAAGCCGATCAAAAAGATTTCCAATTGTATAAATCAGGTGTGTTTGGAGGAGATTGTGGAACCAAGTTGGATCACGGTGTATTGGCAGTAGGTTATGGTTCAGAGGGGGGTAATGATTATTATTTGGTAAAGAACTCATGGTCAACTTCATGGGGAGACAAGGGATATATTAAATTGGGACGTGGTTCTCAATACAATGGGGGTGCGGGTCAATGTGGAATGTTGATGCAGGCATCTTATCCCACCCTTTAGGTGAAACCTAGGTTTCCCCTATGACCCCTTCCTATTTCTTACGTTAGAATATTACGTATAACCCCTTCCTATTTCTTACGTTAGAATCTTACGTATACCCCCTTCCTATTTCTTACGTTAGAATATTACGTATAACCCCTTCCTATTTCTTACGTTAGAATCTTACGTATACCCCCTTCCTATTTCTTACGTTAGAATCTTACGTATGACCCCTTCCTATTTTTATGTAAGAATCTCATGTAACGATCTTACGTCCGGCTGAGGAAGGTTTTAAAGGAAACCTAGGTTTCCTTTATAGTAGTGTAGATTTTAATACACTCCAATTAATATGATTTCCTTTAAAGTTATAATCATTAATCATATGGTCTAAATCTTCTTTGTTTTTTATACCATATACTCTAGTGAAATAGTTCTTCCAGTAAAATCTGGCTCCGAGACTTATTTCATAAGGAAACAAACACGTGCTTTCTTGATAACCTTCCTCGTATTTTGTGATCATATATTTTGCAATATTTAATTTTGCGATTCTTGAGTCAATAAACCGAATAAAATGATATGAGACGCAATATTCGTTTACTTTCCATGGACACAGCCATATATAGCCTAATACAACATTTTCCGTGGTTTTCGTAAGGTCAATAGTGATTTTGTGTTTGGATGATAATTTGTCAAATGGGAAATTTTTATTTGCAACAAGCACGTAAATATTTGATAAATCTTTTAACATAATGCCAAATCCATTTTTATTGTGCTCATCAAACATGTCCATGTTCATAACAACATTGTTTACAAATTCAAAGAGTCCTTCTTTTTCAATTACATTTTCATATACGTGCTCGATTTTACCAAAGGTAGTGTATTTATTTAAATTCATTGATGTGGAATATAAAAAAAAATATGTGGTTTTTTATATTCAATTTTGTCCCTATAAAGGAAACCTAGGTTTCCTTTAAAACCTTCCTCTAGGGGAAACCCAGGTTTCCCCTATGACCCCCTCCTCTAAAGTATGTAGATTCCGATATAAGAAATAGGAAGGGGTCATAGGGGAAACCTAGGTTTCACCTAACATAAGAAATAGGATGGGGTCATAGGGGAAACCTAGGTTTCCCCTACTTAGAGGTCACGTGCGTTGATGGCATCTTCGTCTTCATCGCTATCCCCACTTTCATCTTCCTCATGATGATATTTCAAACGTAAATTCCTCCAAACGCCTTGTTTATTTTTACCAAAGCGTTTATCAATATATTCATGCAATCCCTTTGGAGAAGGACATTTACCACCAAAGTTCACTCCGTACCAAAGTTTAAATTCCTCTGATACTTGAGCCTTCTTTACCAATGTGCCTTCAGACACTACCAATTTTTCCGAAGCGAACTGTGCCAAGTAATCTTCGCGTTCTCTATATTCGCGACTAGCACATAACACTGCATCGCAATCTTTTACACGTCCTTGATTCGCAAAAGCGCGTTCAACTAACATTGACAGAAATGTTTCAACCCAACCAGGGAACTTGTCCATAATGTTTGGATTCAATTTGAATTGATAAGGACGCTGTGGATCGTCGTCTGTTGGTTTCTCTGTAAACAAAGACATGAACGGAACAATGCGGAAACGTCTCCATGTGCCATGATCCTGGGTTTTCACTGGTAACAAATTATTACAACATAATACGAGTGTGAATTGCGGAATGAAAGTCACGGGCTCGGTCATATAAGGCGCACGAGCAGTAATCGGTTCCACGCCACTGACCAATTCTTTCATTGGACCTTCATGTAATTCTTCTTTCGTTTCCGGTTCTTGCATAACCGCATAACGAGCACCCTTTAAAGCCACTACTTCCGGAGCCAGTCCACCGATTTTACCGCGTCCTTGTGTAATGAGCGAACACGGAACTTGGACTTTATAAGTTCCTAACACGGATGCCATTAGATCGGTCAATACCGATTTCCCGTTTTGTCCAATACCCGTATAATTATTGAACGTTTGATTCAAAGAAGGCATACCGATGACACATGCACCTAAATGATTCCACATATATTCCCGAATGTCTTCCACAGGAAAGAGTTCCGCCATAAACTGGTTCAACTCGGGTATATTTTTCTTATGTCTAGAGGAAGTAATCGGATAATAGTTTACATTTGTACATTTGGTAATATAATCGTCCGGTCGACCTTTTCGAAAACTCTTTTCCTTCAAATCAACAACGCCGTTTTTCACACCGAGTAAATAAGGATTGCTGTCCAATTTCTCGTAAAATTCGTGATCGTAAAACAAGTCACGGGCTTCTTGCATAATATTCTTTTTGTCTGCTGTGCATCCTAATCGCATGACGATTTTCATGATGGTGTCAATGCGGATTTTGAGGTTTTTCATGACGGCTTGTTCTTTTTCATCTTCGGTTGCAACGTCAATACCACTTAAATACAATTGCAATTCCGTGCATCGACTACGATATAAATCGCGCAATGCATTTGATATGGATTTACGTAAATATGTACCTGAGTCAATTTGCTGCCAGCGGTGGTTCTTGAACTGCCACCAAACGCCTGAACGGATGTCGGTGCAAACAAATTCGTCTTTGTGCATTTGATGCAAGACCACTGCAATATCATAATCACCGGCTCCTTTGGCGTTTTTATTGGGATTGGCCAATGCACTTGCAGTAACTTGTTCGATCGTTTGATCTAAATAATACAATACAGTGTTTTGGCGGACACTTTCATAATCCTCCTTGCTGTCGGTTTTCGCCCAAAAGTGTATGGATCGACTTGAAATACCGTTTTCTTTGCGATCAAAGGATTCCCATTGCACACAAAGATCATGTATAGAGGAATAATCGAAATTCGAAGCACGCGCACTAAACGCAATCCATACGATCAACAATTTCGCCGATGTATTTTTCAATGCCCATCCAACACGAATCCATTTTGCATAAGACCCGGTTTCATAATATTGTGATGGAAGGATCATGACGGTTTGGTAGATTTCATGCAAATTATAATCGCGCAACTGGTTTGTGATTTCCAAAAAACGATCCACGTGATACTTGAGTTGTTCCTCATTTTGAATCGCCGCGATTTCGTTTAATGTGGCCAGATCTTCAATGGTTAAATCACGATTCGATGAAGTATTGTTTATAGGAGTCGGAGTCTTCCGAACACCATCCTTTTCATTATTGCTGTCAAATTCTTGAATTTGATTTGCGAATGATGTAGTGTAGAAATATTGAGGGTGATCTTTGTATCGCACAGAAAGTTTAGGCAAATTTTCGAAGGTCAAATAACTGACCGGATCTCCATGATTGTTTTCGAATTCTCCGTCGTTGATATCGTATGTGATTTCATAAACGTATTTCAATTGGTATGCTTCATGATGCGGTTTACATGAACCATAGAGTTGCCAGTTGGTATAACCGTTTGTAATTCCTTCATCAAAGACATCGTTCCATGTATTTACAATGGGCAAATCGGTCCATGTGTCTTTGATTTGTTCAACGATTTTTTTACGCAAGATTTTTTGGCCACTTCGCGACATGTTTAGTCCAATAATAATATGCAATCCGTCTTTCGTGATTTGTTTTTCTTCGACCGGGTTTACATTGGGTTTTTCAAATACAAATATAGAAAAGCGCGAATCTTCTTCAAATTGCAATGCTTTTTTCAGTTCCTCCAAATATAAATCGATTAAATCTACAATATAAGCTTCATCATGTAATCGTTCCTGTGTATCCAATGAATAATGTAAATCAATGTCAATTGCAATGGGAACAAAATCACTCGTCAATTGTTTCTCTGTCAAATACTCCGTACCACCTTTTTGAATGATTTCCTCAAAATACAATTTTAAGAATTCTTCGTAATTTTCGTCGTTAATGTAATACGAACCGCCATATATACTGGCATTTTCGTCACCGATTCGC
>Ga0181566_10000974_pt1 | contig 23352 bp, 15 predicted proteins | sample 101ome_15_FD_133762 | JGI IMG/M metagenome (GOLD analysis project Ga0181566, IMG submission 133762) | Coastal salt marsh microbial communities from the Groves Creek Marsh, Skidaway Island, Georgia - 101402AT metaG (megahit assembly) | ecosystem: Environmental > Aquatic > Marine > Intertidal...
CCTTCGTGCCGGAGGCTTTCTAGGCGAACACGCCGCTTTCTATGCGGATCAGCTGGCCGGTGGCCACTCGCTGGTTGTGGTATCACCACCGTTTGGCATGGGACGTTCGGCGGAAGCAATTCTCAAGTCTCATAACCCCTTGGCACTGAGTCATGAACCACCACCCGAACCTTTCGTACCTTGGTGGGAAGAAGCAACACCATTGTCGAACCTCTTGGGACTGCCTGTCCTTATGAATTCGGATACGCCGTTCTCGAACTTCTGGGGGCTTAATACCAAGCAGGATGGCCTAAGCCATTTCTCGCGTTGGTTGAAGCCGCTTGCACCGGGGTTCACGCTATCTGGCCTGTTGGGATTAGGCTTTGCTACTGCGTCGGCTACCCCGTTGTCATCCATGTTGGGTTTGCCTACGACCAGCAAACGTTTGACGGGTAAGAATTCGTCTTTTGGTGTGCCACTGGTTACCAAGCGTGGCGGTACGTTCTCGTCGGTCTTTGGCCTTCCGCTATTAACCAAACGTAAGTTCTTTCTGACGGTTTAAAAAGCCATGCCCCGCCCACGATCTCGCCGCGTGTGAGTAGGTGGGGATATTCCTGTCGTTGTTAGTGTGCCTCACAACTTACAGAGAAGGTGTTAGGCACATCTGAAATGACGGAATGACCTCTAGGTGCCTTTTTATCATGGGGTATGTGCGTTTAGCGTAATGCCCTGGCACTCGGCACCTCATTCAATATCCGCTTGCCATCACGATATATCACAACAAAATGACATTCAAAAGCGACAATAAAAGTTGACAGTTCGAGTTTTGTTGGTTAGCGTGGTCTGGCGTGGGATTCGAGCTGCCTTACGGGTCCCGACTGTGAAAACAAGCCCCTTGAGGCATGGGAGGATTTAACGTGGATAACGGAGCTGAAAAGGTTTGGCCAACAGGTCTTACCATTCGTGAATCAGAAGAGATTCACAAATACATAATTGACGGAACACGCGTATTTTTTGTGATCTCTTTGGTCGCGCATGCGCTGGTTTACTCACTCACACCTTGGTTAGGTTAAGGAGGCTACTGTGAATAACGGAAAAATCTGGTGCGTTGTTAACCCAACCGTAGGTATTCCTGCGCTGCTAGGTGGCGTAGCGTTGATTGCGTTTACGGTGCATTTCGCAGTACTCGAAAACACGACGTGGTTCCCCGCTTTTTTTGGCGGTTGATTGATCCAATAAGTCATGTGTTTCCTAGATGGGGGTGCCTCAGGGCATCCCTATTTTTTTGTCTGAGTAACGTGCAAGCAAGCTAGGGTAGCTTATGCGCCGTTTTATTCCTCACATAACACCTCGCTGGTTTCCTTTCGCCGAAATCGCCACCGCGGATTTAACGTTGGGGCGATTGTTCCGGTTATCTCTATTTCAAGTTTCTGTAGGCATAACTCTGGTTATGCTGGCGGGTACCCTCAATCGTGTCATGATTGTTGAGCTCAACGTCTCGGCATCTTTGGTGAGCCTAATGCTCGCTGTGCCGTTGGTTTTTGCGCCACTTAGGGCGCTCATTGGCTTTCGATCGGATAATCACCAGAGCGCGCTTGGTTGGCGGCGCGTACCTTATATTTGGAATGGGTCCCTGGCACAGTTTGGGGGCTTTTCTATCATGCCTTTCGCCTTGTTGGTGCTGGCCGGGCAGGGGGAGTCAAGTGTGTTGCCGGCATGGGTTGGGCAACTAGCGGCTGGACTGTCATTTCTGTTGGTGGGCGCCGGTGCGCACGTAGTCCAAACCGCCGGGCTCGCACTAGCCACAGACCTAACTCCCGAGCGCTCACACCCCAAGGTGGTTGGCTTAATGTATGTCATGCTCTTGCTTGGCATGATGGGTAGTGCACTCGTCTTGGGTGCATTACTGCAGGAATTTAGCCCCGGGCGTTTGGTTAAAGTTATTCAGTCAGTAGCGTTATTGGTAGTGGCGCTGAACTTTATTGCGGTCTGGAAGCAAGAGCCACGTTCGCGTGAGCGAGCTCTAATGCAGGTGCCGTCCGATACAACGTTCACTGAGTCGTGGAGCCATTTCTGCCAAGGCGAGGATACGGTGCGTCGATTGCTACTCGTTGGTCTTGGCACCATGGCCTTCGGTATGGCCGACGTACTACTAGAACCTTTTGGCGGGCATGTACTTAACTTATCGGTGAGTGCCACTACGCTGCTCACGGCATTATTCGCAGCGGGTGGCCTCATTGGTTTTGCGGTTGCTGTTAAAGCAGTAGGTACAGGCGCAGAAGCCAATGCCGTTGCCAGCTGGGGTGCCGCAATGGGATTGCCCGCTTTTGCGCTGGTGATCGCCTCGGCTCCCTTAAGCACGCCAGCGGTCTTTGTAATGGGTAATTTTCTTATTGGTGTGGGCGGTGCATTGTTTGCCCACGGTACGCTCACTGCGACCATGAGTCGAGCGCCGAAGGAACAGACGGGTCTTGCACTGGGAGCTTGGGGTGCTGTACAGGCAACAGCGGCAGGTGCCGGGTTGGCTCTGTCGGGCGTTATTCGCGACCTAGTAGATAGCTTGGTTCCACCGTTGACGCCCGCAGCGTCCACCCATGCGGCCGGTTATATGACGGTCTATGCTATTGAGATTGCGCTGCTCCTAGTGACGCTTGCGGTGGCTATGCCACTCATCCGTAAACGCGGCCTCTTAAGTGACGCTAATGTCAAAGCGTCAACCGTGTTGTAGTTGGTGATGCCATGACGGCGCTGACAATTATTGAGCTACCCGATAAGCGATTGCGATTAGTGTCGGATTGTGTCGCGCGTTTTGACGACCACCTTGCACAACTGATTACAGACCTAAGAGATACACTTCTCGCCGAGGGGGGGATTGGTATTTCTGCGCCGCAGTTGGGCATTGCACAACAAGTGGTATTGATTCACGTGCCCGATGATGAGTTTGGAGAGGCGATCTATATCAATCCGCAGGTGGTTGAAAAATCCGCGTGGGGTTTTGTGCAGGAAAGCTGCTTGTCGGTTCCTGGGGTATCGGGGCTGGTGCTTAGAGCGACTTGCGTCACGGTGAGGGCAAAAGATGCATATGGCGTCGAGTTTGAGCGCAAAGTGATCGGTATGCATGCCGTATGTCTACAGCATGAGATTGACCATCTAGAAGGTAAACTATTTGTTGACCGGTTATCGTGGTTAAAAAAGCTGCGTTTGCGCTTTGAAGGGAAGGCCTTTTGAGGGAGCTCAGTTAAGGCTCTTGTTAAACGTGCTTCTACCGATATCACGTGTTAAAGGTGCCTCCTAGTGGCTCCTTTTAACGGTGCGTGTTGGGCGCGCATTTCAGAGTTACATCTTAGCCGTACATGTTAGGGCCGCATGTTAGAGCTGCCAGTCATAGCTAAAAGAAGCACTAAGGCAAGGCGCACGTGATTCAACCCACTCGTCCTCGCCGATGGTGCGCTATGACACAGGGCCTCGAGATATCGGTAACTCGATTTCGACCCCGTAACGACTGCTAATCAATCACCTCAAACTGTATGCCAGCATGGCGCTCAAGCCTTTCTATCAGGGTGTGTCCCATGGCAGAAGCGGGTGTCCATATACCACCGCCACACGTAAGTGAGTCGAGCGCTAACGATACAGCCGACTCACCTAGCATACGTGACGTAGCGCCATAACCTGGGTCCCGATCACCCGAAACGCGGGTTCGCACTTGACTATTACCGTCACTGGCTTTCGCATGAAAGAACATTTCAAAGTGTCCCGACATTTGCTCGTCGGGGCTTGGGCCTTCGCCCGGTTTGGGCAAGAACCGACCCGCCAATTTGCGAATGGGCGATAGGCTCATAAATACCGGCGTTAGTTTGCTACCAAGAGCAATATTTTTAGCTTTCTTTTGGCCGCGCCTACCTTCGCCAGTGAGCTGTCGCTCGTCATAGGAAAATTCTTTGCCGTACCTAAATCCCGACAGCGCATTGCTACGGCGCACCACGCGGGCATTCACCGCGGCCATGACAAACGGGCTCGTCCACTGATCAAAGTCGTGATCAAAAATAGCGCGATTGTCATCGAGACCATCGGATCCCGCTTGTTCCCCCGCGGGATTTAGTGAGTAGGGATTTTCTAGCTCTTTGCGAATACTGGGGTCATTACTCATTTGCTCCATCATCACCATCATGCTCGCAATGGTGCCGCCGCTCGCGCTACCTTTGAACTTGCCAATACGCGCTTTAATAGCCGTGGCGTGGGTATTGTGAGTTATTAACATCTGTTGTTGCGTGTAGAGTACTCCCAGATCGCTGGGTATAGAGTCAAACCCACAGGTATGCACAATACGTGCACCGGAGTGCTCAGCAACGGCTTGATACTCGCGTATGGTCTTTCCCATCCACTGTACCTCGCCGGTTAGGTCGCAATAGTGGGTGCCCACTTTGGCACAAGCCGCGAGAAGTGGCATTCCATAAAGGGCATAGGGCCCTACGGTTGTGCAAACGACTCTGGTTCGCTGTGCTAGTGCTTCCATAGCAGTTGCATCATGGCTGTCGGCCTGAACAATAGGGACTTGATAACACCCGAGCTGTGATCTAACTGCCTCAAGCTTCTGTACGTTGCGCCCTGCCATGGCCCAGTTGAGACCTGAGCCATAAGTTTCCACAAAATGCTTGGCAACGAGGGAACCCGTAAATCCCGAGGCGCCCCATAAAATGACTTCAAATTCGCGTGCGGTGCTCAAAATAGGCTCCCTATTGTGTTGTTGGCGCGGCAGGCTATGGTGGCCTGTTTTTAAGAAAATTCAACCGCAGGTGCAAAGGATGCTAACGGCTACTCAGTGTGGTAGAGAAAAGCGAGAAAAGTCATCAGAGAAATTCGCTGAGACTGTATCTGCGTACAGCCCGCCAACGAGCTGATTAGCTGAATCATCGTTTTCCGAAGTATGAAGCGCCGTTTAATGCACCCCGTAATGCACCACGCGTGCGAGCAGTATCAAAAACTAGACCGAGAGCTCTGGGGTTTGAGGTTCATTATATTTGAAAGCGATCATGGATGGCCCCCAAAGGCTTGCCTGGGGATCATGTGCGATTTTAACGAGATGACAGCGCGCCTCTTAGGCGAAAAAGCCCGCTAAGAGCGGGCTTTTTCGAGTGGCTGACTTAGACACTTTTTTAGAACTTATACTGCACTTCCGCACCAAAATAGCGTGGACGATTCATCGTACCGAATGTCCACAAGCCTGGTGCATAGGTAGGCGTCGCATCGGTTGCCGATGTAGCAGAGAAGCCTGCGGCAACGTCAAGCACGTGGTAGAGATAGCTCTCATCGGTCAGGTTTTTACCAAAGAGAGATATCCGCCAATTTTCAAGCTCCAAGTTAACTGACGCATCAAGTAACCCGTAGCCATCTTGCATCAGAGGGTCATCCGAATAATGCTTTGGACCGCCGTTTGCACTCGCATTGACTGCATAGTCATCGCGGTATCGATAGCTAACATTTGTTACGAGATACATCTCAGAGGCGAGCTCTATCTCATAATTCGCGCCAAGCGAGTAGGTCAAGTCGGGTGCTTTACGAAGATCGAAACCAGATTTATCAACTAAGTTACCATCGGGTCCAGGCACGCTATAGTTGTCGTATTCAGCGTCCAAGAAGCCAATATTTGCGGTTAGCGTTAATCCAGCGGTTGGCACCCAAATCGTTTCAATTTCCGCGCCATTCATAGTCGCACCCGCTGCGTTTTGTACCAAGGTCAACGTCACCGCGCCATCGGTACCGGGGAGAACCACGTCCTCTTGCTTATCTTCATAATCCGTTGCAAATATCGCGCCGCTAATTTGTAGCGTGTTGTTTGCCCATGACGTCTTGAATCCTAACTCGGTGCTCTTTACGAGTTCTGGCTGATAGGGCCCGGCGTTACTAGCGGCTGTAGCGCGGCCGTTAAAGCCCCCAGATCTGAATCCCTCGGTGTAGCTAAGGTAGACAATGCCATTGTCAAGGTTGTAGGTGATGCCGGCTTTTGGAGTGAACTCACTCCATGATTCGTTGCCCGTGAAGGTTGAAGCCGCCCCTGTAACAGGGTCTGTAAAGGCATTGTTGATCACTCCCTGTCCCCAAGACGGGCAAACGTCGCTGTTGCCCCACCCCTTTGTCTCCTCCAGTTTGTGGCAGGAAGACGTTGCAGAGGATCTGAACCTGGACGCAGCTGATGGCGCGATTCACAGCGTACTGTATGTTGAAGACAGCGAAACCAACCAACAAGTTATGGCAGCTTTACTTGAGCGATTTCCCGTCTCTCTGACGATGGCGGCCTCCGCGCTTCAGGGTTACGAGCACATAAAAAATGAGCGTTTCGACGTTATCTTTACAGACATACAAATGCCGGAGTACTCAGGCGTTGATTTGAACAATTGGTTCAAAGCAATTCCAGGTATGAATGATCACACGCCGATCTATGCCTGCACTGCCAACGTGACAAAGAAGGCGAGGGAGCACTACGAGGCTTTGGGCTTCAGTGGTGTACTGGTAAAGCCCCTCACCCTGAGTGAACTGCAGTCGTTCTTTACGGCTTTTGAGCATCGCTCCCCAACCTGAGCATACGTATGCACCTGCAGATTCGTGCCTCTGCGCTGCTGCTAGTGTTAGTCTTCCGAGCTATGTAGCCGCAGTCGTCTATCCGTAGCTGGAGGAGCACCAGTTGTTAACCATTATTCCCGGTGATCCAGGCCGTCTAGGGGTCACCGCCCACGAGGGTGGTTATAATTTTGCGCTCTTCAGCCAGCATGCGGAGGCGGTAGAGCTCTGTCTCTACACCGCAGATGGCAGCACGGAAGTAGCTCGTCTGATGCTGACAGAAAGAGCGGGGTCAGTTTGGCATGGTTTCGTGCCTTCACTCGAAGCGCCTTTCGCGTACGGTTACCGAGTTCATGGGCCGTGGTCGCCCAATCGGGGACACCGCTTCAACCCCAATAAGCTCTTGTTTGATCCCTATGCCCGGGACATTGTGGGCAGCTTCAGCTGGCATCCTGCTGCCTACGGTGATGCTAGAGACAAACAAGGCCACTCCACCGGGGAGCGCTGTCCGCTGGACAGCGGCCCTTGGGTGCCAAAAGGCTTGGTACGTCGGCCTGACATTTGCTATCCGAAGCCCTGCACCGTTGCGACACCCTGGAGTCAAACCTTGGTCTGGGAGGCGCATGTACGAGGCACGACACTGTTGCATCCCAATGTGCCCGAGCAAGATCGTGGGCGTTTCCGCGGGCTAGCTGCCCCCGCTGTGATCGATCATTTAAAGGCACACGGTGTTAGCGCAGTGGAGTTGATGCCGGTGCAATCGGTGATTTCTGAGCACCATCTGTATCAGCGTAACCTGGTTAATTTCTGGGGCTACAACCCGCTGGGGTGGTTCGCTTTTAATCCCGACTTTGCTCACTCCGACCCTAGAGCCGAATTCTGCTGGATGGTGAACCAGTTCCATGATGCGGGCATCGAGGTGATCTTAGATGTTGTGTACAACCACACCTGTGAGAGTGATTCCCTCGGCCCAACGCTGTGTTATCGCGGCATCGACAATGCAGCTTACTACCGCCTCATGCCTGACGATCCACAGCACTATGTCAATGATACCGGCTGCGGCAACACGCTGAATGCGGATCATCCAATGGTTCGTCGACTCATCATCGATAATTTGAGTTGGTTGGCCTCTCTTGGTGTGGACGGTTTCCGGTTTGATTTAGGCGTGACACTTGGGCGCAGCAACGAGGGTTTTTCCAGAGACGCGCCCCTGTGGCAGGCCATTAGAGAGACGCCAATGTTGAGCAACCGGCGCTTGTTTACTGAGCCTTGGGATATTGGTCCGGGAGGGTACCAGCTTGGCCGAATGCCAGCGGAGATGGTTGAGTGGAATGACCGCTTCCGGGATGACGTCAGGCGCGCCTGGCGTGGCGATGCTAATTCCCTCGGTGCACTTGCGCGGCGATTGCACGGCTCAGCCGATATTTTTGAACCCCATGGACGACCACCCCATTGCAGCCTTAATTACATCGCCAGTCATGATGGCGCTTCCCTTGCTGATCTTGTGGCCTACACCCGAAAGCATAATGAAGCTAACGGGGAACAAAATCGCGATGGTCATCACGATAATCTAGCGCAGAATTTTGGCGTTGAGGGGGCCACTGATGACCCTGACATTCTTGCCCTGCGCGGTCGCACACTGCGCAGTCAATTAGCTACGGTGTTGCTCGCCCAGGGTACTCCCATGATTACTGCCGGGGATGAATTTGGCCATAGTCGCGGCGGCAACAATAATGCTTACTGCCAGGATAACGAGCTCAATTGGCTGGACTGGCGTCAATGGGAGCAAGACGCTTTTGGGTTGAGGAAGGTTGTGCAAACGTTGATGTCACTGCGCAAGAGCTACCCTGCTATTTGGCAAGACGGCTGGCGTCATCAACAGGCCCACGGACGTAGCGACGGCATTGACTGGCTGCATCCAGACGGGCACGAAATGACAGTTGTTGATTGGGAGAACTCCAATCTGCATGGGGTAATGATGAGAGTAATTGCGGATCAGGGACGCCAAGATCTACTGCTGTGTATCAATACCGCCCTCGCAAGCGGATGTTTCCAACTGCCCGCACCCGGGCACTGGCATCGCGTTCTGGACACTGCTGTTGTGGATTCGGCAGTAGCGGATGTGCACCGTGAGACTTTGCAGGGGAAAATTGGCATTGCGGCGGGAGAGGAGACAGAGCTGCTGTCCCGAAGTATTCAGGTGTTCTTGTCGTTTGGCGCCGAAAGCGTGGTGCGATAGCGCGAGAACGGCAGCTGAGCGAGGGTTTCCTGTGATCTACTTGGCGGGGAGAGTCTCTTGGCTACCAGCGGATTTAGCTCAGATAACAGAATCCACTGTTTTGATAGCGAATAAAAATAGAGAAAGGAGTTACTAACGTGCAGGCTAAAATTTTTCGTTGGTCAATCACCGCTGCGCTAGCCGGATTTTTATTTGGCTTTGATACCGCGGTGATCTCGGGTGCTGAGAGTGCCATACAGACATTGTGGCAGCTTGATCCACTGGAGCATGGTTTGGCGGTGTCCATTGCGCTTTGGGGGACGGTGCTCGGTGCCATCGTTGGTAGTTGGCCAACCGATCGATGGGGCCGCCGCCGGACCTTAAGTATGATTGGCGTGTTGTATCTGGTCTCTGAGCTGTGGTCGGCGTTAGCGACGGATGTCTACACTTTCATGATCGCGCGCTTTTTGGGGGGCTTGGGTGTAGGTATCTCTACGGTAGCAGCTCCGCTCTTTATTGCGGAGATTTCACCGCCTGAGCGCAGAGGCAGGTTAGCGGGCCTGTTTCAGTTCAATATTGTTTTGGGCATTCTCATTGCGTTCGCCTCTAACGCCTTGCTGGGTGGTTTGGGCGAGGGGGCCTGGCGTTGGATGCTGGGTATTGAAGCCATTCCCGCGGTTGTATTTGCGGTACTGTCGTTTCAGCTCCCCGAAAGTCCCCGTTGGCTGGTGGGCATGAAGGGTGACGAGGGTGCAGCCGCCGAGGTGCTCAGGGTTGTGCTGTCAGATCGCGACGAGTCGGGTATTCAAGAGAAAATTGCTGAAATTCGTGACGCAGCTAACGACGAGGTGAGTCGCGGGAATTTTTGGTCCAGCAAGTTGCGACGTCCCATCACGTTGGCACTGGCACTGGCGTTTTTTAATCAGCTGTCAGGGATTAACGCTATTATTTATTTCGCACCGCGTATTTTTGAAATGACAGGCATGGGCAATCAAGCGGCATTGCTGCAGTCGGTGGGTATCGGTGTGACCAACCTGTTATTTACTTTTGTTGGTCTTTGGCTGATTGATCGTGCTGGCCGCAAATTCCTTCTGTTTTGGGGCGCTATGGGTAATGCGCTGACCTTGGGTGCGGTCAGCTTGGCTTTCATCACTGGGCAGGTGGCGTGGGTCCCCTGGTGTATTTTTGGCTTTATTGCTTTCTTTGCCTTGGGGCAGGGTGCGGTGATTTGGGTTTACATCGGCGAAATATTTCCCAATCGTCACCGCGCCGAGGGCCAATCTTTGGGCTCGGCTACCCACTGGGTTTTTGCTGCAGGCTTGACTCTGGTATTCCCGTCTGTGGTGACACTATTTGCACCTGAGTTTGTTTTTGGTTTCTTCTGTCTGATGATGCTGTTGCAATTGGTATGGATCTTAGTAGCCGTACCAGAAACACGTGGACAGTCGTTAGAAACCCTAGAACATGAGCTAGTTCACATCCATTGAGGTGAAGAGTATGCGAGAGCTTGGCCCGCTGGGCGAAATGGACAGGCATCTGTTCCACGAGGGGCGGCACTGGCAGTTATGGCAGGTGCTGGGGGCCCATGCGGGTGTTCTTGACGGAAAAACGGGCACTCGCTTCGCTGTTTGGGCGCCTGAGGCCCGCAAGGTTGGGGTGATTGGTGATTTTAACGGCTGGTCCCATGACAGCGCGGCGATTCTCGAAAAGCAGCCCGCTAGCTCTATTTGGGAGGGTTTTCTCCCCGATGTTGGGCCGGGGGCGCGGTACAAGTATTTAATTTGGGGGCGCGGTGAGGGCCTACCTTTCGAGAAGGCGGATCCAGCGGGACAGATGGCTGAGGTGCCACCAGCGACGGCCTCAATTGTGCCATTGGATTCACAGTTTTGTTGGGATGATGAATTTTGGATGCAAGATCGTCAGCTTCGCCAACGACGGGATGCGCCCATGTCTATTTACGAGGTGCATTTGGGCAGTTGGCGCAGGCCCTGGCATGACGCGCGTTATCCCAGCTATACCGAATTAGCCCAGCAGCTCGTGGACTACGTGGTGGACATGGGGTTCACCCACGTTGAGCTCATGCCCATTTCCGAGTTTCCCTTTGATGGCTCCTGGGGTTACCAGCCCGTGGGCCTTTATGCACCGACTTCGCGCTTCGGTGATCCAGATGCATTCAGAGCGTTGATCGATACTGCCCACCGACGGGGCATAGGCGTGATTGTTGACTGGGTGCCCGCACATTTTCCTGCTGATCCCCATGGTCTGGCGCGCTTTGACGGTAGCGCGTTGTATGAATACGAGGATCCCCGAGAGGGATTCCACCTGGATTGGAATACCCTGATATATAACTTTGGTCGCTGGGAAGTACGCAATTTTCTGGTGGCAAATGCGCTCTATTGGCTTTCTGAGTTTCACATTGATGGGCTGCGCGTAGACGCTGTTGCATCCATGTTGTATCGAGACTACTCCCGCAAGGAGGGGGAGTGGCTACCCAACGAACACGGTGGCAGAGAGAATCTAGAAGCGATTGCGTTCATGCGTGAGATGAATGTGCAGGCCTATGGACACAATTTAGGTGTTGCGACTTTTGCGGAGGAGAGCACCTCCTTTCCGGGCGTCTCCCATCCCGTGGATAGCGGTGGCTTGGGCTTCGGTTTTAAGTGGAATATGGGCTGGATGAACGACACGTTGCGTTACATGGCCCAGGATCCTGTCCATAGAAAATATCACCATCACCTGATGACCTTCGGGATTCATTACGGATTCACCGAAAATTTTGTTCTTCCCATCAGCCACGATGAGGTGGTGCATGGCAAGGGCTCGATGCTTGGTAAGATGCCAGGCAGCGAGTGGGAGCAGTTTGCCAACCTGCGGGCGTATTACGGATTTATGTGGGGTCATCCCGGCAAAAAGTTGCTGTTCATGGGTTGCGAATTTGGACAGCGAGGTGAGTGGAATCATGACGGCGAGCTGGATTGGGGTTGTCTGCAGGATCCCATGCATGCCGGTTTGCAAGCGTTGGTCCGAGATCTCAATGCACTCTACCAGCGCGAGCCAGCCCTTCATCGCCTGGATTGTGATGAAACGGGTTTTGAATGGTTAGAGCTCCACGCAAGCGATGAGTCGGTACTGGCGTGGCTACGCCACGGGTTGGAGGGCGATCGTTCAGTGTTGGTAATCAGTAATATGACCCCGATAGAACGGAGCTGGGTTGTGACCGTTCCAGTGGGGGGGGCGTGGCAAGAGCTGCTCAACACCGATGCGGGCACGTACGGAGGGGGCGACCGAGGTAACTTCGGTCTGGTGGCCGCTGAAGCCTGTGGCGACGCCTTTTCACTGCGGATTAATTTGCCGCCGTTGTCGACACTCTTTTTCGCTGTAGCAGATTGAGCCCTGCATACGAATTCATCATGCGGATGCTTGTCAGTCGTCGCGGCACAATCAAGTATGGCCGCCGTGATAAGAATTTGATGCGAGGGTAGTTACATGAAGTGGATTGTTGGTGGGGCTGTACTAGTCGCCGCGGCGTTGTTAATAGGATGTGGTGCAGAGGCGCCGCAGGATAAAGACGTGACGACTGTGCCAAAAGCGGCACAGGCCATCTCTTTCAATCCGGAGCCGTACATTAAGCTTCAGCACCCGGAGTGGTCTCGGAACGCGGCGGTGTATCAGATTAACACTCGGCAGTTCACACCCGAGGGTACTTTTAAAGCGGCCGAAGCTCAGCTTCCGAGGCTGAGCGCCATGGGGGTCGATATCCTCTGGCTGATGCCTATTCACCCCATTGGCGAAGTCAATAGGAAGGGGACATTGGGTAGTCCGTACTCTGTGAAGGACTACTTCGGTGTGAATCCGGAATTCGGCTCTGAACAGGATTTTCGTGATTTTGTGACAGCCGCCCATGCGCAGGGCATGTATGTGATTCTGGACTGGGTAGCCAATCACTCCGCCTGGGATAACCCGCTGGTCGAGGAACATCCCGAGTGGTACTCCCGGGATTGGAAGGGTGAGTACCACCCAACTCCCTGGTGGGACTGGACCGACATCATCGATTTTGACTACTCGCAACCGGAGCTCCGTGAGTACATGACCGGAGCAATGAGCTACTGGGTTCGAGAATTCGATGTTGATGGTTACCGCTGTGACGTTGCGGGCTATGTACCCCTCGATTTTTGGGAGAGCACCCGACAAGCACTGGACGCGATAAAACCTGTATTCATGCTTGCCGAGTGGGAAGCGCGAGACTTACACGCCCGCGCTTTTGATATGACCTACGGCTGGAGTTGGACCGGTCCAGCCCGGGACATCGCCCTTGGGAAATCGCCAGCAACCGCGCTTATCGACTTCTATGTCAAAACGGGTGAGGCCTGGCCCGCCGATGCTTATCGCTTACTGGGCACCTCTAATCATGACTACAACGCCTGGGAGGGAACCGCTTACGAGCACTTTGGCGACAATTTAGAGGCCATGACGGTGCTGTCGGTTGTCGGAACGGGTGTGCCCATGGTCTATAACGGCCAAGAAGCTGGCAACGATCGACGCTTGGCTTTCTTCGAAAAGGATCCCATTGTATGGCGTGAGGATCCCATGGCTGCGCTGTACACACAGGTATTTTCGCTGTTGGAGGAAAATACAGCGCTTTGGCACGGCGACGTTGGTGGCAAGATGATTCGCATCTGGACTGATAAGACCGATCAGGTGTTCAGTTTCACGCGGGAAAATAGTAACGACAAAGTTTTGGTCTTGATTAACTTCAGTGACGAGGCGTTGGACGCCACGTTAATCGACGGGCCGGCTGAAGGCGGCTACACCGATTATTTCACCCAGCAGGCCATTTCTGTGTCCCTCGGAGATTCCATAAGCATCCCTGCACATGGATGGAGAGTGCTCGTTCGTTAATTAATTCGAGCCAAAAAAAAGCCGGTGTTGTTAGACACCGGCTTTTTGTTTTTTAGTGACAGCGGTTATGGGATTTTGTTGCGTCTTTCAACCAGTCCATAGGGATGGCGTTAAACTCATCGGCGGTTAATTGCCAGCGCCAATTGCCCCAAGCCGTGGACGGATTGTTGATACGGGCCCGGCCAGAAAGGCCCAGTAAATCCTGGGCCGTAAGGATGGTTATATTGGCCTTGGACTCGAGCGCTAGTTCCATGAAGGAGCGTGTTTCAACCGGCTTGTTGGCAAGATAGCCTGCGAGTCGCTGCTTGGCGCTGTCGTCGACCTCGTCGAACCAGCCTGCCGTCGTATTGTTGTCGTGGGTGCCGAGGTATGTGAGTGCCAGCTCGCTGTGATTTTCTGGCTTGTAGGGGTTGTCATCATTGTCATCGAAGAACGCAAAATGCAGAACCAACATGCCGGGAAGGGCATAGTGATTCTTCACTTCCACGACGTCGGGGGTAATGATTCCAAGATCCTCGGCCACAACTGGGAAAGCAGGATTTGCTTTGATAAGCGTGTCAAAAAAGTCGTAAGTGGGCACATCCTGCCAACTGCCATGGATTGCGGTTTCAGAACCTGCGGGAACTTCCCAGAACTGAACTAAGCCGCGGAAATGATCAATGCGCACGATGTCGTAAATGGCAAACAGGCCTGCCATGCGCTCGACCCACCAGCGGTAGTTATCCGCTTTGAGTGCTTCCCAGTTATAAACGGGGTTATTCCACAATTGTCCTGTCGCAGAAAAATAATCCGGTGGCACCCCAGACACCATCGTCGGTCGCCGATCGTCGCCTAGTTTAAAGATGCTTTGGTTGGCCCAAACATCGGCACTGTCATAACTGACGTAGATGGGCATATCCCCAAAGACCAACAGCCCGAGTTGATTGCAGTAGGCCTTCAAGGCTTGCCACTGACGAAAAAAGAAATACTGAAATATTTTAGTTTCTAAGATAGCAGCCGCGTGCTCATCTTTGAGTGATGCCAACGTCTCGGGATCCCGATCCCGTATGGGCGATGGCCACTCACACCAAGAAATGCCGGGGTACTGGCGCTCGAGCTCACTGAACAGGGCGTAATCGTCTAGCCAGTGTTTTTGAGCCTCTTCAAAGGCATAAAAGTCACCAAAATCTGCCAATTCAATAAATTTGCTGGCGGCTTGGCGCAATGCGTTCAATTTGAAGGGCCTTACCCGTTCAAAGTCCACCGTGCCTTGACTCAGGCCTTCAGGTACCTCGAGCTCATCAATATTTAGATAGCCATCGGCGGCCAAACCTTCTAGGTCGATTAGCAGGGGGTTGCCTGCAAATGCCGAGCTCGAAAAATAAGGAGACTCACCAGCGCCCGCATTGGTTGGGTTGAGTGGAAGGATCTGCCAAAACCTTTGGTCAGCTTGCGCGAGTCTTTCTGCGAACTGGTAGGCGTGTTGACCGAGGTCGCCTATGCCATAGGCGGAAGGCAATGAAAATATCGGCATAAGAACGCCAGAGCTGCGGTTTTGAGCCCAGGCGGTTGCTGCGAGTGATGGCACGGGAAGGTTCATTTTCGATCTGTCCATTATAGGTATTGAGATTGACGCCAAGACTGCCGCAGTTGTTGCGCTTGTTGTGTGCTTAGATCGACTCCATACGTATGCGTAGTATTGAATACGTATGCAGCGTGCCGTTCAGACCTCAGATTTGTAGATGCAATCGGATTAGGGCGCTAGATTGTGTCATGCCGCAAGCAGCGGTGTATGCCTCAGTCCCGATATCTGGTGGTAGCGTCTTAACTTTCATGGTTTTGGAATTTTTGTTGACGACCGGGAGTGTTGCAGCCAGTCTGCAATCGATTGCAATGAAATCGATTGCACCGATACTTATAACGAGTGGGTCACAAACTATGAAAACTAACCGCGTATTCAAGCCGGCGATGCTGTCGTTTGCTGTGGCAGCAGCGCTTCAACCAGGCTTTTCATACTCTCAAACCAGCGATGACCAGATCATGGAAGAAGTGGTTGTTGTCGGTACACGTGGTGCGCTGATGCGTGCTCAGGCGCAGAAAATGGATGAGACCTCCATTGTTGAAGCGCTGTCGGCGGAAGATATCGGCAAATTGCCCGATACCTCTATCGCTGAATCTCTGGCTCGACTGCCCGGTTTGGCGGGCGAGCGAGTTAACGGTCGTACCTCTGGTATCGCAATCCGCGGCTTTAAAGAGGACTTCACCGGTGTTTCACTAAATGGCCGCGAACTCATCGGTATTGGTGATAACCGTGGTGTCGAGTACGACTTATATCCCGCCGAAATCATGACGGGTGCTGTGGTTTACAAAACCATGGACGCCACGCAAATGGTTCAGGGCATCGGTGGTGCGGTAGATCTGCGCACTGTTCGTCCCCTGGATGCACCGAACACAATCACCCTGAACTACATCTATGAGATGAACGGAAACGATTCCGACAACCCCGATGTAGACGACACGGGTGACCGTTACGCTCTGGCATTCAGCCAATCCTTGATGGATGACAAGCTGGGTGTAGCCTTGGCTCTAGCCCACACTGAGACACCCAACAACCAGCGTAAGTATGGAGTTTGGGGTTATGGCGACAACGGCAGTGGTCAGATCCTGCCCTTCGGTAACGATACCAACGTTCAGGGCACCACCCTCGAGCGTGACACCATTTCTGCCATCGTCCAGTTCCGTCCCTCTGACAAGTTAGATATCGTTGTCGACTACTTGGATATCGACTACTCAGATTCTGGTATGTTGCGCGGCATCATCGAGCCCTTCTCTTTTGCCAACGTACAGGGTTCTGGCTACGATTTGACGGGTGAGCAAGTGGGCGCCAACCCCGTTTTGCGTACTGACCCCATTAACAAGGAAGGTGAGCTGCAGACCTTTGGTTTGAACGTTAAATTCAACGCGACCGACAACCTGTCGATCATGTTGGACTACGCAGACAGCGAAGCTGACAAGTACGACCAGCGTGCTGAATCTTACGCCGGTTTGGCGCGTTCAGGTACGTTGGATGGGTCACAGCTGGGTGGCCGTACCTTCGAAATGAGCCGTGACGGTATCTACTTTACCGGCCAGTCAGGACTCGAGGCCTTCTCTGATCCTAGCCTGCTTCAGCTAACCGGTCCTCAGGTTTGGGGTGGCGGTATGGCTTCTATCTCTGACCAGTTTACAACCGACGTGTTGCAAGCCAACGGTGAGCCCTTCAGCTACCTCAATGCGCAGGACGGCTTCAACAACTTTGCAACTTTCCGCGAAGAGTTGACCACTACGCGACTGGAGCTGGAATACACCTTTGACGATAGCATTGTGACCTCAGTGGTTGTCGGCGGTAACTACTCAGATCGCTACAAGGACAAGGTCAACACAGGACAATTTGTCACCACGACCGCGTATCCTTTGTCTAGCTCTATCCCCTCCAACTATGTGGTTGGCTTGGCCGATCTGAGCTGGGCTGGTTTGGGTCAGGTTGTTGCCTATGACGGTAACGCTCCCTACCGGGACGGCACCTATGTTCGCAACGACGCCGGCGCCCTAGAGCCCGATCGTTTGGGTGATACCTATATCGTTGAAGAAGAAGTGACTACCTTCTATGCCCAGTTGAACTTCGAAACTGAAGTTGCTGGTATGGCATTGTTTGGTAACGTCGGCTTGCAGTACGTGGATACCGATCAGAGCTCTTCGGGATTCATCGGTGTTGCTGGACCCAACGCTCGCGTTTGTGACGCGGCAGGTGACGGCGGTGCACCCGATGCGGATTGTGAAACGTCTATCAGCACAAGCTACAGCCACACGCTGCCCAGCTTGAACGTGTCGCTGGAAGTCGCTGAGAATCAATTCTTGCGTTTTGCCTACAGCACCACGATAAGCCGAGCACGTTTGGATCAGATGAAAGCCTCTGGTTTTGTGAAGTTCGACCAGAACATTGATTTGATCACTATCCCCAACAGCATTGAAGCGGTTGAGACTTACGGCACGCCTTGGTCTAAGGTGGCGGGTAACCCACTCCTTGAGCCTCTGGAAGCTGATAACTTTGATATTTCCTATGAGAACTATTTCTCTGAGCAGGGTTATTTTGCGGTAGCGGGCTTCTACAAGGACATCAAGAACTGGACGCGTCGTTCCAACGAAATTATCAACTTCCGTAATGATGCAACCAATGGCGGCGCAGACTACTACGTGCCTGGCTTCCATGATCGCGTCATCGACCAAGATGGTACCTACGGCCCGCTGGATATTTTCTATGCCCAGGGTGATCTGGCTACACCGCCCGACTATGGCTACTTCGATGCTTTTGAAGACGGCTTGACGGGTGACGTAACCGGTTTCGAGGTAACGGCTTCTGTTGGTATGGGTGATTTTGTTGACGCGCTTCAGGGCCTCGGCTTCATTGCCACGGGCACCTGGTTGGATGCTGAGCTTGACGATGGTAGCTCAATTCCGGGCATGTCAGAGAAAATCACCTCATTCATCGCCTTCTACGAGGTTGGTGGCTTCGAAGCTCGAGTGGCACTTACCGATCGTGATGGTTTTGCAACCTACGAGCGCGGTGGCTCCAACAAGATCGCTGAAGCAACCCGTGACGGTGTGACTCTGGTAGACGCGCAAATCAGCTATGACTTTGCTGACAGCTTTGACGGCTTACTGAGCGGCTTGCGTATCTCACTCCAAGGTCAGAACCTGACGGATGAAGACGAGGACACCTTGGATAGCAACGGTATTGTTCAGACGAGCCGAAGCTTCGGTCCAACCTACCTGTTGAACTTGAACTACACGTTTAACAACTAAGATTATTAGCGCTCTAACCCCGCTGGTTTTATTTCCGGCGGGGTTTTTTTATGGGTGTTCGCTTTACTAAACTAGACCTAAACGATAAAGACGCATAAGCATGAATAAAGCGATTCGAAAAGTAGTCATAGCTGGAGGCGGCACTGCGGGCTGGATGACGGCGGCCTTGCTGCGGAAAGTCCTGCCATCCCATGTAGCGCTTGAGTTGGTCGAGTCAGAACAGATCGGCATTGTGGGAGTAGGTGAGGCTACTATTCCCCCTATTCAGATTTTTAACCGCTTCCTGAATCTTGATGAGCAGGCTTTTCTTAAAGAAACCAAGGCAACTATAAAGCTGGCCATTCGCTTTGAGAATTGGCGAGTGCAGGGAGAGCATTACTACCACACCTTTGGTGCGCCGGGCGCTAACGTAGGATTTTGCGCGTTTCATCATCATTGGTTACGGGGTCGTAAACTTGGCATGCAGCAGTCGCTGTGGGACTACGACTTACATTATCTCGCCTGCGAGCAGGGGCTCTTCAACAAGGTCAACAGTCCCAACCCAGTTCACCAGCTGGCCTACGCGTATCATTTCGACTCCGCGCTCTATGGTCAATTTATGCGCCGCTTAGCGGAGAAAGCAGGAGTGATACGCACCGAAGGTATTATTGAGCAGGTGCATCAGGATGCTGAGACCGGAGATATAGCGGGCTTAACTTTGCAGGGTGGTCAGCGGATTGACGGTGACCTGTTTGTTGATTGCACGGGCTTTCGAGGGCTTCTGATTAGAAAGACCTTGGGCGTAGAGTACGAGGACTGGTCGCATTTCTTGCCAGCAGACTCAGCCTTTGCAGTCCCAACAGCGCGTTTCGAGAAAACCGTACCTTTTACGCGAGCTATCGCCCATCGTGTGGGCTGGCAATGGCGAATTCCGCTGACCCATCGCAATGGTAATGGCATCGTTTATAGCTCGCGCTATATGAGTGACGACGAAGCGCAGGCTACCTTGATGTCCAATCTGGACAGCGAGCCACTCGGCGAGCCTCGCAAAATCAATTTCACCACGGGGCGTACGGTGCAGCAGTGGCATAAAAATGTGGTTGCCATTGGCCTATCCAGCGGATTTTTAGAACCATTAGAGAGTACGTCGATTCATTTGATTCAGTCGGGCATCGTTAGGCTGATGAAAATGTTTCCGAATAACGGGATAGATCCTGCAACCGTCGCGCTTTACAACGCCGAGTCCAAAGAAGAGTTTGAGACCATCAGAGACTTCATTATTCTGCATTATCACGTCAATGAGCGGGATGATTCCGAGTTCTGGCGTGATATGCGCAACATGTCCATTCCTGATCGTCTCCAGCAAAAGCTCGATGTATTCAAGGCAACCGCCGCTATCTTCAATGAAGAACAGGATATTTTTAGAGATGCGTCTTGGATTGAGGTAATGCTAGGTCAGGGAATCATGCCCCGGGATTACCATCCAGCCGCCGACGCTATGCCGGAAGCGCAATTTCGCGACATGATGCATAAGGTTTGGCTTGCTAAGCGAGAGCCTATGTCGATGTTGGTGCCACACGATCGATTTCTGCAGCAAGTGACTGGGACTTAATGTATCTGAGTGTCGAATATTCCAGGAAGTATTTGCAGTAATGGCTAGGGCGGTTGTATTGATGAGTCGCAAACACGCGGAACGCGGGTGAAAAGGAAGTCAGGCCTCAAAGGGGGTTTGGGTTTTCACAGAGGACCTCTTTGCGATGTCACCGGGAGCGGTAGATTTGGATAACGTTGATCAAAAGCGACAGCATTTCGTCATCCTGGGCGGTGGCACAGCGGGTTGGATGACCGCCAATCTGTTGGCAAATCGCTGGGGAGCCAAGGGAGTCTCCATCACACTGGTTGAATCCCCCAGTATTGGCATCATCGGTGTTGGCGAGGGCTCGACCCCCACACTGGCTCGTTTTTTTTCAGATTTGGGAATTGACGAACAGGACTGGATGCCCGAGTGCAACGCAACTTACAAGGTAAGTATCCGCTTTGAGGGTTGGAGCCCCGGCATGGGTGTTCACAGTTATGCTCATCCGTTTATCTCCCAGCTAGATACGTTTAGTGAGCGCCCTTTCCACGTTAACTGCCGAACTCGTCGCTTGGGCCTAGACGTAGTTACCTCCCCCAGCGAATTTTTATTCAACGGTTGGCTCGCGGAGCGTGGTTTGGCACCCCAGCGGCCGCCCAATTTTCCGTTTCGAGTCGAGTACGGCTATCACTTTGATTCCGCGCTATTGGGGGAATTTCTGAAGCGTCATGCCCTTCAGCAGGGGGTTGATCACCGAGCCCTAGAAGTCACTGGGGTCAATCAGCACGACGATGGTCGAATTCAGAGCGTGATTGCGTCGGATGGCACAACCCTGGAAGGTGATTTTTTTATCGACTGTTCGGGTTTTCGCTCGTTACTCATTCAAGACACCTTAAAAGTGCCCTTCGATAGCTTCGGGGATAACCTTTTTAATGATGCGGCGGTTGCAATGCCTACCATGCGCGCGAACAGCCCGCCGGTGGAAACTCGGGCGACAGCACTCAGTGCCGGATGGGTGTGGAGTATTCCGCTGACCCATAGAACCGGTAACGGCTACGTTTATAGCTCTCGTTACAAGGATGCCGACCAGGCGGAAACTGAGCTTCGTCAGCATTTAGGGTTGATGGACGCCGATGTTGAGGCGCGGCATTTGAAAATGCGGGTGGGACAGGTGCGTGAGCACTGGAATAAGAACTGCCTTGCACTTGGGCTCTCGGGGGGATTCATCGAGCCTCTGGAAGCGACGGCATTACATTTAGTGCAAACCGGCGCTGAGATCTTTATGGATCACTACGAGGAGGGAGGGTTTAGCGATGCACGGCGCGGCGCATACAACGCCATTGCCAGCGAACGATTCGAGCGAGTCAGGGATTACATCGTGGCGCACTATAAGTTGAACACACGAGATGACTCTGACTACTGGCGCGATAATCGCAGCAATATGCATCTCTCTGAATCATTGCGCCAAATTCTGGATGTTTGGTATCGCGGTGGAGATCTGACCGCCGAGATTGAGCGGCAACAGCTCAGCTCTCACTTTGGCACTACGTCGTGGCACTGTCTTCTCGCGGGGTATGGCATCTTCCCCCCCCTGGCGCCCAATCAACCCGGAGAGGGCGATCTTCTGGAGAGTTCAGGGATACGGACGATGTTTGAAGGCTCTATGTTGAACTTTCGCGGCCACGCAGAGGTTCTTTCACGGTGGCAATCACCGATGGGGTAGTTTGACTACCCCTTAGCCTTTAACAGTTAGTGCTTATTGTTTGACTAAGCGAACGGCGAGGCCTCCGGCTCGACCGATGCTCGCTTCAATGCGATCTTCGGAAGTAACGACGCGACGCTCAACAATATAATCATACTGATTTTCGTCCCAGTGACCGCTGGGGCCATCCCGGTAGATTTCAGCAGTGTAGCTGCTGCCACGCTCGAGGAATTCCAAGGGAAGGTCGAGCTTCCGGGCCTCGGTGCCAGTAATGGCACCCAGATACCAGTCATTGCCGCCGCGCTGCTGGCGGGCAAATACTACGTAGTCACCCATCTCGCCCTGTAATGCGATGCTTTGCTCCCAGTCTGTGGGGACATCAACGATAAACTGGAATGCGTCAGGATACTGTTCATAGTGCTCGGGATAATCCGGCACCATTTGGATTGGGCTGTAGAGCACAACATAAAGCGCAAGCTGGTGGGCCAGCGTACTTTTCACTTTGGACGGGGTGTCGAGCTTTTCATAGTGCAGGTCAAAGATGCCCGGTGTGAAATCCATGGGGCCCGACAGCATACGGGTATAGACCAAATTCACGTTATGGTCTGGCGTGCTGACACCATCGCCGCCGGCACCGCCGGCTCCGGGGGAGTTGAATTCTTGACCTCTTGCGCCCTCCCGAGCAATCCAGTTTGGATAGGTGCGTCGCAGCCCCGTGTCTTTAATGGGTTCGTGGGTATTGATCGCTATTCTACGCTTGGCGGCCTCGGTAACGGTGCGCAGATAGTGGTTTGCAGCCCATTGCCCATCATGCCACTCGTGGCGAGTTAAACCGTTTTCGTCGTAGCGGACGAGCTCTTTTGCCCAGGCAACGTAGCCGGTTTTGATTTGCTCGTATCCGTGCTGGGCATAGAGGTCATAGGCATCCCCCATTTGCGCCTCATAGTTTTCGACGTTACCCGACGTTTCGTGGTGTCCGATTAGCTTAACGTCGCGCTCGGCGCCATAGGCCGAGAGCGCCGCCATGTCGAAATCGGGATAGCTCTGTGTAAAGCTGAATAGATCACCATTATCAATCCAGTTGCCGTCCCAGCCAATGTTCCAGCCTTCGACAAGCACCCCGTCAAACCCATATTTGGCTGCAAAGTCGATGCGCGCTTTCACCGCGGCATTGGTGGCGCCGTGTTTCTCTCCGGAGCCCCAGGTTTTGTCACCCCGATGCATTTCCCACCAAACACCGGTGTATTTGCCTGGATGTACCCAGCTGACGTCGCCGAGCTTGTTGGGTTCGTTGAGGTTAATAATGAGATCGGAGTTGATGAGCCCCACTGCGCTATCTGCGATTTGAAGGGTGCGCCAAGAGGACTTGAAGGGCAGGGTGGCTTTGACCGCAATTCCATCAGACCATGGCGTCAGCTTGGTGCGTAGGGTGGGTGGGTTGTGGCGCTGCACCAGTGTGAAGCCCGCCCAATCGACCAGTGCCGCCTCATGAATGCTGATATGCAGACCATCTGACCGCCTCATCGATATAGGTGTGGCTGCGGTTTGCACCTGATCTACGGGAACCCATTCGTAGAGGTGCTCGTAGCGATTCCACATTTCACCGTAGATCCGCAGAGCCTC
>Ga0181566_10000975_pt1 | contig 23337 bp, 20 predicted proteins | sample 101ome_15_FD_133762 | JGI IMG/M metagenome (GOLD analysis project Ga0181566, IMG submission 133762) | Coastal salt marsh microbial communities from the Groves Creek Marsh, Skidaway Island, Georgia - 101402AT metaG (megahit assembly) | ecosystem: Environmental > Aquatic > Marine > Intertidal...
CTCGATTTCCCGGCGAGACGCGCGCACGACCTCTTCCTCTCCCTGGGACTTCGACATCTCGTCGTCGTCGACGACGAACACGTTCCGCGAGGCGTCATCACCAGGAAAGATCTCATCGACGCTCGCTGACAGCGCGCGTACGTGTAAACGACCGCTGTACATTCTTGTTTTGTCCGTTTCGCCGCCTCGTCGCCGTCGCCGCAGAGTCAGCCTCGATGGCGCGCAACGCCACCGTCGACATCGCCGTCGACGCGCCGCGCGCGTGCCCCGACGTCGACGACGCGCCCTCGAGTTCATCCGAACCCCCGCCGAGAGCGCTCGCGCGCGCGTCGACGCACCGCGGGGACGAATCGACGTCCCGCGAAAAAGCGCGCGAGCAACGGTGGCGACGAAAACGCGCGCGCGACGCCCCGAACGCGCGCGTCGACGGACGCAGACGCTCGAAAAAGACAGACAAGACGTATCGGTACGGGAATTACGATCGATACTACGGGTACCGCGTCGGTGAGGCGATGGAGGATCACCGTTTGAGCGCGCTTCGGGACGAATGGTTTCGGGGACGACGCGTCGTCGACGTCGGGTGTAACGACGGATTGTTTTCGTTATCACTCGTCGGTGCGTTCGAGCCGAGCGCGTGTTTGTGTTTAGACATTGATGCGGATTTAGTCCGCGCGGGGGAGAGGAAATTGGCGTCGTTGCGAAGACACGCGCGCCGCGCCGACGAAGACGAAGACGAGGCGCCCGAGACGAAAAAGACCAAAAAGACCAAAACGTCCGCCTTTGACGGCGTCGAGTTTCGATGCGCGAACGCGTTGGAACACGATTTCGGTACCGAAACCTTCGACGTCATACTCTTACTCAGCGTCACCAAGTGGATACACTTAAACTTTGGAGACGAGGGCGTGCGCGCAATCTTTCGCAAGTGTCGAGACGCCCTCGTCCCCGGCGGTTCGCTCATACTCGAGCCGCAACCGTGGCGTTCGTACCGATCGACGCTCCGCAAAAAGGTCCTCGGTCGTCCCATCCTTCCCGACGAGTGCAAGGCGAGGTACGGATCGATACAATTTCGTCCCGACGCGTTCGCGGATTTCTTGTCCAGTCCCGAGGGCGGTTTCGGCGTCGCCGAGCGTCTGCGCGTCGCGTCCGAGGGCGCCGGCGCCTTCGATCGCGACGTGTTTCGATTCGTGCGTCTTAATCAAGATAGTCACGCGTAGAATCACCGGTCGCGCTCGCGACGACGGAGCGCGCGAGGAGACGTCTCCGTCTCGCGAGCTCGCGGCTGTTTGCCCAAAAATTGAAAAAACAAAACACGTGGGAACGAATCGTGAATCCGCGCGCCGACTCGCCGCACACGCCGACGCGCGCTGACCATGTCCGCCATGAGCATGCAAGAGTACGACGCCCTCATATATCCCGGCTTCGTGCGGCGAAACGTCGCCAAGTGGAACGAGGACGGGAGCGCCGCGCCCTTATCCCGCGCGCGGGGCCCTCGCGGGGAAACCTTTGTGTTACACCTGCGCAGCGGCGAGATCGATCAAGACGTGAGCGCGATCGAGGCTGAGGTGCGCTCGAACGGTCGTTCGGCGCGAGACGACGCGACGCGACGCGACACGCAAGACTCGAGACGCGATGGGCGCGCGCGGGCGGGATGGGCCGGAGATTTGGGTTGACATGATTTGGGTTTGACTGACGCGACTCTGTGCGCGCGAACAGCTCGGGTTGGCGCTCAAGGGTTTGAAGGGGTCGAGAAAACGAACGGTGACGGCGGAGTGAGCGCGCGAGTCGCGCGAACGGGGCGCGAGGGTCGTGAAAAAGGTTGATGTAGATTCCGTCGTATTCGGTTCGAGCGTCGTCGACACCGCGCGACGCGGAGTTCGCGGTCGCGCGCGCGCGCGGGCGTTCGACGTTGTAGTCATCTAATTGTAACATAAGTATTACACACGCGTAGACGGAAAGACGAACGCGCGAGCGAGCGGTGCCGAAAAGACTGGTCGAGTCGGCGAACGCGCGGTCGCGCCTCACACCTCGGGAACCGGGACGATGCTACCGTTGCTCGCGCATCGCGCGCGCATCGCCCGCGGGGCTGAACCGGACGCGGCGACGTCGACGAGCGCGGTGATCGACGCGTCGGACGCCGCGGTGGAGGCGTCGATCGCGAGAAACAGACGACGACGTCGTCGCGATTTGGACCCAGCCATTCGTCCGACATTCTTTGAGCTCATCGCCGCCGAGCGGTTAGCGCCGAGCCTCAAGGGGGCGCTGGCGTACGCGCTGGGGACGCTCGCGAACGCGGGCGCGCCCGGGGTGGCGCACTACGCGCTCGATCGAGGTGATGAGGTGTTCGCGGCGTTGACGTTTCTCGCAGAGTTGAAGAGTTTCGCGAGCGGCGACGGGTCGCTCGCGGAGAGTGTCTACGGACTGCAGCGCGTGCCGAGAACGCTCACGAGCGCGCACGTGCGAAGCGATGGGAGGTATAGGATCGATGGGTGGCAGCGATTCTTGAGCGCGGCCATCTTGGCGTTCGGGCCGTACGCGCGGAGCAAGGCGGCGGCGCTGCACGAACGGTTGGCGCCGGAACAGTACGTCGACGCGAGACGACGCTCGAGCGTGTTCGAGGCGAGCGGTGATCGCATGGGCGTGAGCGAATCAGAGGATGCGGCGATCGAGGCGGCGGTGCGAGCGAGACGAGAGGCGAGAGGTTTGAGGGGCGCGGCGACGCGCGCGTTCGTGGCGGCGTATCCTGCGGCCAACGCGCTCGCCGAGGCGGCGACGTTCGTGACGTGGACGGGATACTTACTCGGTCGTTGGAACGTAAACGATCCGACGTTGATGCTCGTGGACTGTTACGTGACGCGCGCGCTTCCCGCGGAATTAGAGGCGAACGCGCGCGAGCTCGACGCCTACCGACAGCGGCAACTCGCCGGCGCGCGCGCGTCCAACAGCGCGGCGTCGCGCGCCCTCGGCGTGGGCGCGCTCAAAACGAAGAATTTCATCATGGATTACGCGCAATCCGCTCTCATCGCCGCCGTCATCGGATTCAAGCTCACCGAGTGGTGGTACGGCGCCGCCGAGGAGCGCGTCGTCGGCGCCGCCACGCTCCCCGTCCCGCCTCCGCCGCCGCGTCCGCCGCCTCACCCCGAGGGCATCGCTCTTCCCGACGACACCGGGCTGTGCCCGCTCTGTCGCAAACAAATTCGTAATCCCGCCGTGTTGACGTGTTCTGGGTACGTCTTTTGCTTCGCGTGCGTCCACGCGCACGTCGATCGATACGGAGACTGTCCCGTCTCTCGCCACCGCGCCTTCAACGGCGTCGACGACATTCGTCGCGTCTACGAGGGCAATTAGTCTACATCATCCCGCCTATCGAACGAAAGCAAACGTAGTGTAAAATCTTTTACGAAAGCGCTCGCTCTCAGTATTTCATTCATCACAGGCTACAGCGTCCTCGAGCGTCTTCTCGCGAAAAGACTCCGCGACTCCTCCCCTCGCGCTCGAAAACTACAAACTACAGTACACATCCTCTCTCTCTCACGTCGGCTCACTTCTTCGACCTGGCCAAATCCCGGTAATAATCCTGCGTCGCCTGACGGTGCTGCAGGTGATTCCACTTCCAGACGCCCCCGGCGACTAAACCGAGCGCCAGTCCCACGAAAGCCTCCTTGTTGAAGTAGATGCGTTGCGCTGCGTCGAGAAAAACGAACGTCATCGCGCCGTCGATCGTCGTCAGTCGATGATGATGGGAAAAACACTCTCGTCGCTCGCGTCGTCGCGCGGCGGGGACGATGGGACGATCGTTTGGTTTTAGGTTTGCCTGTGATCCGTCGTTTTCGATCGTCCACCGCCGCGCGCGTCGACGCGCATCGCGTCGCGCGCGCGTCGCATCGCATCGCGCGAGGTCTCGTTCGCGGTCTCGTTCGCACCTATGCCGTGATACACCGTGTGCGCCATGATGGGAACGCGTTCGAATGACGACGGGCCGGGATGTGGGTGGATTCAGTCTGTGGGAACGCACGTATGGGTAAACAGTATAGAATGTCTAATCTTACAGAAATGTCCACGTCCGACGACGATGAGCGCGCGCGCGGCGCGCGCGTGCGCTCGCGCGCTACAGCATGCGAAGCTTTTTCAATTTCGCGCGCTCCTTGGCTGATTTCTTGGCGATCGTCTTCGGATTGGTGATCGCCGTCGGGACGCCGACGCCCGTGCGCGTTCTATTCTCCTCCTTGAGCGCCTTCTTCGCCTCTCTTCGCTCGCGCTCGGCGCGAATCTTCGCCCCGCGCGCCGCCTTGGCGTCAGCCTTCGCCTGTTGGAACCGTTTCTTCTCCGCCTTTTCCGCCATGCGCTCGTCCCAAGACTTGGACGACGGCACGGCGCCGAGCGCCGACGCGCGCTTCGCCTGAAGCTTCCAACTTCGTCCAGATTTTCGACCGGCGACCGACTCGTACGTCGCTCTGGGAGCTTTATAATCGCGATACAGCTCACCGTCCATCATGTCCTCGTCGCCGCGCGCGCCGTCGCCCTCGCCGTCGTCGGCGCGTTTGCGCTTTCCGTGCTTCACCGTCTTGGTGATGCCTCGATGGTCGACGCCCGACGTGAACGTCTCCTGCGCGGGAACGTAGGCATCGGCGGCGGCCTCATCGATGGACGCCTCGCGCGCGTTCGCCGCGTCGACGTCGACGACGACGCGTCGCGCGCGTCGCGCGCCCGCCATGGTGTGTCGGCGGCCGAGACCATGGAGACGGCGGCGGCGGCGTGTTTATCGTCGTCGCATCAACTTTGATGGAGTTTTTGCGTCTACACTACACAACTAGATTCTACACGACGCGAGGACGTTAGCAGTCGACGTTGAACGCGACGGACACGCGCAGGGCGTCGTCGCGCTCGCACTCGTCCTCCGTCGTCGGTGCGTCGATCCCTCTCGGCCGCGGGAACGCGCTCACGGCGTGAAGGGCGGCGCCGGAGAAGACGACGAGGTCGCCCGCGCGCGGCGCGTGGGCAAAGTACGGCGTCGAGGACTCGGACGCGACGCCGAGCGGTGGCGGCGACGCGCGCACGCCGAGACACCCGGCGTCGATGGGCGCGTCGAGCGCATCGGTGAGATCGGGCACGGCGAGATAGAGCACGCCGCTCCATCGATCGGCGCTGTCGTGCGCGTGGAGTTTGTTGTAGTCGCCGGGAGAGTTGACGTTGAGCCAACCGTACACATCGCTCGGCGCCACGTCTGCGCGCTGCGACGGCGCGCGAACGCGCGCGTAAGCTTCGAGGGCGACGTCGACGACCGTTCGCCAGGTGGGTGGTCCTCGCGTCGACGCGTTCGCGTTCGCGTTCGCGTTCGCGGTTTCGTCGTCGCCTCCGGCTCTCGTCACAACGTCCACCGCCTCCTCCTCCTCCTCGTCCGAATCCGAATCCAAGAGATCGGCGTAACTCTGATACCCGCCTCGATTCGATCGCACGACGGAGACGTCCGATCCCGGGCCCGGGATCGCCGCGCCCAGCGCGCGCGCCTCGTCCTCTCGCCCGCGCCGAAACTTTCGCAATCCCACGGGTACGAGCGCGCGCACGATCGCCTCTCGCGCGTCGTCGCGCAGACGAAACACGTGTACGACGTCCGCGACGTCGCTCACGCGCGCCGCGGACGTCGTCGCCACCTCGTACGCGTCGTGTGATTGGAAAAACGTCGACCGGGACACCGGCGGCGGTTCGTCGACCGACGACGCGTCGACGCCCTCCTCGCGCGAGACGCGCGCGCGAGGCGCGGTGGACGCGTCCACGCGCGCGAGCGTCGACGCGTCGCGCGCGTGCACGCCGTCGGCGGCGGCGACGAGGGTGACCAGGTCCATGAGCGCGGGACGGCGACTGCGGCGAACGAAATACGACGCCGTGTGAGTGTGTGTGTGTGTTGGACTGATTTTACCCTTGGAAACCTACTAAACCGCGACCCTCGACGCTGGGTGTGTACGCCTGACCGCTCTTATTTTTGTTCTTCGTCACCTTGGACACGAGCTGACGAACGCGCTGTTGAGACGCGGTTTGCGTGCGCGCCTTGATTTCGCTGGGATCGATTTCGAGTCGCGGTTGTTTGATGTATTGCGTGCTCGAACGCTCGGGAACCATGGCGTGATGACGGTATCCTCGCTCACCGTATTTCGGTTCGTCGTCACCGCCGTCGACGTTCCCGCCGACGTCGGCGGAGTGATCGACCGCGCTCGCCTTGCTCTTTTTCGGACGGCGGCGCTCGTCGGCGTCGACGGTTTCTCGTCCGACGTGAATGTCGCCGTAGTGCGACGAGAGTTCGTACACCGGTCGAGACCACTTCTCGACGAGTTTCTTACACCTCGCACGGTTTTTCGGCGTCTCTTCCTCGAGCGTGGATAAGAACAGGATGTTTCTTCCCAAACCGGATCGCTTGAGCTCCTCCTTGCGCTCGTGCGAATCCGTCGACACCGGCAACTGCTGAATCAGCTCAATCAGGCTCGTGCGCACCGTGAGATTGGGAAGATTGCCGTCCGGTAACAGATCCAACCACGCCCTGAGCACCGTCAACAGCCCGTGACGCAGGAACGCCTCGTGCAACTCCACCATGACGAGCTTCTTCTCCACCTCGGGCAAGAGCTTCAACTTCTTCACCGCGGGCTTCCCCGCCGCGTACGCGCGCGCGTCCTCCTCCACCGCGATCTCCATCTTGGACAAGAAATCCAACACCTCCATGCGCGCCATCTCCTCATCCTTTCTTCGTCGCTTCCCTTTCCCACCCGGCGCGAAGAGTTTTTCCAGCTCGTCGTCGCTCTCCTCCGCCTCGCTCGCGTACCCGCGTTTTCCATCCTCGTCGTCCGACATGTTCGCCCACTTATCCTCCTCCGCGACACCCGCGTCATCGATGAACGCGTCGTCCTCCGCCGTTCGCGGCGCGACGTAATCCTCGTTCTGTATCGCGTCGAAATCCACGTCGCGGCTTCGGCTCGCCGAAGGTTTTCCACTCGCCCCACCCTTTGTCGACTTCTTCGCCGCCTCCCTCGCCTTGGCGCGCTTCGTCTTCGCCTTGAGGCGCTCGATCTGTGCCATCTCTTCATCTTCGTCGTCGTCGTCGCCGCCCTTGGCGCGCGCTCTCGCGCGCGCCGCGACGTCGTCGTCGTCGTCGTCATCCTCGTCGTCGGATCCGAAGAGCGATTGCATCATCGCGCGCTTCGTCGCGTCACCGTCCGCGTTCGGCGCCGGCACCGACGCATCGTTCGCGGCGGTGGACGCCGGCGCATTCGCGCGCGCGTCCTCGTCCGCGGCGTCGTCGGACGGCATGGCGCGCGTCGGGATGTCCCGTCAATCGTCACGATGCGGCTCGCGCTTCGACATTCGAATCGAGTGACGATCGCGCTCGCGCGGGCGTGCGCCGACTCGTGCGCGCGCGAGAGCGCGCGACGCGGTCGTCGCGTCGCGTCGACGCGCGCGATCGGGAGAGAGCGCGAGATGCGCGCGGCGTGGACGCGCGAGATGGATGATTGGGCGAAACCTGAAATCAGAAGATTCGAGCGTTTAGACGCCGAGGCGCGCGAGGCGCGAGGCGACGCGGCGCGCGAGCGCGCGGTCGTGTTCGTGGGGTCGTCCATCTTTCGCGAGTGGCGAGAGATTCGCGATTTCGATCGGGATTGGGAGGGGACGTCGAGTCGATTGGCGGGGACGCCGAGGTTCATCAACAGAGCCTTCGGCGGCTCGACGACGATTGACGTGCTCAGACACGCGTCGTCGTGCGTGAGCTTCGAGACGAGAGACGTGCGAGTGGTGGTGTATTACTGTGGATCGAATGACATCAGCGTCGGCGTGGAGGCGAAAACTGTGCGCGACCATTTCGTAGATTTTGCCGAGTGGTGTCGCGCGCGCGCGAGAGACGCGGGGACGCCGCGTTTGGGCGTGGTGTTCGTGGGCGTGATCGATTCGCCGCAGAAACGAATGTTTGGGATGAGCGATGTCGTGCGCGAGACGAACGCGCTGTGTCGAGCGTGGTGCGAGAAGACGCCGGACAGCGCGTTCGTCGACGTGACCGAGGTGTTTGAGCGTCGGGACGAGTTGTTTCGCGAAGACGCGACGCACTTGAAGCCCGAGGCGTACGATTTTTTCGCGGCGGCGATCGCACCCGTCGTGGAGAGTGTGTGCGCCAGCGTGCTCGACGATTCGGTCAAGGAGACGACGCGCTCGGGAAGGGCGGATGATGACTTCTTGCCGCCGTCGATGCGTTCGCATGCCTAGTGTAGTCTACTCGATGTTGTAATACCGTAGTGCGATTGTACCCACTGTAGTAATTGACGTCAGTTACATGTCAATGTGTGCGATTTACAAATGAAAAAATACGTACTGTACTACTGCAAGGAATTGTGAGGTGCGAGTGAGATGCGAGACGCCGCTCACCGTTTCCGCGGGAACGGTTCGTAATCTTCGAGCGCCTCCCACGAGCTGTTTTGCACGAAAGAATCAAAGTTTTTGCCCAGGTGTTTCTCGATCGAGTCGCTCACGCACGGTTGCTTCAAATCTAAACCGCGCGTCCACACGCAAAACTCGCCGTTGATCTCGATGCAACCGGCGCCGCGGCACGTCGCCGGGACGCACAACCAATCCCAGACGAATCCGCGAAGCTTAGCCTTGAACGAGTGCGTGTGTCGGCCGTAGTTGTTGACGAATATTTTACGCAACAGGAACGGGGTCTGCACGTCCCAAATCGGACCGGTGGGCGGCGCGGCTATTTTATCGAACGCCTCGCGGTACCGCACGCGAATGTCACCTCGCAAATCATCCGCCGACGTCAGGTAGGCCGGCACGGCGCGCGGGCTGAAATTCAACAGGCAAAAGTACCCCTTCAGACCGGCGACGCGCTCCCACCCTTTCAAAGCCGCGATGAGACGGTGAAATCCTTTCGGATGTTCCGGTCTGTACACGCGGTATTCGCACGCCGGCGCGGCGCCCTTTTCGGCGTATAAATCAAACAATGCCTTCGGCGTGTTCGGCGCGCGCACGCCGTCGTACTCGGGCGCTTGTCTCGCGTTCACGCGTCCGTACCCGAGTCCGAGCTTGTATCCCACGACGTCCACCGCCGTCTCGAACAACACGCGTCGAACAAAGTTGAACGCCTGTCGCGCGCCGTATGAATACTTTGGATTCTTCTTAAACGCGCTCTCCGTCATCGCCTCGCTCCCGCCCTCGACGATCTCGAGCGCGTGCAGCGCCGCGCGCACCGCCGTCACGCCGTCGCACGCGCCGAGCTTGGTGAGCACGCGCGCGCCCAACGCGTCCCCGGACGCCGAGTAGACGTAATCCACCGACACGTGCGCGTCTCTCGCACGCGCCCACGCGTCAAAGTCGGCGTCGTGCGTCGCGCGAAGAGACGCGGAGGATGCCGCGTCGACGACCCGCGCGCGCGCCTTGCCGGTGATCTTTCGAGACTCGGCGACGTCGTCGAAGAGCGTCGTTCGAGCGATGACTTGTTTGAGCGCGGCGTCGTGGTCAGTCTCGCGCATGCGCGCGCGCGTCTCCTCAGCAACGTCCGAGAGATCGAACTCAAAGCACAGGCACAGCGTCTCCGAGCCCCAGGGCGGGGATCCGACGGGGGCGACGCGAGGGGCGGGCATGGTTTCACGACGCGCGAGGCGCGCACTGAAGCGTTCGTGTCGATGTTCGGCGCATTCGTTCGTTCGTTTTACAAAAGGGCTTCTATAAAAGCGCGCATCATCGCTCGTTCGCTCGTTCGCTCGTTCGCTCGAGACGTTCTCACCACGAACCGACGTTTTGCATCGACGCCCACGGCTCGGCGGGCGCCAACGCGTCGCCCTTTTGTAACAACTCGACCGAGATACCGTCGGGTGAGATCACGAACGCCATGCGTCCATCCCTCGGCGGACGATTGATGACGATCCCGGCGTCTCGCAGCGCGGCGCACTTCGCGTAAATGTCGTCGACGGCGAACGCGAGGTGTCCCATCGAACGACTCGGCGGCGCGAAGGTCTCCGTCTCGCCGTTTTCATCCGGCCAATTGTACGTGATCTCGATCTCCGGCGCGCCCGGGGCGGAGGCCATGAAGACGAGGGTGAATTTTCCATTCTGCGATTCCTTGCGACGCGTCTCTCGAAGGCCGAGCGCGGCGAAGAAGCTCATCGTGCGTTCCAAATCTTTGGCTCGAACCATGGTGTGCAAAAACGTCACGTCGCCATCCTTCGGAAGCGAGTGGTACGTGTCCGGCGGGAGGTAACTGCTCAGCGACGCGCGCGCGGTCGTCATGACGCGCGCGGCACGGGATCGAGCGACGAACGCGCGGGTCGGGACGCACGCGCGGGCGAGCGCCATGGAGTGTGGGACGAATCGCGAATTGCATCCGCGATTCGTCGCCGCGGGATGGCGTCGGTGACGCTCGCGCGCGCGACGCTCGTCTCGACGCGGTCGTCGTCACCGTTCGCGCGATCGCGGGAGGACGCGCGACGCGCGACGCGCGCGAGAGGCGCGTCAGAAGACATCGATGATGACTCCACGTCATCGTCGTCATCGTCGGGGACACCGTCCGCGCCGCCGCGTTCGCCGACGACGGGCGGTCTCGCGCCGGTCTCGCCTCGACGCGTCGTCGTCGGCGTCGCCGGTACCGTCGCGCTCGCGCTGGGGGCGAATTTCGCGCGCGTCACCGAAAAGGTTTTGGGCAACATTCCCGATTTCGCGCGCGCCAACAGACTCGACGTCTTGTATCCGGTGCTCGGCTACTCGAGGTGTTACAAACCGGCTCGTGGGTACGAGTATATCGTGCCGACGACGTACGTCGTGGATCAGACGATGGCGCGAAGGAACGCGACGCGAGGCGTGAGCGCGTTGGATCCGCCCGCGCTCTCGGCGAGCGCGCGGCGAGAGGTGAACGAGCCCGACAGCGCGTACGGACCGATCGGTTCGAGCGGGGAGGAGAACGTGTCGGTGATCACGAGCGCGGTACCGAGAGGGTTTAATTTAGCGGTGTTCGGTGACGCGGAGGCGCAGGCGGGGTGGTTGTTGGAGAACGTGTTGGCGAAGCCGGGGAGCGGGAAGACGGGACGGTTGATAAGGGCGATGACGAGAACGGGAAACGACGGGACGACGTATTACACGTTTGAGTACACGATTCAGACGGATACGTGGTTTAGACACAATGTGGCGGTATTCGCGACGAGAGGGACGACGCTGTACACGTTCGTGGCTCAAATTCCGGAGACGCGATGGCTCGAGATGCGAGAGACGTTTTTCGACATGGCGGATTCGTTTCGCGTCTTCGTTCCGACGGGGTGACGGCGTCGCGTCGGTGCTGCGTGTTGAGATGTATTAAAGAAAGAAGCGATTGATATATTATCGAAACGCGCGTGTCTATGTGGTTCTAACGGCTTCCGCGACCTCGCTCGCGAAATCCTTCTCTTCGACTTCGATGCCTTCGCCCACCTTGACGCGACTAAACGCGACAATCTCTCCACCCTCAGCCTTGACGGCTTTCGCCACAGTGATGGAATCATCGAGCACAAACTTTTGATTCTCAAAGCACACCTCCTCGTAATACTTGTTCACGCGTCCGGCTAAGATTTTCTCGACGATGTTTGCCGGTTTCCCCGTGCCCTCGGTTTGCGCCCGGAACACCGACATCTCGCGCTCGAGCGCATCGCTCGGCACGCAATCGCTTCGCAGGTACAGCGGCGAACTCGCGACGACGTGCATCGCGAGCTTGTTCGCGAAATCTTCGCTCACGCCCTTGGCGACGACGCACGCCGCCTGTCGACCGACGCCCGGCGAGAGCGCGCCGTGCACGTACGTCCCGATAACCTCTTCGGCGCCATCCGTCGCCGCGTACGCGAACGCGCGGCGCACGCGCACGTTCTCACGCACGCTCACGGCCGTTTCTTTCGCTAAATCTTCCAGCGTCATCCCGTTCGACGCCTTGGCGGACGCCAATCGCGTCTCGCTCACCGCGCGCAACGCGCCAGCCGTCGCGCCGGCGTGTTCCGCCGCGAACGCGGCGTCCGCCCGCACGCCCTCTCGAACCGCCGACACCGCCTCTCGAACCAACGCTTGAAATTCGTCGTTACGCGCGACGAAATCCGTCTCGCTGTTCACCTCGACGACGACGCACGCGCCGTTTCCGTCGCTCGCCACGCCCACTAAACCATCCGCGCTCGTTCGACCAGCCTTTTTCGCCGCCGCCGCGAGTCCCTTGGCCCGAAGCGCGTCGAACGCCGCCTCGACGTCGTAATCGTGCGCCGCGAGCGCGCTCTTGACGTCGACGATGGGCGCGCCGGTGCGCTCGCGCAGCGATTTGATTAACCCCATTTTATTGGGCGCGCCATCGTTCGTCGCGGTGGACGCTCGGAACGCGCGCGCGTTGGACGCGAGCGCGCGGTGCGCGTCGTCTCGCGCGCGGGCGAGGGCGTACGCGCGCAGGCTGGCGCGGCGAAGCATGCTCGCGAGGCTGGGACTGCGGCGCACGTGGGACGAAAAAGTGTCTCTCGCCGACGGCGCGCACGACGGCGAGAACGGCGACGCCGACGCGCGTGACCACTGAATCAAAACGTGTGTGATGAATTAATTAATCAATGGATGCGCACCGATGTTCGATGCGTGGTGTTTATTCTAGTTCGATGTGCCCGGAGATCGCGAGCGTTGGCTCGGCGAGACGCTCGCGTCTCGAGCTATCACCGCTCGACCGACAAAGTCTCCGAGGACGCGCCAGGACGTTTCGTCAAAGGCGCCGACGTCACCTAGACGCATGAGTTCGGCGAGTGAACGCAAAAACGCCCAGTACGCGACGCGTTGACCGTCGGTGCGAGCGAGTCGATCCGTCAGGACGGATTCCGCCTTGGCCCAGTCGCCTCTGGCGTCGCCGGGCTCGCCGCGCGCCTCGCGGTGACGCCAATTCAGGTGCGCCTCGATGGATTGCGCGACGTGCGGTGGTATCGCGGCGATAAGATCGGCGTTCGGTTCAATCGTTCCGAGTGCGATGCCGTCGCCGGATCCCTCGCGTCGCAGCGCCTCGACTTCTTCGCGCAACGCGTCGCACAACTCCTTCGTCGCGTCCTTCTCGAGGGTGAGATCCGCGAGCTCGGTCTCCAATCGTTCACGAACGGTCTTTTCGCGCTCCAATTCATCGCGAAGAGTCGTCGCGTCGTCCTGATACGACGTCGACGTCTTCCCATCCGCGGTCTCGTAAGCGCGCAGGCGTTCCGCCAACCGTCGTCCGACTTCCTCGCTCTCTTGAAACTTTTTCTGAATGTCGCGCATCTTCGCGTGTGTGACTTCATTTTCAGATTCGATGCGTTCCTTGATTTCGCGCACCGTCCGCGCCTCCACGCGCACCTGTTCGGCTTGCTCCTCCAACGCGTGCTTCACCTCCAATAGCCGCGCGCGCTCTCGTATCGATTCCGCCTTTTCGCGCTCGAGCTCGGTGATCTCCTCCCCCAACGCGCGCGCGTTCTGCGCGTTATCCCCCATCGCCTCGGTCGACGCGCGCGTCGCTCGTTCCACGGCGGATGTCAATTCCGCGCACCGTCGACGCTCGAAATCCAGTTCGTTTTGCGTCGCGCGCAACGACGTCGTCGCCGATCGAAGCCGCTCCTCGAGCTCGTTCGCGCGCCGATTCAACGCATCCGCGCCCGCGACCGCCTCGAACGTCACCGAAGACGTCGTCGTCGCCGTCATCGTCTTCGACGAGGACGCGCGTCGTCTCACCGCCTCGAACGCCGCCTCGAACGCCGCCTCCATCCTCGCCTCCATCCTCGCCGCGATGCGCTCGTACTCGTCATCCGCGTCGCTCTGAAACACCATCGTCTCCACGCGCCGTTCGCGTATCTCTCGCGCGTCGAAATCCAATTCGAGCTCGACGGCGCCCTCGTCGTCGTCGTCGTCCCTCGCCGCCGCGTCCTCGCGTCCCGCGCGCGCGTCCCCGATCGCCCGCGTCGACGACGACGACGCCTCGTCAGCACGTCGCCCATTCGCGTTCGCGCGGCGCCGCGGTCGTCTCGCGCGGTGCGTCCGAGACGACGACGACGCCGCGAGGCGCGCGCGCGTCGCCATCGCGCGCGCGGACGTCGTCGTCGTCGCGCGCGACATCGCGGACGGCGGTCTCGTCGACGCGCGACGCGTTCTCAGGGGACAATTGACAAAAATGCGCACCAACGCCAGTGCGCGACGGCGCTCGAACGCGACCCGCGCGCGACCCGCGCGACGGGCGAGATCGCGGTCGTCGAGTCGTCGCGTCTCGGACTCGCGGTCGCGCGACGACGCCGGTTCGGTGATGATTCGTCGGTCGTTCGGTGGTGAAAGGAATCGACAGACGAACTCGGCGCGCGGTGACGACGACGACGTCGTCGACGACGCGTCGTCGTCGTCGCGGTGGAGATGCACGCAATGATGTTTGTACGACGCGCGTTCGAATCGATCGCGCGCGCGTTCGAGGTGTTCGCGCTGAGGTGTACGCTCGCGACGCTTCGACGTCGACGGACGGCGCTGGAGCGCGCGCGCGAGTTGGCTCAAACGCTCGAACGCGTCGAGACGACGCTCGATCGATTGGACGTGGCGTCGAGAGAGATTCTCGAGGAAATTCTCTTCGAACTCGCGCCGACGTGCGACGGTGGTCCTCCGAACGCGGAGGTGGAAGACGAAGCGTTTCGTTCGTCGGCGGCGGACGCGTTCGTCGAGGAAATCTTCGAAAACGACGACATCGACGTCAGCGTTCGTGAAAAGGTGGACAAACGTCGATTAGAGAGACGCGTGCGTGAGATGTTGCGCGAGTATCGAGATTTCACGCGTCGCGACGCGTCCAAGTTTCCGCTCCATCGACGACTGTACCACTTCGCGGACGCGCACCTCTCGCGACTCGACAAATTTCGCGGCGAGCTTCGATCGCGGCCGCCGTTCACGAAAGACGAAGAGTTGAGAGGCGTGATTGAGCGAATCACCGAAGTCGAAGAGAAATTGAGCGTCGACGCGTCGTCCGCGCGCGCGTTTCTGTGAGCTTCCCCGCATGGAGTACTTGATGATTCTACATGGCCCTTTTCATACTAGTACATGTTCCATGTGTCCTACTTGTATTATTACACAGGGCACCCACAATGGATAGGGTCGGCGGCCGACGCGTCTCGCCGACGACGTCCGGTCGCGCGCGCGCCGCACACGCCGACGCCCCTCGCCGACGACGCGCGACAGACATGAGCTCTGCGCAGGGTGGACACTCGCGCGACCGCGTCGCGTCGCAGCAAATGTCCGCGGGCGGTTTGCCCGGCGGTCGACGACCGGCGCAAAAGACATTCGCCGGGTACAGCGAAAAGAGCGAGCTCGCGGTGGCTGGACAGCGCGTCGCGACGCCGCCGCAGAGGAAGGTGAAGCGATCGCACCCGTGGTTGGATTACCCGCCGGATTTCGAGCGTAAGATGGCGGGCGCGGTGGTGGCGGTGATGCGCGTGCCGGGGCTGTTGTTATCGCCGTTGCCGCCGGCGGTGCGGTTTTCGCTCTCGAGGAATTTCGGATTCGTGACGAAGACGTTCACGCAATTTTTTGACAAGGATGGGGTGTCCAGCGTGCAAGAATCCATCGGGCTCAAGTAGTGGGCTAGGTAGTAGCTAAAGATTTGTTGTTAAAAAAGTTGACGTCGCGTCGTCAATCACCAGCGACCGAGAGCCATGCCCATGACGCCGACGAGACCGGCGGCGTACGAGGCGACGGCGGCGGTTTTCTGTTGTCGATCGTAATAATTCGCCCCGCGTTTACCGACCGCGACGACCAGCTCGCGCGTCGTGTTGTTGGGCTCGACGCCGCGCTGTAAGAGCTCGTCGTACACCTCCACCGCCTTGTCGTAGTTACCCGCGATGTCTGCCGCCTGAATGAGGGCGTTGTACGTGTGCACGGTGTGCTCGACGCCGTATTCCTCCTTCATCTCGGTGGCGATGCGCGCGCACTCTCGAAAGTTACCTTCGAGCGCGGGACCGAGCATCAAACCGACAAAGGTGTAATCGTCGGGTGGTATGCGCCTCGCGAGCATCTGTTTGAACACCTTACGGGCGAGTTCCGTCTTCCCACTTCGCCCGTAGGCGGAGATGAGCGTGCTATACGTCACGCGAGAGGGTTCTATGCCGTACAACTCTCGCATGTCTCTAAATAAAACCTCCGCGCGTTCCCACTGCGTGCACTTGCCCAAGACGCTCAGGACGATGTTGTGATGAATCTCCTTTGCCCGCCTCTGCGCGGTGAGCTCGTTGAGAAGACGCACCGCGCGCTCCCACTGTAAACTCTTCTCGTACGCGTGCAGGACGGCGGTGTGCGTGTGATCGTTCGGCGGCGGTCCGTCTCGACGCATCTCCTCGAATAACGTCTCAGCGAGTTTCCAATCCATCGTCTCCGCGTACGCCTTCATCACCGCCGTGCACGTGAACGTCGTCCTGGGCACGCGGGAGAACACCTCCGTGGCCTCCTCGTAGTTTCCGCATCTACACATGGCGGTGATGTAATCCACGTACAGCTTGGCGTCCGTCCCTCGTCCGCTCGACTCGATGGCGCGCAACATCGCGCGCGCGTTGTCCTCGCTCCCCAACACCCCGAACGCGCTTATCAACGCCGACGCGATCGCTAAATCCGGTTCGATTGAATCTTTCTTCATCTCCGGTATCAATTTCACCGCCGCCCGTGCCCCCGCGCGTCCACCGTTTGCCCCCGCTCGGACCAACGCGCTGTACGTGTGCGCGTTTCTTCGCGTCCCCGTCGTCGTCATCTCTTCAAACATCCCCAACGCCTCCTTCCACCGCCCCGCCGCGTCCAGCGCGCGCACGCACGTCGTGTACGTGTGCGTCGTCGGCGCGCACATCTTCGCCGCGTCTCCGCCCCGCGCGCTCGTCGTTTTCATCCACTCCAACACCTCGAGCGCCTTATCCGCGTCCCCCGTCGCCGCCAACGACGAAATCACCGTCGTGCACACGTGCACGTTCGGCCACGATCCCTCGCGCTCGGCGCGCGACATCTCCTCGAACACGCGCGCGGCCACGTTCGCCCCGCGCGTCGCCCCGAGTTCCCGCGTCGCGCGTTTGAGCTCGGCGACGACGCGCGTCGACGGCTCTCGAGGCAAACACGCCCCATCGAACGACGTCGACGCCGACGCCCGCGCGTCGCGCGCGAGCGCCTCGACCAGACGATCGTCGCTGTCGGCGTCGTTCCCACCGCGCGCGACGTCCGAGCGTCGCGCGCGCGCGTCGCGCTCGGCGTCGCTCGCCCCGACGTCGACGTCAGAGACGGCGCGCGGCGGCGCGACGCGCGCGACGCGCGCGCGCGAGACCGAGACGCGCGCGCGGTCCCACCGCGCGCGAGACGCGCGCGGCGCCGACGCGCGCGGCGCCGCCGACGCGCGCGCCGACGACGACGCGCGCGACATGTCCGTCGACGAGTGACGGCAAAGTTCGAGCGCACGATGACGGGCGTTCGCACGCATCACACCGCCGCACGCGCACCCGTCGTCGCGTCGAGCGAAACTCGTCCGAGCGATGTCGCTCGCGCGCGTCCTCGTCGCCGTCCTCGTGCTCGTCGCGTCGCGCGCGAGCGTCGCGCGCTCGACGTCGGAGAAGTCGAACCGCCAACAAAATCCAGCTGCCGAATGTCACAAATGTCTCTACGTGCGCGCGCCGAACGCGTTCGCGCGCGTCGTCAACGGCACCGAGGAGACGATCGAATTGATCGGGTTTAATCATTACTTTGCGGCCGAGATCGCGAGCGAGACGCGCGAGGGGTTGTTTGAGATGGATTGGAGCGACGGCGTCGGACGCGCGACGACGCGAGACACGATGGAGACGGCGGCGGCGAACGGGATGAACGCGGTGCGCGCGTGGGCGTTTAGCGTGCGAGAGAACGCTGGCGACGCGCATGACGAGGAAGTCGTGCGTGGGTTGCGAACGCTCGCGAGTGAGGCGGCGCGAGTGGATGTGTATTTGATTTTGGCGTTGAGCGATTATTGGCATCGAGCGCCGAGCGCGCTTCGCGCGTGCGCCGGCGCCGACGCCGCCGACGACGACGATCGCGCGTTTTACGAGAACGCGTCGTGTAGGGACGCGTACAAAAGACACGCGCGACGCGTCGTGGAGGCACTGCGAGAGTACTCGAGCGTCGCGGCGTGGAATTTAATCAACGAACCGAGATGTCGCGGGTGCGGCGACGCGCTGCAGGCGTGGATCGACGAGATGGCGGCGTACGTCAAATCCATCGATCCTCGACGTCTCGTCACCGTTGGTGAAGAGGGCTTTTACGCGCGAGACGGTCCGTCGCCCAACGCCGACGCGAACCCGGCACCTTGGGCGTACACGACGGGACAAGATTTCGTGCGGAATCACGCGTCGCCGAACGTCGATTTCGCCGCCGCGCACATTTGGCGAGACAATTGGGCCGTGTATTCGCCCACCGTCGCGTTCGACGGCGCGCGGTTCACGAGAGATTGGATTCGCGCGCACGAGGAGGATGCGCGTCGACTTTTGGGCAAACCCGTCGTCGTCGAGGAATTCGGCGCCGCCGAGCGAGGCGTGTTTTCTCTGCGACGCGCGTCGCGAGACGACGACGACGACGACGGCGAATCGAATCGACGACGTCCACCACTTTGGTTTCTTCGTCGTCCGAACGAACGCGCGCGCGTGAGCGAGTACTACAGATACGTGTTTTCGCATGCGCGTCGATCCATCGCGACGGACGCGCACCTTCGCGGGACGTTGTTTTGGAACTTTTTCCCAGACGTCATGCGCGGTCGAGTGGAGACGCACGATCCGTACGCCGTCTTCGTCAGCGATGATGCGTTCGCCGAGGCGGCGCGATTCGCGTCGTCCGTGGGCGCGTCGCGAAATGTATAGTCGGTGCCCGTTTCGAGTGATTCTGTTGTGTCGATGGTATTGAAACATTCCATTTTTGTCGTGTCGTGTCGTGAGAAAAAAAACAGATAAATCTACGCCGTCTTGAGCTTGGTCTCGTCCTCGCTTTCGGCCGACGGAAGTCCCGCCATGAGCGCCGCGCCGACGGTGGCGGCGATGGTGGAAGACGCCAACACGGCGAGCTTGGCCGTGTTCGCCGCCGACGCATGTCCCGCGAGCGCCATCTCGACGAGGAACAAACACATTGTGAACCCGATACCGCCGAGTAAACCGACGATGCCGAGATGAGCATTGTTCATGCCGTGCGGCAACTTGCCGATTTTACACTTGACGGCGAGCCAAGACAGACCGGCGATGCCGACGGGTTTACCCAAGAGCAAACCGAGCATGATGCCGCGACCGACGGGTTCGGTTAACACCTTACCGACGACGCTCGCGTCGAGCGGCACGCCCGTGTTGGCGAGAGCGAAGAGCGGCATGATGACGAGCGCCGAGAGCGGGGCGAATTTGTGCACCAAGTGATCGAGGAGCGTCGGGTCGCTCCCCTCGTGTTCCGGCGTCGCGTCGCTCCCGGCGGGGGCGCTCGCGTGCGCGGGCACGGCGAACGCCGCGATGACGCCCGCGACGTCGGCGTTGATGCCGCCCTGTAACAAGCAGTACCACAGAGTGACGCCCAAGGCGGCGTAGACGGCCATGTTGGTGACCCCCTTCTTGCACGCCGCGAAGAGCGCGCCCGTCGCCGCGACGGCGCCGACGATGTACGACGTCGTCAACGATTTCGCGAAACACACCGCGATGACGGCGATCGCGCCGAGATCGTCGACGGTGGCGAGCGTGAGTAAAAACGCCGCCACTCCACCAGGCATCTTATTCTTGAAAAAGTTGTACACGCCCATCGCGAACGCGATATCCGTCGCCATGGGAATGGCCCAGCCCGCCGTCACCGCCGCCGCCGTCGTCGCCGGATTATTACACGCCAGGTACACCGCCATCGGCACCACCATCCCACCGAGCGCACCGATGCACGGCAACGCCGCCTGTTTCAGACTTCGCAGCGATCCGTGCACGAATTCACGCTTAATCTCCAATCCCACCGCGAAGAAGAAAATCGCCATCAACCCCTCGTTGACCCAGTGGTGCAGAGACATGTGCAACGCCAACGCCGCCGGTCCGACGTGCGCGTGCCAAAACGATAAATACGCCCCACTCCACGCGCTGTTCGCCAAAAACAGCGACACCGCCGTGGCGCCGAGCAACGCGATGGATCCGAAACCCGCGTCCAACGCCGCGTGCACGTCGACGCCGCCCATAAACGTAGACTTGTCCTCCTCGGCGTACGGGTTCGGTTCCGACGTTCGCGCCACGCTCGGACGCGACGATCGCGCGACGATCGCGCGTCTCGCCGTCGTGGACGCGGTCTTTGGCGTCTTCGCGGGCGTCGCGCGCGCCATCGAGGACGCTCTGGAAAGGAGAACCGGTTCGCGCATTCGTCGCGCATTCGTCGCGTTCGCACGCGTCGTCGTCGTCTTCGTCGACACCGCGCGCGCGGAAACGGCGCGCGAACACGGCATCGTCGTCGTCATCGCGTGCATCGTCGCGCGCGTCGTCGACCGGCGAGCGTCGCGAGTCGAGGAGTGATGACGTGGAAAAAGTGCACCCCTCGAACATTCGATTCTTCACTCGACGGTGCGCGCGACGATGGCGCACGCGTCGGCGCGATGCGACGCGAGACGCATCGTCGCGATGGCGTCGAGGGCGTCGCGCGTCGACGCGTCGTCTTCAGCGTCGTCGTCGTCGTCGTCTTCGTCGTCATCCTTGGCGCGAAAAGTTCACAGAGTCGAGAAATCGTTCGGTCGACGCGTCGACGAGACACCCGGCGCGAGACGAGAGCGCGACGACGAGGGCGTCCATCAAGGATTTCGCGCGCGCGCGAGTTTCGGCGTCTCGCGCGACGACGACGGTGAGGTGACGCTCGTGACGGTGTCGAGCGACGGGACGCTGACGCCTGCGCCGCCGTTCGCCGACGGCGTCGAGGGCGTGACGAACGGTGCGCGTGCGGTGTTGCGCGCGGTGAACGAAGGTGGAGGAATAAGGTTTCGTGAGTCGTTACTCGCCGTGAACGTGCTGAGCAATCGTATCGGGAGCGAGATCGTGGTTGGATGCGCCGCGGCGCCGAGCGCGCGCGAAGCCGACATGGACGCTTTCGCGAGAGCGGTGTTCGGGAACGAGTCACGCGTCGTCGGGTGCGCGTTTCGACGGAAGAAACGATCAAAATACGTCGTGGGGAGAGAGTTCGTGACGGAGACGATGCGCATCGATCGCGAAGGTGATCAGCGGATACTTCGATTCGCGCACGTCGAAGGGTCGTTTAGTAATCCAAATCCCGCGGTGGCCGAGGCCACGGCGAATTTTCTGTGCGACGTGTGCGCGCGCGAATTCGTGGGAACCGCGCGTACGAGATTTATTGAGCTCTTCGCCGGGTGTGGGAATCACACGGTCGCGTTGGCGCCGTATTTTCCGGACGGCGCGACGGCGGTGGAGATTGACGAGGCGCTCGCGCGCGCGGCGACGGAAAATTTCATTCGAAACGGTGTCGAGAACGGCGCGCGCGCGGTGTGCGCCCCGGCGGAAGAGTGGATTCCCGCCAACGTGAATAACGTCGATCGCGCGCGCACCGTCTTGCTCGTCGATCCTCCGCGCGCGGGGTTGGGATTCGATCGACGACTGCTCGACGTCGTGTCTCGCTCGTTCGACGCCGTGATCTACGTGGCGTGCGATCACGCGAGTTTACTTCGAGACTTGGAGGAGGCAGACATCGGATTTTACGCGAGAGGATTTACGTTGAAAACGCTGGCGTGTTTCGATCACGCGCCGACGAGCGAGCGGTGGATCGAAACCGTCGCGATATTGACCAAGTAGAAACGATTAATTGTAAAGTAACGCGCGCGCGGCTCTAGTACTACTCATCACAAGGCACAAGTCTAAAACAACAATCCACAGCGACGTATCACGTGATGCAATCGTCGTCGCGACTCGTGTCGGCGGCGTTTCGGTGGAACCCGACACTCTCGTCGACGCCCGCGGCGTCGTTGAGCGTCTCGGCGATGACGCGATTGCTCGGTTCGTCGTCCCACTCGCCCACGACGCGCTCACCGTTCGCGTCGAACAACCGCCACGGTCCCGGCCATTCCCTCAGAAGCGTTCCCTCCACTCCCGACGCCGATCGCGCGCGGCGACACGCGTATATCTTTTCAAAATCACCTCGCGATAAAAGCTCCTTCGCTCGTCTTCGCAATCCAAACTCCCACGGTTGGCCCACGTTCTCCCCTTTCCCACTCCAAAACGCGTTCACGACGATCAACAGACGCGACGACGACGCGCCTTCGTCTTCACCGTCAAAGCGTCCTCCGTATTTCCCCGACACCAACCGCTCGAAGAACTCGAACGTCGTGTCGCTCGGATGCGTCGTGACCGTCGCGAAATCCCCCAACGACCACAATCCCATTCCCTCCGCGTCTCGATCCAACAAACCGTGATACGTCGCGTCGTACCCATCGAACGCGTGTTCCTCCAACAACCGACGCGTCTCGCGATACCTCTGCGCCATACCTCCCGACCAATCGCTCGCCTGTCCGTGTAGTCCCGCGTACGCGAGCGCGTCCGTGCCGAGATCGATCGACGGCAGCGGCAACTCCACGCGCACTCTCGAGAGCGTTCGTCGCGTCACGGGATCGCGCGCGCGCGCGTCTCTGAGACGACGAAAGGAGACGCGCGCGCGCGACGCCGCCTCGGCGCACGTCGTCGGAGGCGATGGCGATGGCCACGATGGCGATGATGGGGACGACATCGCGCGCACGCTCGAGCGCGACCGTCGCGACGACGACGACGACGACGACGGGGACGACGACGACGACACCGCGCGCGCGACCGTCGCCATCGTGCGCGACGACGGACGGCGCGTAAACGCGCCCCGCCCCTCGTCGTCGTCTGAAATGTCGGGACGACCGCGAACGCCCATAAGGTTTTCAGAAATGGGAGAATGAGACACATTATTAAGTCCATAAACGTCCGCATCATAGCGTTACGCACGTCTGTATACGGGGATGTGGTCTAGTGGTATGATACTCTCTTAGGGCTTAATTCACTTCGAATACGGCATGTTTCTGAGACTCAAGTATCGGTCACACGATACAGGTAATAAACTGGGAGTGGCCCCGGGTTCGATTCCCGGCATCCCCCTATTTTTGCTTCACTACGAGTCAAATGTCCAGATGTTGGTCGTGCGGCGCGTGCATGTCCTTTAAGTATGTGTCAAATGTCCGATAATGCTCTCACGCGCCGGACGTTTGCGGCGACGCGTTCGAAGTCCGACGAGAGTATTCGCGCGGAAAAGGAACCGACGCGGCGTCGATTCCGGTGGTGATCGTGTACCGGTGGTAGGTATTAAAGAAATCGTGATGACTAACGCGTTGAA
>Ga0181566_10000991_pt1 | contig 23198 bp, 28 predicted proteins | sample 101ome_15_FD_133762 | JGI IMG/M metagenome (GOLD analysis project Ga0181566, IMG submission 133762) | Coastal salt marsh microbial communities from the Groves Creek Marsh, Skidaway Island, Georgia - 101402AT metaG (megahit assembly) | ecosystem: Environmental > Aquatic > Marine > Intertidal...
GAAAGTTCTTTACCACCCTCTCTGTATTTTTTTGCAATGTTGTCCACAATATCAGCCTCTTTGGTTAAACCTCTAGAGTCCAAATGATTTGCCAGCTTAATCAGATCTTTTAAGATAATAGATCTCCATAAATAAAATATTACATTCCATAACTCAAAATTAGCATATGCCACTCTCCCACTGTATCAAGGAGCTTTTGCAGCGACATCTTCTTGCGATTACTTTATAATTAAACTCAAATAACCTGCTTCTTTGATAAAACCCTTAGACTCTAAATAGTTACCCAATCTCGCTAAGGGGCTTAGAGTTGCGCGGCTAAGTTTCGAATCACTACCAGTGTCATTTAAAGCAAGATCTTTAAACTTCAAAATATTTTTTGCCATAGTATCCGCATCATTAGGATTGCTAGAGGTTGAAAGATATATTCTTACAATGTCAGAATTTTCCCACAGAGCATCTGAACCCGATGAAAGGTGCATTCTGGGGTGAAACAATAAGTTTCTAATTTTTTCCTTACTGAAACTTAATCCAACTTCACGAAAAGCATTTTTAATTTGTCTTATCGATAGAGCCACATGATCCTCTTTTAAAACATGCGCACATTTTTCAAAAGAGTTTATGTAATCAACGGATATTCTAGAGTGAACCGATATCCAGCTTAAAGCTTCCTCAAGATCTTTAAATAAAAATTTATTAACATCTGTGATCCCAAAAGAATAACCAAACTGCTTATAGAGTTCCGTTACCGTTTCTGTGTCCATATAGTTTCTTGTGAGAATGTATTCGGCCAGCCAGTAAACCTTAGTTTCGTATGACGAGCTGTCTCCAGGAATAAAAACATCATTAGGCAACAAATGTTTGACGACACCATCGCTTTTGTCTAATGTTCCGCTTAATAATTCCAAATTTGATTTATCAGGCCTTATGTCTTCTATAAAAACATTACTTTTAAGCACGTCATTTACCATGGGATCTTCACTTTTAAGATTCCATCTGTTCGATTGTCTGATCATTGAAGAAATCATGTGAAGTAGCTCATGAAATAAGACGTAACTATCTTCGACAATAAAATCGGCTAGGTTTATTTTTATCAAACTCCCAAGATCTTTTACTTCGGGATGAAAAGATGAAGAAGCGTCTGTCTCATAGGAAATATATAATTCTTCTTTAGATTGAATTAAGGAATCTATATATGTCGTAGATAATAGGTTATTTTCAAAATACGTTCGCAGTTCGTCTATCAAATACCGATCAAGTCTCTTTATCGATTCGGTAACATCATCCACTACTAATGATATAATAGATTTTGCAAATTCATCTAAACCTAAAGGATTATTCTCACTAAAATCTTTATAAAATTTTTGGTCTGAATGAATCGCTACCACTACACTTTTAGTTCTACCAAGAATGGTAAACTTTTTTGACAAAACGGCATGCAGCTCGCCTTCGCTAGAAACATCATACTCTACGTTAAATCCGCCGATATTATATTTTTTTTCCACAACATTCTCCATAAAATATTACAATCTATAACTCAAAATTAGCATATACCATTCGCCCACGGTATAGAACTGTTTTCTTGCTATGTACAGAGGCACCACTTGGTTGAAGCCTAACAGATTTTAATTTATTAAAATCTTAGGCTCGCTCCAACAACATAACAGTGCCACCTGTACGATGCGATACTTATTATACTTTATTATTTTATTATCCTTATTCCACTTGCCTCGCCGTCCACCACTTAGAACCACGCAGAACCACTCGGAACCAAGTTGAACCACTTAGAACCAAGTTGAACCACGCAAAAAACTTAATAAAATATTGTGCTTTTTTATAATTTGCACCGATTTGGCACCACTTTAACACCAAAACACAATATTTTATTTATCTTTATGGTGCCGCTTACGGTGCGGCTTTAACAAATATCTGAAAAATTTTCTGGTAAAAATTTTTTGATGCAGCGTTTTTTTGAGCAGAACCACTTTGAAAAAGCAAATTTAAAAGTAAAAAGCCCCCATCTTAAAGTAAAAAGCCCCCATTGTGGGGGGCTAAAAACTTTAACAAAAAGTTGAAAATTTGACCAGCGGGAAAAATCACCCTGCGCGGTCTCTCCCCATATGTCTATATTTCTCAGAATTTAAACGACCCGCTATATAAGGTGGGGGGTGGGGGTAAAACTTTTAAGGGGGTAGGGGTAAAGTTTTATGTGTAGGGGGCATATATTTTTAAGACATCTCAATTTAGCTTTCAAGTTCTTTTAAATAATTCGACATCCAATCCTTGGAGTAGAGATTGTCAAAACGTTTTGACATTTTCTCAGCCTCACTAGGATCTACGCCGCATCTTATTATGACCTCAGGCAAAAAAGAGTCTATGCATGACTTATCAATTCCGAGATCATTATTAAGCGACACTTTAATTGAGTGAACTAAATTTAAATGATTACATTCAGCAACATGATAAATGAGCCCATCGATGTCGTACATCATTGAGTCGGCACCCTTATAATCTAGATATTCCTCAAATGTTTTTTCCGATCCATCATCGTTATATTTTCTTACATATTCAGAACCTTTAGACGCAAACATATGCGAATCCTTGATATAGTTTCTGGGAGGAACATGAAAATAATCAAGTTCTGGATGATTATATAGTTTTTTTATTGTATTTATAAGATTAGCAGCAGCTGGATAAAACGCATCCATGTCATTTCCTGTTCCCACTAAAGCAAGTATAGCATCTCCAATCTCTTTGCACTCTTTTCTTTCTCCAGAATTAAAAACTGGGTGATCCATATCTGGCTCTTCTATTGGAGCGAGTGTAGGTTTTGGGGCATCAGGTTCCCATGCTGGTTTTCCGCGCATAAGAAGATCTATTTCTTTGGCCATGTCGTCTTCAAGTTCTCCAGCGCTCTTAATGAGATTATCAACTATGTCAGCTTCTCTAGTTAGGCCTTTACCATCCAAGTGGTTTGCTAATGCAATTAGTTCTTTTATCATATCTACTCCTGATGGTAAACTCTATAACATTTTTAAAATTAATATAAAAAGGACCGCCACACTTGTGCATTGTTAAAAGGCAGGGCGACCCATTAAAAGTTTTAATTGCCTAATTATTGTATAAAGCATCTAGATGATGAATAATTAGATCTCGATCCTGTTCTCCAGCTACAGCAACCGCTACTTTAAGTGCGCACTCATAACTAATGTTTGCTTTACTTGCAAAAGTAAGAAAAGAGCCTATACGGTTTACTCCTTCGTACATATCTGATGCCATATCAAAAACCGCATTGTCGAGAGTTCTCGCCAAAAGAAACAGAGGATCATTTAGAGACCTGGTTGCGCCAGAATAAAGTGTAAAGAGTTTTCGAGACGACATCCTAATTTCCGTAGGAGATGGTATATCGAGAACCATTTTATTAGAAGCAAACATTTTAGCAATATCAAAGAACATCATCGCTTGTCTAGCAAACTCCACAATGTCACCATTTCCTGCTGCTACTAAAGAGAGTGCGGCGTCTACAAGCTTCTTACATTTATCTGGCTTTGGAACAGATTCTTCTTCGATGGAATTATCAATGTCCAAAATGTCATTTGTATCAGAGAACATATCTTCAAACATCGGAGACACTTTACTTTTTTTTATAATACTATCTAGATAGTCTGCCTCTTTAGTGAGACCTTTGCTGTCCAGGTGATTTGCTAATGCAATTAATTCTTTTATCATATTTACTCCTGATAGAAAACTCTATAACATTTTTAAAATTAATATAAATCACATGGGCGCGTACACAGATATGTTAGAAATTTGTGTTAACATATCTTTATCTAATCCGTGTGCGCACGCGATCACCTTAGATTCAAACCAAAGAGAGTCCAGATCATACCCGTTTAATACGTGCACGCGGCCATGAGGCTGCATAATTCTAGATTGAATTATATCTTTTTTAAAAAGAATAAGAATAGCAACCTTTTCGTCTATTTCTAGCGACAAAGATTTACAATAGAATGTAAGATCTGTTTGTCTATATAGGCACGTGCGTTCATCATCTGCGCGCCATACCAATTCGCGGTCTTTAGAATAAAGATTTATGTTGTCATACTTTCCGATAATTAAATCTCCATCCAGCTTTTATAGCTAATACTTCTACCACAAATCTTGCTGCATCAAAAGTATCTTTATCCCCCCAAGCATAATCTTCTATTTTATTAGAAGGAAGATAAACCCAATAGTGAAACTTTCCATCTTCTAAATCCTCTGCAATCAAAGCTGCTGCCAAACCGTTCTCGTCATACAGTGTGTGATGTAAAATTGTACTTTCCCAATGAGCACCTCTTATCATATCAGCCCCATCCACATTCTCTAGCTAAAATAATTACTTTCTCTGCAACCTCCATATAAGAACTGCCCTTAACTTCGTTCTCTGCACCAAGAACATTGCCATACCAAACATTACCTTCCTTATATATTATAATCGCTTCTTGACCATTTTTAAACCACTTTATGCAATGAGATCCTATTTTATTTACCTTCCAACCCCCCTCAGTCATTAGACCTCCATGTTAATCCGCGCGAGCGCAAGTAAGCTATAGTTGCAAGCAGCTTACAAGTTTCAAAAGAATCTTCTTCCCCTTGCTCGTACGCATGCCTGTTTGTAATGTCCCATACCATATAAGAATATTTTTTTCCAAAAGGCATGCTGTATATACGCGCGGACACGTAGTTGCCTTCAAGCAAAGAATAATTTTCATTTATGTCAGGATTGCATGCATCGCCCAAAGCTTCATAATCCTTTACCCAGGAGTTTAAATATTCTACGATATTTACCTTCATCTAAACCGCAGCCTCTTAATAGGATTATTTTCATATTCCCTGACAGCCATGGCATACGACATGGCGCATTTAATTTTGGCAGCCTCATAGCTTTCGTCCAGGCCATAGTCATAATAGCCTTCTGCATTTTCTACGAGAACAATATATCTATATAAATTCTTTTGAGGAAAAAAACTTACATATGCGCAGATTTCTCTTCCTGATTTAGAAGCCAGCTCGCATCTAACTTTTCCTGCAGGATCAACTCCATCTATTCTATACTCGCGCCAGCTGTCCATAAGCTTTTTAAAATCTTTCACGGGACCCTCATAAATAATTCTTTTGAAAAATCTCTCCAGCCGAGTTCAACAGCCTTCATGACAACCTCAAGCTTCACCACCTCTAGATCCATATCCTTGTCGTGTAGCAGCCGCATAATGTCACCTTCAGGAGATTTAAATTTAATATCCGACACATAACAGCCATAGAAGTCAGAATACGATATAACGGCAATATCAAGGCCCCGCAGCTGTAAATATATTTCTTCATTTTCAAAATTTGCAATGAGCTGGTAAGGTCTAATTCTCTCATTCGGTTCGGTTACCCACATGTTGTCCTCGGTTGTAACTATTTGTAATAATTATATCGTTCAGCTGGGGGGTTGTCAACATAAATTTGACAAATTTTTTACATCTTTACGGCCAGGGACCACGCGGTATCCATAGCTGTGCAGCTTGATATCGATCTTCAGCATTACAATTTCTAAATCTTCATCTTCAACAAACATATCGTCCAACTCACCAAACACAGTTCCTCTGTTAGAATTGCAGGCACAGAAAAAAACTTCATTGTCCTGATAAAAGATCGCAGCAATTATAGGATAACCATCTTTAAATGTAACATCCATACCTTCAGGTATTTCTTCTTTTGTTTTTAAAAATCTATACCAAGCAGGATAAGTTGCCTGCTTATTGCAAAATACCCAATCAGTTACTTCTAACATTTATTTCTCCTGGCTAGATACAACAAATGGATCACTTAATTCTAAGCCGCCATTCATAAGAAGAATGTCTAGCGTGCACATCAATGATTCCAAATTAAAAGATTGTATAGGATCATCAGAACCCATACATATACCTGTATAGCCAGATTCTGTTTTTTTTATAAACGCGCACATAGTCATGCGCTCACAATTCGAATATAATTCAGAATATCTTCTGCTCCAAGAATCATTGCCTAAAGCACTCCAAGAATGAACCTTTATCTTTGAATACTTGATTTTATTTATCTTGTTTATATTATTTGATATCTTATACTTTTGTTTATTATTCATGCGTGTGTATATGTATATATAGTTTGTCAATGTATAGTAATTGTAGCCGTATATTTCTTTTATTCAACCAAAGATTTATTATTTTTTTTATTTAAACTCGCGAAAACACGTCTATAATATTAGTGCCGAACCATTTCGCACATTACAAATATTGTGCACAACTTCCTCATATCGTCCGACATAGACGATAAATCAAATATCAATTCTATATAACCATCGCCACTTAAAGTAGTTAGCATACCAGAACTATAAAGAAAAGAAAATAAATCATGAAGACATAAACGTATCTGTATAATTAAATCCTTTTGCATTGCCTCGCCAAAAGAACTAACGTCTGATAGCCTAAGCAAATAAGAATTGTTTTCTTTAACTATAGACTCCGCTGCACTCAGATTTATATACATAAATATACTTTCCCATACTCTTTTGCACGCGTACAGATCCATAAAGCATATAAGGTCATCGCGATAGTAGTCAGTAAAATAATTAGAATCTACTCTGACCGATAATGTTGCACCTATCATCTTCGATATGTAGTGACCTCTGAAAACTTTACCGTTAGAATCAAATAGCGACAGAAGTTTCTTTGCTCCGCTTATAATATCTTCTGGTATTCCTCTGCTCTGCTCTAACATTTTATCTCCATAAAGAATAGAGATTTATTAAAAGAAAATTAGCTGAATAAAGATTTTGCTGCAATTTCAAAGAGCAAATCAATTTAGATTACATTTGATTACATATCATTTACGATAATCAAAGATAAGTTGTAACCGTTTGTAACCTATTGACTGTTTTTATCAATATCAATGTAACATTCTTTTACAATCCTGTCAAGTAAATGTTAAAACTTTTTCTGAAACCACAGAATTGATTTCTTATACTATAAGTTCAAAACCCCCCTAGGGGGGTTTTTATTGAACAATAAAAAAGAGTTATTAGGATACAATCCCAATAACCCAGTTTTATACTGAAAGAGATCCAGCACCTAGGCGATCTTAACAGTAATTACTTAAAAGGAGCAAAAGTATTCTATTAAAATCAAGTGTTGGATCTCAGACAGTATCGAAAGATTTTGATTCTCGGCGCCAGCTGGAGTTTATTAATAAGTCTCGAGTATACTTCGAAATTCGTTAATTATCTGTAGCTTAGCATCTAGATCTTTTCTTAAGATAGAAGGCCATGGTCCTCTGTTGTTTTAACTGCAGCTGGAGGAACCAGGAGCTCTTCTTTAAACTCTATGTCTGACGCAGTCAGATCGTAGAGTTTTTGTCTGTTGGATAGGTCGGAACAACCATCACCTTACACTTATATTATAGCCCGTTGTGGGGAATATGTCAAGTACTTTTTTTTCCTTTCTAAAATCTGAGAATCAGATTTTTTGTTTATTAGAATATCGGAGCAACATTCTAAGTTAAGTGTGGATACGCATACGAACGTATCCACACTTTTTACAGAAGTTATTTGTCTAGGTTTTGAACCTTGTGACTATTCTTCTTTGCTCCGTTTCCATGAATTTTGAATCCAACAGTTATGTCTTTTGTTTTATCATCTACACGACAAAGTCTGCAAGAGTTACAAGTAACAGATTTTTTATAATCATCAATAGGACACATAACTACTGTTTGACCATCAATAACCTGTTTGCCTTTTCCAATGCTTTCTGTAAAGATAACTGTAGCAGCCCAACCGTTTTGTCTTGCTTCTTTTACTTCTTCCATAGTTTGACAAGACGCTCTAAAATATTCTTTTAATGGTTGAGATTCTTCTTCTCTCCAAGCGTGCGTGTATCCAATGTTTGTAAGTCCTTCTTTTGCAATAGTGATACAGTCAGCAACAGTATTTTTTACATCGCCAATAATATCGCCTGCAACGCGATGTCTTACAACCTTACAGACTGCGGCTCTCTTTTTTAATGCTTCTGATAGTGATCGGATATGAAACTTTTTCTTAACGCCTTTGACGGTTTGAAGTCCTGTTTCAATCTTGTCACCCATAATCCGCATATAGTACAAGTCCCAAGCGTAACATCCACCAGTCTTAAGAGTACAGGTATCGGGACAAGAAGATTTAGGTGAGTATGACACAACGATATTGCCAAGTTTTCTACCAGAGTATGAGTGGTTATAATGAACTTTTCTTTGCATTTCTGCTCCTTTTAGAAAAATATCTGCTTTTGTTTAATTTTGTAGGGTCATTCCTACAATAACAATATATCGCTATCCCAGAGTTATGTCAAGTTTTTTAATGAAGTTATGTAAAGTTTTTTTCAAGGCAAGGCTTGAAAACCCCCCTAGGGGGGTTTTCTTTTCTGAGAAAAGAAAAGGGCTCTGCTTTTGCAGAAGCCCCAATCTGATATTAAAGACCAGAAAGTTCTTTCAGTTTCTTTCTTCTAAATAAAGTTTCAGAATCTATATTTATAAACGAATATAACTCTTTCTCATCAACTCTTGCCATAGCATAAGAAAGAGCATTTTCCATTCTCATTTTAAGCCACTTTGAGTTATTCAGAGTCTTATAAATCTCATCTTTGTTATTTGTAAAGAAATCCAAATAGTTCTTCGCATTGCTTTTACTTATAAACTTTCTTGACTCGTATATTCCGTTCCAAGTGGTAAAGTGTGACAACTTAAACTCAAAAGCGAAAAGATAACCATTCTCAAACAATCTTTGTTTATATATTTCTTGCAACTTTCTGTTCTTAGTGACACCCTGACTAAAAACCCTTATCAAAGTTTTTATTGGTGCTTTCTTTATCGCATACTTTTTAACTCTTGCGTCAGAGTTCTTCAGCATTCTTTCGTACATACGTTTTGTTATCTCCATATAAGAGATTTCTTTCATAGCAAAGTATTGCCAAATGCCTGTTCCTTTTAACAAGATAGTCTTTAATTTTTCTGTATCAGAAGCAAAGAGATCAACCATTCTTTTGATAGAGCAAAGAGCAGGTATCCATTCTGCTTCAAATGCACCATAATAACAATAAGACGGCTTATTGTTCCAATGTCTATCGTTAATCATTCTATAAAAAGAAGCCTTAGACGTTTTGTTGAAATAATCTTGAATAAAATTGTCAATGAATAAGACTTCTTCTGAATCTTCATTTGAACGATATGACATTCCAAAAGAAAGCGTTCTGTTGTTTTTAGAATAATCAACTTTTTTCAAGTGACTGTTGAGTATAGAGTAAAAGAGTTTTGTATCTTTGTTCATAGAGTTCTCCTTTTCAAGTGGGTTAGATACAATATCAATATATCGCAATACGATTGGGAAGTCAAGAAACTTATTTAACTTTTTTGAATATCAAAAACCCCCCTAGGGGGGTTTTCTTTTCTGCAAAAAGAAAAGGGGGAACTGAAAACAGAACCCCCAAACCTAAGCAAATCAATCTTAACTATTAAAAGTCAAAATCAAAGTCATCTTCTGTATAGCCATTATCTTCTTCTTGAACATATTTAGACTTATCAAGATTAAGCAACTCGCATACCTTTTCAGCAGTAGCAGGTGTGATAATCTTATCAATGTCAATCTCCGCAGAGAATGTGTTAAAAGTATCTTTTAGGTCAGAAGATAACTTTTCTTTTGGATTTGGTGTGACTTGATATAATGGATTTGATCCCACAGGCAAACGCTTAATGGTCATATCATAGTTATTTGCATTTCCCCACTTAGGGTTTTTAATGATAGACAAAAGACCATTGAAAATCTGAGAACCCACTTCTAAAAGTTTTGGTGTATTATCTGAACGATCAATAACTTTCAAAATCCAACGCACTTGTCTGCGAAAACCTCTATCTTCAAGTTTAGATACAAGTTCAGGATGATCAATAGGGGATACGATCTTACGCTTGCCTTGATCTGTTTCTACCCAATGAACATAGTATTGAATAGGGTTAGAAAGAATACGAACATCATTGTTTCCTTCTTTCAGACGCATATACGCACTTTTATTGTTGCTCTGCGTTGTTGTTTCTGCACTGTTCCAGTCAATCTCTCCGAACGAAATCTTTGACATATCTGCTCCGTTTATTTTTTTATAGTTTTTGTTTTTATGAAAGCATAACCTTTTGGCTACAAGAATATTATATCTCATATCTGAAAGTATGTCAAGCCGATTTGTATCTTTTTTCAAAAAGATTTTGAAAACCCCCCCAGGGGGGTTTTGGTTTTTAAATTTTACAAATGCCCCGAAGGACATTGCAAAATTCGATTCTCTTAAAACGAAGCTGCCTCGATGCAGTTAATTTTAATTTTAAACTGCAGGGCGTCGTTTTTGAGTTATCGCGGGGCTCACGGCCCGTGATTTAATCAATCCAGAAACAGGATGACTTTGCCGTTTAAAACATTTACTGTTTTAAAGGTCAAAGCGGCTGGTTTCTGAAACTTCAAACCGAACGGAACATTCGATCTTTACATATATAATATAACATACTCAGAGAATATGGCAACAATATACTTTTGTAACCCAAACCCCCCTAGGGGGGTTTTTTATATAATAAAAAAACAGATGGGATTTTACTCGCCATCTGTTTTGTTTTCTGTCACCACCAATTAGAATAGGTTACCCGATTTCCTTCTTCTGAAAATGCTTCTTCTAAGATTCTTACCAGTTCTAAGTTTTCGGAAAACAAATACTCTACATCTTCTCTTGCCGTATCAAGAATAGACCTAGTCACTTCACTATCCGAAAAGAAGTTTAAAACTTTCTCTTTAAATAATTCAAAATCTTCTTTTGAAATCTCAATTTCTCTACAGTTAAACTCTATGTTGCTATTGTCAGGATTTCTATAAAAAATATTTGTAAAAAACTCATCCACAGCATAGTTTTTTCTTAACTGAAAGGCTAATTCTTCATTAACATATACATATTGATCAAGTCCCATTTTATTTCTCCTTTATATTTTTAACTCGATTTCTATATTATTTTTCTTATTAGGTGCGATATCTTTCTCTGATAACGCTATAAGTGCTCCTATTAAAACAAAAGGAACAACACATACTACAAAAAACATTTCTTCAACTCTCTGTTTTGAATACTCTTATTGAGAATCCATCTTTATTTCTTTCTGCACAACGCTTTAATGTAAAAAGAGATTCTCTCTCATCTTGCTTATTAAAGCCATCAGAACAAAAACTTTCAGATTTGTGGCGACTGATTATAGAATAAAACCAGTCGTCCAAATCTTTATATTTAAGTTCAGAACCTATCTTGTTCTTGTCGGAAAGGTAAAGATAGACAAACTTATTAGTAGTGTTAAGTTTATCTATCTTATTATTTTTTTCAAAGAGAAATGTCAGATTAAAGTTAATCAATGATAGCCCCTTTCTTTGCCATTTCTTCAACCTTATCTGCTTCGATGACCCCTACGTTTGTTGGCACTTCACATTCAGGCTCTGCACACTCAGACGCGGGTTCTTCAACTGGACATTCACATTCTTCTTTGTCAGAGCACTTTTCGCAACCAAGAACGCCAAGTCTTTTAAGTTCATTAGACTGTTCTTCTGAAAGTTCTTTACCTTCACTTTTCTTTCTTCTATCAAGTTCTTCCATTCTTTTTCTTTTGGCATTTGCTTTTTCTAAAAGATACTGAGTATCAAGTTCAGAAATGTCATAGGTATGAGCAAAGAACGCTCCACGAAGTCCAGAGTAAAGATTTGAATTAAGTTCTTCTAACTGGCTTTCAAGTTTGCGAATCTTCATTATATCTTCTAACAATCCGCACAAATCTTTTATGATCTCAGGGTTCTTTGACTTTTCAATGTCTTTTAATAGTTTATTTACTTTTTCTTGTACTTTCATTTGATCGAACATTTATATCTCCTTTTTTGAGTGTTCAATATATTATATCATAAAACTCAACTGATGGCAACTTATTATTCTCAAAAAAATGCTTTTGAGAACCCCCCTAGGGGGGTTCTTTTTCTCAAAAAAAAGAAAGGGCAATACAGATGTAAAGCCCTTAGTTTTGAGAGGATTTGAAGTTATTTAGTATTCGTAATCATCCACCTTCTCTCCGTTTATCTTCTTAAAGATAACATTCTTGTTAGCAATTGGATTGCCCACAAGCCCTAACAGACTCTGATTGTCACCACAACGAACCAAATATCTTACGACTTCTTCGTGGCGACTATCATTGAACTGAGCGATAAGATCATAATAGTTAGAGTAAAGGTGTTTATACTTTAAGAGTGCTTTAAGAGCATAAAGTGATACGTCAGATGATGTTTCTGATCTCATCTTACGAAAGAACTTTTTGTCTGCATATCCCAATCTAATCCAAGCAAAATACTTTGCCTGTCTGTTATCTCCACGACTTTTAGTTGAAAATAGTATGGACTTGAGTTTTGACTTGTTTGATTTGCCAAGAAAAACATATTCATATTTTAGCAATTCTAACTTTTTATATCTATCTGCTCTGCCACTATTTGCTGATACCAGTTTTTTATATATCTCATCATAATCTTCTGGTTCATTATCAATAACATAATCCATAAACAAGTCAAAGTCTTTGTCTTGTGTCCAGCCAAACCAATTCGAATAATGTCTTTCTCTCGAACGATATAAACCTTCAACATATCCTTCTTTAAGTTTTTCCAAAGAGATAAGAGCATTTTCTGAAAGTTTATGAAAGTTAGAGTCTCGTCTTATCATTTCAATGATACCCATAGACCCCGACATATTATAAACTGCAAATGATAGACTCTCAAAGTCAAAGTGATTTAATAAACCAACCACAAGATTGGCACTTTCCAAAGACGAATTTCTGTATCTGTTTGCCTGCATAATCTGACTTACACAGAAATAAGAATAAAACTTTTCTTTTGATACCTTTAAGTCAAAGTCTTTCATAAATATACTGTCACTTTCTGGAAAGTGAAAAGACCCATCCATTGCTTTTAATATATTTTCACTCTGATTTACCATAACTGAACTAACAACAGAAGAATTAAAGTCGCTCTGTCTTTTAAGAACCGTTCTAACATTTACATTTAGATAAGGATTCTCTAACTTATTTGTGATAAATGAATAATCTACATTGCCATAGTTAGATGAAAAGATACTTCTTATGTTATCCAATATATAGTTTTCTAAACCTTTTACAAAGTTTTCTTTACTGCTTATGTCTTGCATACTATCTCCTTTTGAAATGATGTGTTTTTGTAGTTAAGACATATACAATATAGCGTGTAGTTTGTCTGTTGTCAAGTTTTTTTATGCTTTTTGAGAGAAGCATAAAACCCCCCTAGGGGGGTTCTTTTTTCTCAAAAAAGAAAAAGGGGAACAGAATAACTCTGAACCCCTAACTGACTCAAACAGAAAAGACTTTACTTTCTATCTTGAATGATAACTGTCTTGCCATAAGGAAAACTATGTACATCATCTTCTGCTGTCAGACACCACATAACTCTTGTCTTTGGCTTTGGTGGAATAGGAGCATAACCATCAGTAAAGATAATAAGTCCATCATATTTCATTTCATCAGCCATCTGAATAACTGGATGAAAGTCTGTACCACCACGACCAACAACATTAAGTTTATTCTTCTTCTTGTCATACTGAACTGGTTTGTCATAACACTGAGTATCAAAGAATATAATCTCTGTCTGAACGTGATCAATCATACCGTTTAACTCTGCGTGAAAGGCTTTGAGTTTTGCGTCAGACACTGAACCACTTGTATCAAAAGCAACAAGCAACTTACTAGAATAGCGTCTTTTAGAACCTGCATAAAGATAAGGATATAACTCTGCTGTTCTTCTGTTATCTCTTGAACGAGTAGATTGTCTGCCGACTACAACTAACTGATTGATAAAGTATCTAACCTGTTTCTTCCAATTGACAACTGGCTTATTAGCCGATAAGATTTCTTGAACTAAGTTTCCACTTATGTTGCCCCAACCTTTACTGTCTTGTGCCTTAATAGCGTCATCAGCAATCTTTCTTACCTTTTCAGAAATGATGTCTTTATCAAAATCTTCCCACATACTGTGATCATCAGTAGTTTCATACTTATCGAAAAAGTTATCACCTTCTCCACTTTCTTCTGCCTTTTGTTTAAGTTTCTCATAGTAGTATTCTGAACTTTTATCATCTTCAAGTCCGAACGCTTTTGGATACAAAGCACCATCAGGCAAACCAACAATATGAGTGTTAATCGCCATATCTGCGGCAATATTGTAGCCTTTCATATTGTAAGAGAAATACTTCTGACGTACTAAGTGATGAAGCAAAACGTGTAATGCTTCGTGCTTTAATACTGCAAGTAACTCTGTCAGAGTAAGTTTCTGAACAAAATCTTCGTTGTAGTATAAGGCTAAATCAACCTTTCTAATGACACCAACACCCATTGTAGGAATAGTATTGTTAGGCTTTTTGTTAAGGAAATAAAAGACCGTACCATAGATAGGATAACGGATAACTAACTGAGAGATAGCACTTTCGAGTTTATTTTTGACTTGCTTATTCATTATGTTCTCCTTTTGTAGAATGTTTAGGTTTAATAAGCACTATTATTATAACCGATCTAAATCCCTATGTCAAGCCTATATATTCTTTTTTTGGCGAAAAAAAGAACCCCCCTAGGGGGGTTTTGAGTTTCTCAAAAAACTCAACCTCTTAGCCGTACTGACAAATATGGTTAGGAGATTGATCATCTATCATATAACTCATACAACAGGTTTTGCAGAATGATATCTTTGTGTTCTTGCAATGCTTTTTCATATTTCTAAACGCGCCATCTATTTCTTTCAGAACGGTATCCATATCAGAACCAAATAGTGGTATCTTTTGCTCACATAACTCAAAGTCAGTATAGAAGTGCTTTTGTTTGTTGCTATGAGATACAGACAGCACAATTAAGATACCCCTATCTGCAACAGCATCATTTAGAAAGATTTTTCTATTCAAGTCAAATCTTCCCATATATATTTTAATTGCAAATGTTTTGTTCTTTGATCTCTTTTTACCGTTAATATATTTTTGAAAAATACCATTCTCATAAAAAAATCCCAGTTCCGAAAACTTATCCTCCAAAATTGAGATTGCCAAAATATGATGACCCAAGTTCTCTTTTACAAGTTTCATATTAGTTCTCCTTAGTTAGTCCAACAAAACTTTTCGCAAACCCAGTTTCCTTTTTTAGACAGAAACACGCTTCCGCCACAAGACTTGCAACTTTTGTCCTTAAACTCTTTTGCCAGCATTGCACACTCTCTTACTGAAGCCACAACTCTTTCCTTTATAGCCTCAATCTTTCCAACTCGAAAGACTCTTTTGTTTTTTGATACTGGAGAAAAGACTTCTGTTTCACCCTTTTTCTTCAACAACAAAACTCTGATTGCGTCTTTTCCAATAGACCTTGTCATTCTATCAGTAATATTAACTGTTGTAAATACAACAATCTTATAGTTTCCGCAGACGGAAAGTCTTACCATTGTGACCTCTCGATTTCTTTCATCCAAAACAGTTTCTGAAAACTTTAAATCTTCAAGCGCAGAGATTATGTTTGCACCAAGTAAAAATCTATGTCCTAAGTTATTATGGTCGTATCGCATTTTCGCTCCTTTTTATTTTTATTGTATCATATACCGATAGCACTGTCAATAATTTTGTTAATAACTTTTTTGTAGGCAAAAAACCCCCCTAGGGGGGTTTTCTTTTTGAATCAAAAAGAAAGGGGAACAGACAAAGTCTGAACCCCAATCAATCAACCTATAAACAAATCTTATTAACTAGAAAGATAAATCTCTGAAAGGCGTTCTGCGATTTCTGGCTTTGCTTGCCAAGAGATAGCAAGTTTCTTAGTTTTCTTACCGTTCAAAAGACCTACCCAAGTATCGCTAGCAACATCATTTGGTAACATCATAAAGAAGTTATAAACATTCTCTTTCTGATTGTCACCAAATCTATTTGCATTTCTCTTGTTACATTCTTCGATAACTGATCTTGCAAGAGATGAGATGATTTCAATGTCAGAACAAGAGGCTTCAATATCATCTTTGTTCTTTTCAAAGTCATCAATAACGTCTTTTGCTTCTAGAATGCTGAACTCTGAACTTACATACTTTTGGAACATAATGGCTACTTCTCGACCAAGCCATCCCTTTGCACAAAGAACTAACATCTCATCATTCTTTTCAATAAGGTCTAAATCGCTAACAAACTCGTTAAACGCTACCCAAGAACGTCTTGAAGGATAAACTCTGCCACTTTCTAAGTTGCCTACTGGTGGGTCAAGAAGATTTTCATTTCTAGCCACAAACTGAGTAATAGCCTGATGAATACCATTTCTGTTAGCCCAAGAAAGCCAATCTTTCGCTGACGGCTCAAAGTCAATATGAAAGAAACGATCTTGTAATGCTGGATCTAAATCTACAACATCATACTCATCATCACTATTCACTGCCGACACAATAATCCACTTATCAGGTAAGTCTAACCCATCTAAGCGTCTATCTAGGCAAATCTCAAATACTGCTTGAAGAACTTCTTTGCTTGCTCTATTCAATTCATCAAAGAATAGAATACCAGAACTGTTTGGATCTTTTGGATACCATTCAGGTTTTGCAAAGTGAACTGATTTGTTACCATCAGAATCTGTCTTGGTATAAGGCAGACCTTTAATGTCACCAACCTCACACTGAGAAAGTCTAACATCAACACACTGAATGCCTAACTCTTGTGCTGACTCTTTTACAACAGATGACTTACCAACACCATGCTTGGCGTGTAGCATAATAGAACGTTTTGGAAACGACTTAATGATTGTTTTTGTTTGAATAATGTCCATTTTCTTATCCTTTATTTAAATGGTTCATATTTAGTGAGAAATGACCAAGACTGAATTGCCCCAGCCACAATACTATTCTATCTGATCTATAAGGATATGTCAAGCACTTTTGTTCCTTTTTTTGACGAAAAAAAGAACCCCCCTAGGGGGGTTTTATCTTTAAAAAGATAAAAAGACTCATCTAAAAAGAAGAGCCTTATTATCACCTGAGTTATTATTTTTCGTTTAATCTTTTGAAAATCTTATCTTTTGACGTAAATGGGTTACCCAAAAGACCAGTAAGATTTTCTTTCGGAGAGTGACTGACCAAAAACTCTGCAACATCTGAAACCCTTGTATCATTGAACTGAGAAACGTATTGTAGATAGTCTGAACCAAACAAAAACCTTCTTTTGATTAAAAAGTTTAATGCTCTTAGAGAAACCTTTCCAGAAGATTCGGATCTCATTTTTCTAAAAAACTTTTTATTACCATAACCCTTTGAAATATATGCACAATAAACTCCTGATCTTTCATCCAGATCAAGCGACTTTATGTCTTTTATCATACTATCTATTGACCCTTTACTGATTTTTTCTATCAACATACAGTAGTAATAATAAAGGATATACTTATTGTTTCTGTATGATTGCTTTAAGAAAGATTCTCTCATTCTTTCCCTTACACCTTTTGACAGTTCCATATCACAGTTGTCACTAGAAATATATTCATAAAGATAAGAATATATTTCTCTGTGGCTCCAATCGGATAAACTTTTGCCGACTATGTCTGTAACTTCATCCTTATAATACTTATAGATTTTTTCACCTAAAAGAACTGATAAGTTTTCATATCTATCAAAAGTAAATTTATCAGAACCATTAAGAGAACTTTTTATTGCCGTAAGACCCTTAGATATGTTTTCATATAATCCCGAACCAAAACAACTTCTTCTGTATATATCATCATTTATATTTTTCGGTATAGAGTCTAACATATCTGAAAAGAAATCGTCAGTAAAATAACTTGCAATAGATTCTACAATCAACATAAAGTTATCTTCTCCTCTTTCTCGCCCAAAACGATTAGAATCACCCTCCCAGTAGTACCTATCTGAACCTTCAAGCAACATACTTGCGTATATAAAATAACTTATTACAAGATAATAAAGATTATTCTTTCCGAATGGTTTTAGGTTATAAAAATAACTGTCATAATCTTTATCGCCTATATCAGATACTTTTTCGGTTTCTATAAATTTAATAAAAGTTTCTCTATTTTCAAGAATAATATCATTTATCGCATTATTGCTAAACAACTTTCTGTCAGAAAAAAATCTTTGAAAGTTAAGAGTTCCAAACCACAAAGACAGTTCTTCGGGATAAACAGATCCAAACCTTGAAAAACTTCCCTTTTCAAGTTCTATATACGCTCTTTCTAACTTTAAGTTTAGTTCTATATATTGCTCATCAGAACATTTCAAATACTTTCTGACATCTTTACTTATTTCATACTTCATACTTTTTACTCCTTTACGTTTATTACAAGTGTTTTTTCACTTGGTACTTAGATTATATCACGATATGGTTTCGCTGTCAATAACTTTTTTGCTCGCAAGAACCCCCCTAGGGGGGTTCTTTTTTCCAAAAAGAAAAACTCTGATACTCAAAAGAACTAAGAGTATCAGAGAAAAGTGCTCAGAAAAAGGATAAGAAAACCGAGCACTTTTTTTAGAATACATTAACTGGAAAGATAAATCTCTGAAAGACGCTCTGCAATCTCAGGTTTTGCCTGCCAAGAAATAGCAAGTTTCTTAGTCTTACTGCCATTAAGCAAGCCAACCCAAGTGTCACTAGCAACATCGTTTGGCAACATCATAAAGAAGTTATAGACATTTTCTTTCTGACTATCTCCAAATCTATTTGCTTTTCTCTTATTACATTCTTCGATAACTGATCTTGCAAGTGAAGATATAATCTCAATATCAGAGCAAGACGCTTCAATGTCATCTTTATTCTTTTCAAAATCATCAATAACATCTTTTGCTTCTAGAATACTGAACTCTGAACTCACATACTTTTGGAACATAATCGCGACTTCTCTGCCTAACCAACCTTTTGCACAAAGAACTAACATTTCATCGTTCTTCTCAATAAGGTCTAAGTTGCTGATGAACTCATTAAAGGCTACCCAAGAGCGACGAGAAGGATAAACTCTGCCACTTTCTAAGTTTCCTACTGGTGGATCAAGAAGATTTTCATTGCGAGCAACAAACTGCGTAATAGCCTGATGAACACCATTCTTTCCTGCCCAAGACAACCAGTCTTTTGCCGATGGTTCAAAGTCAATATGAAAGAAACGGTCTTGCAATGCAGGGTCTAAATCGACAACATCGTATTCATCGTCACTATTCACAGCAGATACAATGATCCACTTATCGGGTAAGTCAAGTCCATCTAAGCGTCTATCTAAGCAAATCTCAAATACTGCTTGAAGAACTTCTTTACTGGCTCTGTTCAATTCGTCAAAGAATAAGATACCCGAACTGTTAGGGTCTTTTGGATACCATTCAGGCTTTGCGAAATGAACTGATTTATTTCCATCATCGTCTGTTTTAGTATAAGGCAAGCCTTTAATGTCACCAACTTCACATTGAGAAAGTCTAACATCGACACACTGAATACCTAACTCGTCAGCACTCTCTTTGACTACTGATGATTTACCTACACCGTGTTTTGCGTGCAACATAATAGAACGCTTTGGAAAAGATTTAATGATTGTTTTTGTTTGGATAATATCCATTTTCTGCTCCTTTTAATAGCAATGTTTTATAGGTTATGTTTCAAGAGAACCGTTCCCTTTCAACATATACAATATAACGTGCCACAGTCAGAACGTCAAGGCTTTTTTATTCTTTTTTTGAATAAAAAAAAGAACCCCCCTAGGGGGGTTTTGATGTGACAAGAAAAGACACCAACAAAAGCTGGTGTCTTTAAAACATTAACATCAAAAGGAAAGTGTCTGTCGCGTGTTCCCACAGACTCTACTTTTCAGCAGCCCTATATAAATTGTGATTTACAAATCTTTATCATAAAGCAGTTACTAGCACAACATATATATAATATAACATAAAATATATGTTACTTGCCCTTACCAGATGGGGCATTTGATCTGCCGCCACCAGAAGGATTTCCTGTTGTTGATGGCCAACCGCCACCGTTTCCTTGTCCGCGACCACCAGAGCCACTATTTCCGCTGTTTTTTCCCATAACAATCTCCTGTTCTTGGGGTTTGTGAATAAAAAAGAATACACTCGATAGGATTCGAACCTATGACCGATCGCTTAGCATACCACTACAGATTTCCCTGCCATAAAAACTTTTATGTTTGTGGTCTGGACTATCTCTTCACCGTTTCAGGTGTGACGCGTATAGTCTCTACGGAACCTCACAATAGTCTTTTAGAAAGTTTATTCCTTTCTTCTGACCATTCTTTGGAGTCTCTACCCTAAATGTAACCGAACTATTAAATTTCTTTGGATCAAAATAATAGCAATTGTCTGTATCTGGACAATACAAACAATATATATCAACAAAGGATTTGTTAATTGCTATATTTTTTGTTCCCGCAGAAGAAGAGTAACAAGATCTAAAATTAATGGTTATTTTACCTTCTTTTAGAGATCTATATTTAACCTGTACAGACTTAAACAAGCCATCTTTCCATATTACTATGTCAAAAGGGGAGTGTTCTGAATCTGGACTTAAAGTTAAAAAACCTTTTTCTGTTAAGTCACATTTAGCCTTCAAGACGCCTAAATCTCCTTTGTTTTTTGTATGATGATATATCATAATAAAACTCCAAAAATAATAAGTTTCCACGGGATTGCCATCAGCTTTAACTGTTAAGGTTTCCCCGTTATGGCGCCATCCACCATATACCTTTCTGTTTCGATATATGGGCTCCTATATTATACCAAATAATTTGATATATTAAACTTAAAGGCGATTGCTCTATCCAACTGAGCTACGAGTGCATATTTTCAAAGAACTTTGTAAGATCAAATCATCTCATCAACCTTACATATATATTATAGCCCGTTTTTTTTGGCTTGTCAATAAAAAGTGCAAACTTTTTTGAAAATAATTTTCAAAACCCCCCAAGGGGGGTTTTTATTAGACAATAAAAAAGAGATGGCTTGACACCATCCCTTAGTTAGAACACCTATCTGTTAATCTTTACTTAAATGAAAATACCACTTTACCATTTTCAAATGATAAAGTATCTAGACTTTGAGAAGAAATCTTTTCAACAATCGCTCTTGTGACTGGGTCTGCTTGCACGCTAACGCTTGCTTTTGGGACACTAACAGTTTTAAGAACGTTATTTACAGATTCACGAGAAGAAGATTTTCTAGTTCTCTTAGTTCTGCCAGAGATAACAGAACCTTCTGCTTCTTTTCTCTTTTCATCCACTTTCTTTAACAGAAAGTTCATATTCTCCAAAGTAGGATGGCTATCAATAGTCACCTGCTTTTTGAATCCTAGATTGGATAGGTTGTTGTAAAAGTAAGTTCCAGTATCAGTACACTCAACTCTTTTGCCAAGAATACTATACACAATAACTTCCATTTCGTCACGAAGAAAATAAGTTTTTGCTCTTTTCTTTTCTGAAAGACCTAGCATTGATCTAAGTCGCTTAAACTTTTTTGGTTTGATTGCTGTACGCATAACTCTCCCTGTTTAGATGTTCTAACTTATTATAGTCATATTTTGCAAAACTTGCAAGTAAAAAGTTAAGTTTTTTGGGAAAATGTTATTTTCCAAAACCCCCCTTGGGGGGTTCTCTTTCTGACAAAAGAGAAGGGTCGTTATAAAAAACAAAAGGCCTGACAAAAGTCAGACCTTGCAATACTGATTGCTTATTGAACCTTACTTAAAGTCAATAACAATAGAACCATTCTCAATCATAATTGTTGATACATCGTGGTTCTCAATCGCTTTACAGATAACCATATTCCAATCAATCTGCTGTATAGATACATTTGTATCAACAGATGGAACACTTGCAACGTCAGAACTTTTGGCTTTGCTTTCAAGTTTTGCACTCTTTTTTCTAATTTGAGAAAGAATGTTTTCAAGATTTGCACCATTTGGAATAAGGTCAGAACTCTTTTGCATAGACCAGTTTTTAATGTTTTGCCGCAACAAAGATGTGCTGTCAGACTGAATAGGTTCTTTGACCAACACTTCAACAATCTTAGACGCTTCTTTTGCTGTAAAGCGAGTAATAGAACTTTTTGCGTCTATTGACTTATCGAACTTAGAAAGATAAGAACGGATTTCTTTTATCATTTGAGAATTTGTAGCCATTTTTTGCTCCTTTTATATATGGGTTATGTTTTACTAGGCTAGTTAGGTTGTCCTAACAATAATAATATAACCGACTACTAGAATAGTGTCAAGGAACTTTATCAAGTTTTTTAACTTTTTATATTTTTATATTAAAAATATAAAACCCCCCTAGGGGGGTTTTTCTTTTCTGCAAAAGAAAAGAGTGGCTAAAACTAACCACTCTTATGAAAGATTCTTAGACTTTTAGTTATCGCCTTTCTTTTTCTCTTGCTGTTTTCTAAGTTCATCTACCCTATCAAAGAACATATCTTGATAACGGAAGTTGCTAGACAAAGGAATAAGATAAGGCAAATCTTCATATCGAATATAACGAATAAAGTTTCTCTGTGCAAAGTAGTCCAAATCTTTTACTGTATTAAAACATATCATTTTATATGAGAACAAAAGCGATTTAAATTCATCTTCTGTAAATCTATATTTGTCATACTCTCCCTTTTCAATAATATTTCTGACAGTATTAATAAGATGATTTGTGACTTCAAATGCTTTCTGTCGCATAACTTTTGAAAGATTCTTTGTAAATAGTTTAAAACTATCTTCATCAATAAGTCCATAGTTAAGCATAGCACTAGCATAGTACCATCTCTTTTCCATATATCCATCACTGCGCTTTATTGACTTAAATGCATCAGAAAGAAACTCCTTTGACATATTTGGATACAAAACATAATCGTCACGAAAGTCGCCTGTGTATGACTCAATACCCAATAGTGACTTACAAAAAGACACATCTCTTTCAAAGTTCCAATAAACATGTATGCTATTGCGCAGAATGCCATTCTTATCTTTTAAGTTTTCACAAACAAGGTCAAACCCAACGGCAAGATTATCATCAAGTACAACATTCCGAAAGTTTGAAGCCCTTTGCTGTAA
>Ga0181566_10001001_pt1 | contig 23117 bp, 21 predicted proteins | sample 101ome_15_FD_133762 | JGI IMG/M metagenome (GOLD analysis project Ga0181566, IMG submission 133762) | Coastal salt marsh microbial communities from the Groves Creek Marsh, Skidaway Island, Georgia - 101402AT metaG (megahit assembly) | ecosystem: Environmental > Aquatic > Marine > Intertidal...
AGGTGCGGTCTCTAAGATGGAAATAATACGCTTTCCTTGGATTGTATGGACGTTTGGTTTTAATTTGTCAATATGAACCTCCCCTTGGTCGGTAACTACTGGTGTCTGGCATGGGAAACAAATTGCGATAGGTAATAAATTAGGGTCAATTGGACCCGTAAAACTGCCAATCTGGTATCCAAAACCATTGTATTCACCGGTTTCACCCACATTCATAATAGTAGTGATATCAGTGCTACTATCGACATAATCTTCGTAGATGTTGTATTGAGTTGCGTTTCGTTTCTCCACTTTGAGTTTTTTGCCTTCACCCATTTGTAATACAATAAAGTCACCAACCCCATCAATGAACGCATAAATACCTTCATCACTTCCAAGATTCGTCGTATCAACCGGAGTTTCCGTATTCGCTGCTTTTACAACTTGTAAGTCTTCTCTACTTATGAGAGATGATGTTCCAAGTAAGGCTTCTTTATTCATCTTAATTTTTTTACCAGCTACCTTCGCTGAATTCTTGCTGAAAAATTCCTTGAAAAAGGTTTCTCTTTTAGCAACACGTTCAGTAGCAGTTCCAGATGTTAATAAAGTAGGTGTAGGTAATGTAGGCATAGTAATGACTTCGGCAGCTGGGTCTTCAATAACAAGATCTGGTACATCCGCTTCAATTTCGGCAACCTCTTCGGTGGGAAGTTCAACTTGTACGGGAGCTGCTGGTATAGGATATACATCAAAAGCAGCTGTTACTGTACCAGAAATATAATTATCCGCAGGTAATTGAGTAGCCATAATGATTGTTCTACCATCACCCACAATTGTAACAGTACCTCCTGAGGTGACCGTTGCCACACTAGTATTGCTACTAGTAAAAGTAAACTCACCTGAACTATTAGATGATGGTGGGGTAATGTTAAATGGAGCTTCTCCAACGAATTTGGGAGCTATTACTAATGTACCAATAGTGGGTACTAGTGCGGGAGCAGGTAATACCAAAAATGATGCGGTTACACTACCTGAAGTATAATTAGTAGTTGCTGATTGAGTGGCTGTTATAGTTGTGCTACCTTCACCATTTATGGTAACAGTTCCAGTAGATGTTACTGTAGCTACAATAGAATTGCTACTAGTATATGTGAAACTTCCATCACTATCAGATGATGGGTTAGTTAGGTTAAATGGAGCATTTCCGAAAAACTTTTCAGGTACTGTTAATTCACCAATAGTAGGTGATATGGGTGATACTACAAGAGTAGCAGAAACATTTCCGGATAAATAATTAGCAGTAGTAGCTTGGGTCGCAGTAATAGTTGTGCTACCCGCACCGATAATAGTAACAGTTCCACTAGATGTAACTGTAGCAACACTGGTATTACTACTTGTATAAGTAAACACTCCAGAGCTATTAGAGGATGGTGCGGTCAAATTAAATTGCTCGTCTCCGAAATTTTTAGCAGGTACAGTGAATGTTCCAATAGTTGATTGTTCTGCAGGTGCTGCGGATACTACTAATGTTGCTGTTACACTACCGGTAGTATAATTATTGGTAGCTGATTGTGATGCGGTGATTGTTGTATTACCTTCACCAATAATGGTAATAGTTCCTCCGGATGTGACTGTTGCTACACTATCATTACTACTAGTATAAGTAAATGTACCAGAACTATTAGAAGATGGGGTAGATAGGTCAAACGATGGGTCTCCGACAAACTTTTCAGCTATTGTTAATGTGCCAATAGTAGGTGATATGGGTGATACTACAAGAGTAGCAGAAACATTTCCTGATAAATAATCAGCCGTAGTTGCTTGGGTCGCAGTAATAGTTGTGCTACCTCCACCGACAATCGTAACAGTTCCACTAGATGTAACTGTAGCAACACTGGTATCACTACTTGTATAGGTAAACACTCCAGAGCTATTAGATGATGGTGCGGTTAGGTTAAACTGTGCGTCTCCGAAATTTTTAGCAGGTACAGTGAATGTTCCAATTGTCGATTCTTGTGTGGGTGCTGCTGATACCTGAAGTGTTGCGGTTACACTATCTGAGGTATAATTATTCGTAGCAGCTTGGGTTGCTGTGATAGTTGTGCTACCTTCACCTATAATAGTAACAGTTCCTCCTGATGTGACTGTTGCCACACTAGAATTGCTACTAGTATAAGTAAATGTACCAGAACTATTGGAAGAAGGCGTAGATAGGTCAAATGATGAGTCTCCGACAAACTTCTCAGACACGGTTAACGTACCAATAGTGGGTGATATCGGTGATACAACTAATGTTGCGGTTACGCTTCCAGATGTGTAATCATTGGCAGCCGCTTGTGTTGCTGTGATAGTTGTGCTACCTCCACCGACAATAGTAACAGTTCCACCCGATGTAACTGTCGCCACGCTAGTATTGCTACTAGTATAAGTGAATGAACCTCCACTATTAGATGTTGGTGCGGACAGATTAAATTGAGCGTCTCCGAAGTTTTTGGCAGGTACTGTTAATGTACCAATAGTAGGTGTTATAAGTGACACTACAAACGTTGAGGTTACGCTTCCAGATGTGTAATTAGTGGTAGCCGCTTGGGTTGCTGTGATAGTTGTACTACCCGCACCGACAATAGTAACAGTTCCTCCAGATGTGACTGTTGCTACACTAGAATTGCTACTGGTATAAGTAAATGCTCCTGAACTATTAGATGAAGGTGCTGACAAGTTAAACTGTGCGTCAGCAACGGTTTTCGCAGGTACGGTTAATGTGCCAATAGTAGGTGATGTAGCTGATACTACAAGAGTTGCTGATACGCTTCCTGTTGCGTAATCATTCGTAGCGGCCTGGTTTGCAGTAATAGTTGTACTACCCACACCGACAATGGTAACCGTTCCACCAGATGTCACCGTTGCTACACTTGTATCACTACTAGTATAAGTAATCGCACCTGAACTATTAGATGATGGTGCAGTGAGATTAAATGGTGCGTCGCCGAAATTTTTCGCAGATATTGTAAAATCACCAAAAGTTGGTGCACTTGGTCCACTTGGATATGCGGGTAACTGTGTTATCGCCCTTGGAAATATCTCTTCCACATCACTACTTAAAACAGACGCTACATTAACAGGTGAAGTCAAACTATTTCCAGATTGCCAACTAGAACCCCATACTACAACACTTCCATCAGATTTTAAAGCAGCAAATGATTCGCCACTTGTATAAATATTAGTAACATTGCTACCCGCAGAAGTAACGTTTGATGGAGCTGATACCGTCCCCCAACAAACAACGGTTCCATCTGATTTTAAAGCACTTATAGCGGTATAACCCATAGCAAGGTCTGTAACACCCGTTAACTGAGATTGTACGGAGCTAGCATTGCCACCGAATGACGTATTACCCCATACTGTGACTGTGCCATCAGAATATAAAATAGCAAACGTATCATGCCCGGTGATTAAAGTTGCGTTGGTTGGTAATGTTGTACCGGAAGAAGGACCCGGACTACCAATATTATTCCAATAAATAACTGTTCTATCTGATTTAATAGCAACAAACGAGTAATTGTTAGAATATAGTTTGACTATATTGCTACCTGCTGCGGTAACAGATGATGGAACACCGGTACTAGCATAATCATAACGACCCCAAGCAACAACGGTTCCATCAGATTTTAAAGCAGCAAAAGCACCCATTGTGTTGACTATCTCAGTAACGTTAGCGGATGATCCGGTAAGAGATGCTGGTACGTCGCCGCCAAAACTTCCAACACCACCACCAGCAACTGAACCATCTGACCTTAAAGCTGCGTACGCATATGAATTAGCAACCATACTTACAACATTTGTCATCTGGGTTAATTGAGAATCAGTAATTTTGTCGGTGCCCGACCCCCAAGAAACCACTGTTCCATCAGATTTTAAAGCAGCAAATGAAGTGCTATTGGCATAAATATTTACAACGTTTGTCAATTGACTTTGTACTGAGCTAGAATCGCCACCGTTTGTACTATTACCCCATGAAATAACGGAACCATCTGTTTTTACCACGGCAAACGCGTAAACTCCTGTTGCAACCTTAGAAATATCTTTAATATCAGCAGGATTAGCAAGACCTCCACTAGACGGATCACCACCGTATGATGCTACACCCCAAGTTACAGCAGGTCCACTAGTTTTTACTGCTATGAACACCCAGGTAGAATAATAAAAATAAGAAATATCATCTCTAGAACCAGATTGCTGAAGAGCCGCCGGCGTGTTGCCTATTTGCCCCCAACTGTAAATAGACCCATCTGTTTTTACGGCAAGAAAACCTCTTGCACTCATAATACGCTGTAATGTATATTGATAGTTCTCCACATTTTCGTTAAAATAAACGGATTTGACATCTTCTGATGTATTTTCCATGACCCAATCACCTCCATATTTAATATTACCGGTATCATCATCAGAAGCTCCAATAATTGTATTTCCAGCGGTTTGTAATGATTCGAAATATAAACGCCATGTATTATTTAAAAGTAAACCGCAACCTAAAAAATCAATATTCGTTAATGAAAGTTGCTGGATTAAACCCTTAACAAATAAATAATTATCGGTGTTCTTAATGGTTAAGGATTCATCTATGTCAAAAAACACGTCATTGTTAATAAAATTTTGTGGCTCATAAGCAAGTGTATTTATTGTACCATGGAAAGCAAATGCGATTCGTTTAAGATTAATAAAATTTGAAATAAACTGGTTTATACTTTCTCGGCTCATTGAGTAACTATACACAATGGGATAGGTTGAATCATTGCAATACGAACTGAACCGCATATCTTCAACTACTGAATCGATAAACATAATACTCGTGTATTTTGAATATTCTACAGGTGTAGGAGGGACATATTGTATGGTACTACCACTTGACATAGTCAATATATATATATGGACCAAAAAAATAAAAGTGTTTTAACGTAATAGTTATATTGATATAAAAAATTTATAATAGTTTAATCGTTAGCATATATTTATCATATTATTATAAACCTAAATAAATAATATAATTATGGGTTATAACTATCAATATATGTGTTTACAAATATATTACTAAATTTGTCATAACAAATACGTTATGTAATATTAATTACATAATAAATACGTTATGATTTACACAAAAAAAAGGATTCTATTGTATAATAATATTATGCACGTCCAAAAATATATTACTTATATTGATATGGTGGATATTTAATATTTTTATAGATAGTATTAACGTCAGAATGTGCGTTACAATGTATGTAGGTGCTATTAATCATTTTATTGTTATATGTATATTTATTAATTTGATAAAAATAGTGATAATTGTAGAGGTTTGTGTATCCCATTTTTTTACAATAAGATGAAAAATATATAATACCGAATTTATTCATAATAATAACATATTAAAAATAATTTCTATATTGTCTATATTGTAAATATTCTGTAATAAAATTCTATGACAAAGTTTAATATAATTGCCTCAATATGCCAAAATGGAGGTATTGGATGTCGTGGATATATACCATGGATTAATTCAACATTATATATTAATATGTTTGAACGATTAACACGTGGAAACGGTAATAATGCGGTATTAATGGGAGGCAATACATATAATTATATATGGAGTAACCAATATTTGCCATTTCATGGAAGACGTTCATTAATATGGTCTAGAAATATATTTCATGATGAACCAAGCCATTGTCACAATATGGAATATATTGATAATTTAGATAAAGTGATATCAAATAATAAATATGATGAAGTGTGGATAATTGGTGGTGAAAAGATGTATTCAAGTATTGTAAAAGAAAATATACAAATAAAAAATATTTATTTAAATTACATTGATAAAGAGTATAAATGTGACTTGTTTTTTCCATTCGAAATATTTCATAAAAATGACAAATTCCATGTTATTGAAAAACGGATAGTAAATAATACGGATCAATACATAATGAAGGTTGAACGTGAACTATATTACTAATCACTAACAAACAGAGAACACATATTAACCGCTTCAGTATTTACAAGTGGTTTTTGAAATAATCTTGCTATCATTTCATCATCACGGAATCGAATAGTATAATCTTGCTGAATATGATTTCTACCAATACGTCCCATCGCTTGTAATGTTTTTTGTGGGGTCATATTGGTTAAATCCTTTCCAATAAATCCATGACAGAACTGATAGTTAGTTCCATAAATATAATCACTGGATGCGATGATAATAAACAACTTTTGTTCTTCTGCTAGACGTTTCATAATTTCCATATATTGGACGTTTGGATTTTCGGTAAACATACCTATGCCTAATAATAGTAATACCTTGAGATGATTACTAATATTTAACAACATGATTTCTTTCGATGTAATATCGTCAATATTTGAAACGAATGCGTTTTCGTGAATTTCTCCATCTGGAGCCCAAATGGATTGATGTGTTCTTGTATTTGGTACATACATAGGGTCTAGTGTAACCAGTTTGATTTCTTTTCTTAATTTGTTAATTTCAGTATTAAATTGTTGAGATTCTTTACATAATCGTCCACTTTCTCTGACATTTTTAGAATCATCATAATTGCTATGTTTTACTTCTTTTGATAATATTTCGCCTTCCAAAAATTCGATTTGTTTAATTAATTCAGAATTCTTTGTAATTCTTGAAAGAATTTTTTCAAACACAGACGCTTGTATATTCGTTTGTTGAATGTAAAATGTACCAATTTTATCTACATTATCAGCAAGGAAAATAGTAGGTCCGTCGGTTAATGTATATGCGTCAGATGTAGTAATAGAGATGCCGGATGAACTGGTTACCTTTGGCGTATTAGATGAAACCGGCATAGATACACTAGTTGTCCTGGATAATTGTGAACCAGGTTTTTTCTGAAGACTACTTTCAACACTAGTAGTTTTAAATATGGTTGATGATTTGGATGGATTGAACTTCATAGCTCGTGTATTATACAAGTATTTGTATATCTTATTCCAGTTAGATTTATCAATTTGTAAAAGCAAATCCAAATAGTATTCTTTCAACTTATTCATAGTAATATTTGTGATATTACCGGTGAAATAATTATCAATACTTAAATTGGTATCATCTACCATCTCTTGTGAATTGACATATTCAATAAACCGGATGATTTCGCGTAAATCAAAATATCTTAGAAGGGTTTTATTTGATTCGCAATAAAGAGCACATTTTATCATATCAGAATAGTTCTCATATAAATAATGTGGCAAAACGCAATATCCTGACTTGTCAAGGATAGAAATAGATTTACGGCAATCATAACTGGTAATAGTATGTATTTCTGCGTTTTCAAAATTCGATCTAAAGTCATGGAATACTGGTAATAATTCATCTCGTGTCGGTAACGTAGCACATGACAAAACCAATGTAGGTATCTTGTTATTTACCCAATTCGAATGAATGACCGAATGTAGTTCGTGATTTTCATAATCCATTGTAATCGTAGGTTCATCCCAGAAAGTAATGATTTTATTTGGTTTATTGAATGCTAACATGTAATGCATTGCCGTAATATATGATTGTACGTCACATATCATAATTTCAACATTTGTTCCTACACTATTATCCACTTTACCAATACCACCGGAACGAGCATTTCGAGTATAATCTACAGCTGAGAAATAATGAAGTCTGACATCCGCTGCGGATTCACATCCAAACGCAAACGCTACTTTCTTTTCCATAGAAATAGCAGATTTAGCCAACGCTAATCCAATATGACGTGCAACACATACAAATATGATTCGATATTCTTCAGAAAGTCCAATCGGCGTTAGTGTCTTTCCAGTACCAGTTGGTGCAGTATACAAAATCAATTTAGGTGTAAAATTGTTGTCACTTGAATCTTCGTCGTCGCATGTAGATTTGTTGTCATTTGAATCTTCGATTTCAATTGGAGGAGTACATATTTCATATATTTGCATTTGATGTGTGAATAGCGTTTTATCTTCATACTTCAAGAGATATAGATTTTTTTCAATAAACTCATATGCGTTTGTGATGATTTCACTGGTTCTTGTAAAAGAGTTCACGTAGGTGATGATCTGATTAATTATATCCATAAAATGCGAGTTTAATCCAGTAATAGTCGCTTTTTTTAATTGCAAAATAGTATAGAGATATAATGAATATGTTTGTTTTTGTTTGTATACAAGTTTTAATAGATTAGTAGTCAATTCAAGCAAGACATATTCAAATATAGCAGGTTTATTTTCATTTATTTTTGATTCCAAATTTTGAATACGAAGTTTATCAATACTTTTCAAAGATTTTAACTTACCTCCTGGACCAGGAAATACGATACTAGTTAGTTCCTGACTATTTTTGCCGTACATCGCAATGATTTTTTTTAATTCCGTTTCAAAATATTTTTGAAATAACAATAGTTCGGTACTTTCATTTTGTTCTATTTTTATGAATGAAAACAGGGATAAATGGTCGTTTGTGTGAATATTCCTATCATGATAACCATTTTTTAACATCTGTAACACCTTTTTTTCTTCAGGGGAAACAGGCTGTTCGATAGATTCCCATTCTGACTTGAGTAATTTACGCTGAGATAGATCCATTTTGATTGGTACCTTATTAATTTGATTATAATACGTACATAGTAATTAAATCAATTTTCTGGAAAAAATATAGAAATTACGGTGCATCTAACATAGAAATAAATGTTTAATGGGTTTTTCCAAAAAACATATAAAAAAGTTTCATTTGAAGATATACAGCATGTAATATCAAGACCTAAAGATTGTATACTGATTAATACGCTCCCGTCTAATATGCAACAATGTTTGATAAAAAATACTATTTCGGATCATTCTGAAGAACAAATTATAAATGAATATTTGAATAGATATGATTTTTCCCCCAAATTTATAATATACGGAAAAAATGCGAATGACGATACTATCGAAAAAAAAGCAAAACAATTATCTGGATTGGGATTTTCTGATGTATACTTGTATGTGGGTGGAATGTTTGAATGGTTATTATTAAAAGATGTTTATGGAGATGATGAATTTCCTACCACAAGTAAATATCTGGATATACTTTTTTATAAACCAGTATCAATATTGTAAAAATTGAACGAATTTATTATGACATGATGTAATAATAAATTTGAAAGAATAGAATGTATTGGATAAATACGAAGAATAGGATGAATAGGATGAATCGACTTCCACAAGTATTAGTAGATTATATTTGGACGTTTGATAATCGTTATAGACTAGAATACAACGAATGTATTTATCAGCTAAATAATTACTTTTTCAAAAATAGATTACAAGTACGTTTACAACATGATATGTGTTTATTTAACCTTCCTATACTACAAACATTTGGTGTATATTACTATCAATATATATTATCACGTTTAAAAATGTACGGTGATTGTATTCCTAACGAAAATTTACAGCATTTACGTATTACAAATAATAAACTTATGGGGATTCCTTAGGTTCGGCAACATCCGGTAATTCAGTAACTCTATTTTCTTCTTTTACCTTATCTGGGTCAGCATAATTATATTGGACTTTGTCTTTCAAATAAGCAGAATAGAAGATGTTCGTTTCCGTATTTGCTAATCCATAAACATCGATTAGTTTACCCAATAAAAATAATAAGTTGGTGATAAACACAGTGGTGGTTTTACTATCATAGAAGTTCTCATATATGGTTAGTCCACTGTAAACAGAGTTACCAATATAGAAAAGTGCAGCAATATAACAAGCCTTTTGATAGGAACCATCTAAATTTAATACGACCTTTCTTTTATCTTCAGGTAAAAGCAGTAACGCCTCTCCAACCGCATCATTATCACATGGAAATTCTTTATTCACTTCTAGATAAGAAATCATTTTATTCTCACGGCGAAGTTCAATAACATACATTAAAAAGAATGCTAAGAATGTCATGATATTTACAGAAATATTTCCAATATAGTTAGGGTCAGTTTTCGTGATTATCTGAGTCATACTGCATAAATCGTTACCGCATTTTTGAGGAACGAATAACAATAGTAATGTACCCATCAATACACGATACATTTCAAGAGTAAACGTGATATATGAACTGGTTTTTTGCTGAAAATCTTGTCCGCTGACAGTTTCTTTTATGTCTTTTAAATCATCTATAAAAGATGTTCTTTTACTAGATTTAGTGGTGATTTCGTCGATTTTTACGTCATTGGGTTCATTTGTAGGAATTGGCTCCATTTCTGTATATACTCACTACATATTTTTTTTGTATTTGAAAAATTGATTTTTATCATAGATACGTTAGTATGGTAAAATAATAACCAGATTATTTATAATCACTCATCCAAAATGTGCCAACCTGTGATTATTTCTATTGAGGGAAATATTGGAGCCGGTAAAACAACTATCGTTCAAGAATTACACAAAGAATTTAATGGTGCCAAAAATATCATATTTGTGAAAGAACCGGTAGATATTTGGGAAACAATTACAGATAATGACGGACAAACGATATTACAAAAATTTTATGCTGAACCTTCTAAATATGCGTTCCAATTTCAGGTCATGGCGTTAACTACGCGATTGTCATTAATTCGCGAAACTATTAAAAATAATCCAGATTGTGAGATTTTAATATGTGAACGTTCAGTAGATGCTGACAAGGAAATCTTTGCTAAAATGTTACATGATGATGGGTTAATAACTGATTTAGATTATAAAATATATAGTTTGATGTCAACAGAACATGCTAAAGATTTTACGGTGGCCGGACATATTTATATTAATGCAGATGCTAATGTATGCTTCAATCGTATTCATAAACGTTCCAGAAATGGAGAAGGTGGTATTGAATTAAGTTATCTTGAAAAATGTAAAAAATATCATGATGAATGGTTAAATAAATATGAGGGTTGGAATTATAATAATAACACAATTTCAACCAAAGTATTAAATCTTTTAACAAACCAAGATGCGTCATATGATAAGACAAACATGAATGACCCTGGAATACAATGGATATCGCAAATAAAAGATTTTATTCAAAATATTACACAACTACACAATTAACCACTAATTGAATTTTACTATAATCTTCACATTCTCCTTTTTTATTGTTTTACATGCTGAAATGGATAATTCTTCACGACGTTTTCTTGTTTTTGAATTTGATATCGGCATTGTTGTATTTTCGATTTTATCTGTCGTTTTGTTATCTATGGTAGCACGTTTTTTTGTAGTTATATTACGTTTATTCATATCATTTTCAATCGATTCATAATTCGATTTGATGTAATCTATAATTTTATTCTCAATCGCCCACTTGAAAAAATTCAATTGTCCGATCGTAGTTTCCATCACTTGATTTTCATCATAAGGGATTGATATTCTATCCCATCTACAGAATGGGTCAAATCTTTTTTTCGAATATGCTTTTAATTTAAGTTTATAATCATTATATACTTTAAATCTAGTTGCTACTTCATTTCCCCCAATTGATTGTGTATACTCATAAACAGTATAGTATTTTTTAGCAAAATTTGTTACAAACCAATCTACAATTCGAAGGGATATTTCAGATTCACCATTGATGATTTTCATCATATTTTCCAAATTTCCATTATGATTGTAAAAATCCATCAAATTGCTCAATAATAGATTATTTTGTGTATTTAATGCGGTAGAACGATACATATTTAGTACTTTACTTATAGTGTATTTTTGTGTTTATACGATTTACATATTAATATATTTTTCATACGTTTTTAGATTCACGACTGTAATCTACAAAATTACTGCTCTCTATATCAGAATCTTCATAGTTGTCATCATCATTGTTATTTACCAGGTTATCTGTTTCATCATAATCATCATCATCGTCAATTCCATCAAATATTACACGCCTAAAAGCAATAAATAAAGTGGTGAAAATATTCATATATTATGCAACTTCATAATATATGATACAAATATACGCATTTACCTAATTATTCACAATCTATTAATTTATAATCTAAATCAAAGCAAGCCACTATACAGTCATCATCCACACATTTATCTAATAGTTTTGTGTTCTCTAAAAATAACGAGATTGTTGTATTGAAATATGTATCTTCGTCTATATTGTTCTGTTGATACATACATGAACCGTGTTTTTTCCATTCATGTTCCCATAATGTATTATCGCAATTATGCCAATAAGTATTCATGTCGGTTAACAATGCACCTGTCGGTTTAACATATGTTACATCTAGACAATTTTCAGGGTAAGCGGTACTATTTATTTGGGGCCATAACCCATGAATCATATATTCTGTACTACACCACTTTTGGACTGCTAGTTCATAATAATTATACACATTTATGGAATCTACCAAACTTATACCGGCTAATATTGTTATTATCTTAGAAATCATTTACATACTATTGAGAAAAAATAGTAAAACATAGTTTTAGTAATTGATTTGTGATATATCAGAAATCAATATTTAGTTCAAGATATATGCGTCTAACTCTGGTATTGTGTTTTCGTCATAATCAGTAAAGCAGTTTACATGTGTAATACATATAAAATCTTTCTTTTTTGGTTCAATATCTTTTGCATAATCATGAACACGTAGTGTATATGACATATGGACGTGATATTTGTTTATTTTACAAATAATAATATTCAAAAATAGACCACTATAACCTGTAATATAATATTCAATAGTTATCTTTTTTCTTTCATAAATCATATTCGCCATCACTTGTAATAATCGAAATTTGATATCTAAATATTGATTTTTCTTCTCAAAACGTGTTACATTCATACATTTTCTGGCTAATTGGTCTAATTCTTGCTCGGAAAAGGGTATATTGTAATCTTTTTGTTTATTTTTAAAATATATATATTTCAATAAATAATGACATACACAATCGGATAAACGGCGAATTGGTGATGTAAAATGACAATATTCGGGCATCCCAACCAAATCATGTGATTCTATGTTTGCCATATAGTCGGCACGGATACCATTCGTTATTATCTCCTTTAACAATTCTTCGCCAGATATTTCATTATATACAGTTTGTAACCATTCGCTCGCATTACACGTTCTAAAAATACCTGTATTTAAATTAATTTTTAAATATTCACCTACAAAAGAGTTCGCAAAAATAGCAAATTCAGCAATCATTTGTTTCATCAATCGCTCTTGTTTTGTATCTTCGTATAAATATACGTGATTATCTTCATATATAGGATATGCGGTGGAAACTTCATTTAGTTTGATTCCTTTTGTTTTTAACGAACGTCTTGTTTTTAATCTTTCGCTTATTTTTAATCCTATAGAAAACGCTTTTATGTCATTACATATAAGGGCAGCATCATTATAACTATAAGCATTTTCTTTTTTTACGAACACTCTTGTAAATAATAATTTGATTTCATGTATAGGTTCATATGTTGTTGAATTAATTTCACTTAATACGGTTATTGCATTTTTAGTAGTACCTTCTATTGTTCCTTGTAAGCTGGATAATTCCAACACCTTGTCCGGCATCATGTGAATTGGGGCACGATTTGATGGATATTTGGTTGTTGTTCTCGATACTATATCTTTCCATAAATTTGAACTTAAATCTATGTATTCAGTTGGGTCAGCAATATGGATTGCGAAATATAATCTATTGTTTTTAGTATATATTGAAAACGCATCATCCGCATCTTTACATCCAATTGGGTCTATACTATAGGTTTCATATGAGGTCATATCAACTCGTTCAGTTTTTTTAATAGAGTAGTCATGAGGTATCATTATATTATTTGTAAGTATTTCATCTTTCGCAACATCTCGTTTGTTTCCATATTTCGGTTCAACTATGTTGGTATAATTATCCTCATAAATTTGATTATTCATTGTGTGCTATCAATATAATTAGTTGTAGTGTTATTTAATTATATACTTTTTTTGATATAACACAAATATAGAAATATTTTGTTGGTTATACTTATACTATAATGTCTGTATTCTTACATAAAAATAGGAGCAGCTCAATATCCAGTAGCACTTCAAAATATTATGTAAAATGTGATGCTATTGATACTGCCAATAGAATAGAGATTGTGAAATTATTACAGAGACAAAAAGACGAGGATAGTAGAGTATTATTAGCTTATTTGGAACAGAATCATAGTAAAGTGAATATAATAGTAAAAATGGGAAGAGAGAATACTACAATAAGAAAAGAATATTCTATTTCAGAGCATTTACATAAAACGAACTGTTCTGGATTTATAAAGTTTATATGTATATTTGAATGTTATGATGATAATTCTTCTGACAAAATTTGTCAAGGAACTCCCGAACAAAATACCAAAAAAGATGTCCTTATTATGAAGTATTTTAATGAGGGGTCCGTCAAAAATCATTCTTGGACTAATACGAATTTCCATATTTTACGTAGCATACTCATACAAACGATTTATTCTCTAGTTGTAGCATATCATAAAACCGGATTTATACATAATGATTTACACTTAGACAATATACTTATAAAACGGACTACACGAACCCATAATAATTATCAAATTGATAAATTGAATATAGAAACGGAAACCAATAATCATACTTGTGTCATAATGGATTTTGAAAATTGTCTTTTTACAGATAAAAGTTCTCCTATCTTTTTTTGGAAAATGATAGAAAATATAATTATACGTGTTGGTATTGAGCTGACAAATAATAAAGGCGATAAAGTGGAAGTCTCAAACATATATGACATTTTAAGTTATATTTCAAACAATAAAAATAACGAATATTTACGTGTTCTCGATATTATTCCTATGATAGAGCGAATGGAATTTACTTTATTGTCTCTTCCGAAAATGATGGTCTATGATTCTAATATGTTTTGATAAAAGATATAAACGCTATTCTATATATAATATTGTAAAACAAAATAATGGATAAAGACCTTCGCATCAAAGAGCTCGAAGATAAGGTCGCTCAATTAGAAGCTGAGTTACAAGCTACTAAGGAGCATTTGAAACGATATACGGCTCCAGAAAGTAGGAAAGAGTATTATCAAAATAATAAGGAAGTTATCAAAGAACGTGTCAAGAAGCATCAAGAAGAAACTAACTATAAGGCTAATTATACACCTACCGCAGAACAAAAGAAAAAATGGGCTCGCACAGCATATCTTAAAAAGAAGGAAAAATTGGCTCAAGCTAAAAATGAGAATATTTAGGAATTATATAGTTATTTTATAAAAAACTATATAAAAGAATATACGTATATAATATAAAAAGTATTATGGGCGGACCATCACCAAAATGTCTTCATAATAGAAGACGATATAATTGTGTAGAATGCGGTGGTGCTGGTATATGTAGCCATAAAATGCGTAAATCACGATGTGTTGAATGTGGAGGAAATGAACTATGTAGTCACGGAAATAAAAAAGGTGATTGTATAGATTGTGGTGGTAGTCAAATTTGTCGACATGGTAAAAGACGAAGACGTTGTGTAGAATGTGATGGTGCGGCTATATGCGAACACAGACGGAATAAACAACATTGTATAGAATGTAAAGGTTCTTTGATTTGCGTTCATGATAAAATGAAAGCACGATGTAAAATATGTGACGGTAGTCAATTATGTAAATCTCCATTATGTGAGACACGAGGTATTAAAAAATATAATGGTTATTGTTTACCATGTTGTATTCATTTATGTCCTGATATAGATGTTTCACGAAATTTCAAAACTAAAGAAAACAATGTAGTAGACCATGTGAAAAACAAATTTCCAGGGTTTTCTTGGGTATGCGATAAAAGAGTAGTTGATGGGTGTTCTAACCGGCGACCTGATTTATTATTAGATATGGGGACTCATATTATAATTATTGAAGTTGATGAAAATAAACATGATACTTACGATTGTAGCTGTGAAAATAAACGATTAATGGAAATTTCTCAAGATGTAGGGCATCGTCCAATAGTGTTTATCCGTTTCAACCCTGATAATTATGTAGATAAAGAAGGCAAGAAAATAAGTTCTTGTTGGAAAGTAAACGGCTATGGTGTTATGCAAGTATCTAAGACTAAAATTGTAGAATGGGAAGAAAGAATTAAAGCGTTATTGACACAAATTCAATATTGGGTAGATAATACTACTGAAAAAACTGTTGAAATCATTGAGTTATTTTATTGATATGTCTAAGTTTGTATAATAAAAACATTATATTTTTTATTATATTTTATGGAGATTCAAAAACCGACAGGGTAATTGATTAACTATTTTACATTTTTTATTTATTTTTTGTGTTTTATAATTTTTATTTTGTTTTTGTGGGAAAACCCTTTTTATTAAAATACTTTGTAGGTCACGCATTAACTGACAATTTGATCAGTTACTGTACGCAACACCTGCCATCCCGGACATGACACGGAGAACGTTGTAGTTCACGGCATAGACACGGACCTTGGCAGTGTTGGCGGAACCGATGGCACCGGCAGAAAGGACGAGCTGAAGGACGGCATTGTCAATGCGGGAGAAGTTGCAGGAACCAGAGGGTTGGTGCTCCTCAGGGCGAAGACCGAAGGAGTACACGTTGATACCGGCATCAGGAGCACGGGTGTGGTGCTGGAAGGGTTGGACGGTATCGAAGTAGGAACCCTCACGCTCAGAGAAGCGGTCCTGGCCGTTAAGCTGAAGCTTAGCAGTCACGACAGGGTTCTCACCCCAGCAGTGCATGTCAAGGGCAGTCTCGGCAAGCACGAAGGCACCGGCCTCGGCGACGCTCAAGCCACCAGCCAGGTCAACAGCACCGAAGGCGGCGATGGAGTTAGGAAGGGAGTCAAGGGCATCAGTGTAGTTGAAAGGCTGGGCTCCGTGGACGGCGAACAGTTCGCTAGTGGAGACCAGAGAATCACAGTAGTCAACGTTGGCATCAGGCTGGACGACCCAGATCAACTCCTTGCAGGGGTGGTTGAAGTTGAGCTTGATCTTGTTGGAGGAAGAACCAACAGACTCGTCACCAGTGAATTGGACCTGCTCGATGAGGTACTCATGGGGGTTCTGTGCCATCTTTCTGCGCTCATCGGTATCAAGGAAGATATAATCAACGTAGAGAGAAGCAGCAACAAGGGATTGTTGGTAAGCAGCGGTGGCAGAAGCGGTACCAGAGACAGCGAACAGGCACTCACCAATGGGGCGGAAATCAATGTTGATCTTGACCTCGTGGTATTGAAGGGCAATCAAAGGAAGGGCAAGTCCGGGGTTGCGGCAAAACCAGAATTGAAGAGGCACGTAAAGGGTGGTCTCGGGAAGGGCGTTGCGGGGAGCACACACCTGGTTGGGTGCGGTGGTAGCGGCACAAGGACCAGCAATATCGGCGTAGCCAGCATCGGTCAAGTAAGTCAGCTGGGTGGTGTGGCCGACCATCTTGCGGTAACCAGCCTCCTGCTCCTTGGAAAGAGTCAGTTGGTTCCAGATGTGCATCCAGTCACCGTATTGGCGGTCGATGCGTTGACCTCCAATCTCAACCTCAACCTGAGCGACCAGTTGCTCACCAACATAGTCCAACCAACGAGCAGCACAGGCGTCGTTGGCACCCATGGTCTTGTTGATCTCAGGCAGAGTCACCTGAAGGTAGGTACGGTAAGCAAGATCACCGTTGCGGCTGATAGTGCAGGTCACACGGCGTCCGAAATCGGCCTGACCGGAGAAGGTCTGCTCGATGGACTCCATGGCGAAGTTGGTGTGGCGTCTGTAGGACACCTTCCAGAAAGTAATCTCGGGGGTTCCGGTAAGGAACACGTCTTGTGCGCCATAGGCGACTAATTGCATTAAACCTCCAGCCATTGTATGGAATTTATATACTTAATATAGAAAATAATTTCAGAAAAAACCGCATTAATCTATTTTTATTGTAATATTGCTAAAATAAAATAATGTATTTTATTAGCGTAATGAAGATAATTTGTTGTTTATAAATAATTTGTAAATTACAATTGTAACTTTTAAAATAGAATTGTAATTTAATAAAAATACCCTAAATATATTTGTATCTTTCATAATACAGACCGTTATACCTATATAACGTCATCATAATATACCAATTATTATGGCTTGCTTAATACAGTGTCAGTTGAACTATTTGTTAACAGAAATTGCTCTAAATAGTCTTCTTTGAAAATCTCTTGTCGATTCTCATGTTTTTTTGTAAAGATATAAGAATCCAATGATTTTTTAACAGTCCATCCATTATCTAAAGCATTCATTATGAATAACATCTTTTGAAAAATAGGTTTATCTATTTTTATATTTTGAGGTAATTCCAATAACGATGTTTCCAGTATTGTAGTATCCATTATACAGTTTATAAATACCTTATTATCTTACTATTTACGAATTTGTTGTAAATTATCTAATAGTATATTAGATGACTTTATTAGAACATAGTTTTACATGTAACAATCATAAACAACATGACACAGAAATACCATTATCTCCAGCACGATACAAATGTAAAAAATGTAAGAAAAAAACTGTAAATGGATATAGTAACCCGAATCATGTATGTAATCCATTTGGATATTTGTATTTAGCACCTCAATTATGCAAATCTTGTACTATAACTATGAAAACATGTATGTGGTGTATACCAACTAAAAAGAAAAATTGAATATTTGATATATTGTTTTACGTCAAATATTCACAGCAAAAATGATATACTATGTCATTGGATTATATGTATTGATTACATTATGGTATTCAACCCATTGTAAAAATTGTTATTTTTCAAAACCACCACTTTTAGTCGACCATACTACTAGACGTAGTAATAATATTACAAACTTAATTCCCGTTTATCAAGTACAAAACAGATCCGTTTATAGGTACTCTATTTAGTTATTCTTCTTTCTACGTATTGTATACCTTTGAATATTTAAGTTCGCATGAAAATAACATAAAGTATACCTACTAGATATACTAATAAAATGACTGGTGGAAATAACAAAAAACTACCGTCTCATAATAAAACCATACATACTATCGATGAAAAACATTCAGAATTATTAGAACATTACAATAAAATAGAGACAGAAACTATTCCAAAACTTCAGAGTGAGGTAGAAGAATTAAAAAAATATATTCACACATTAAATGATACTCAGATAGATGAATACATGACAACTAAGGATAGTATAACAGATATTCGAGCACAAATCAAAAAACTAAAATCTGAAAAGAAACGATATTTACTAGATAATTCATCTTTTGTGTTTGATTATTTCGAACAAAAACAACAAATTTCGTCAAGTACATGTAATGCTGACTCTAAAAACGCATTAAACTCTTTTTTTAAAATAAAACAAGACGAACACAAATCTGACGAAGTTACAAACAAATATACACATTCAAAAAAAAATATTCAACAATATTGGCGAAACGTTACTAATGAATTTACCAATACACAAGATTATTATATTGAATCTGATACATGTGAATCCTGTAATTTAGGTGAAATGATACCTCAAGACGAAGAAGGTATTCTTATATGTAATAATCCGAATTGTGGTAAATTCATAACATATATAGTTGATAATTCCAAACCAAATAATAAAGACCCTCCTAATGAAGTTTCATATACAGCATATATTCGTTTGAATCATTTCAAAGAAATTTTATCACAATTCCAAGCAAAAGAGACTACGCAAATACCAGATGAGGTTATTGATGCTATCAAAGCACGGATTAAGAAAGAACGTATTACTGATATGTCTTTGCTTAATTATGACAAAATGCGGGAACTATTACGTAAATTAGGGTTTAACAAATATTTCGAACACATCCAATATATTAATTCGTTGTTCGGGATAAAACCACCCGTTATGAATGAGGAATTACATGAAACTTTATGTGTATTGTTTATTGAAATACAAAAACCTTGGGCCGTCCATTGTCCTGCTAATCGAACCAATTTTTTCAACTACACATACACATTATATCAATTATGCGTATTATTAGACCAAACACAATACTTACCATACATACCTATGATGAAAGACCGTGAGAAACAATTAGAACAAGATATGATATGGAAAAAAGTATGTCAAGATTTAGACTGGGAATTCTTTCCATCTGTATAGTATTTGTAGTAAAATTGTATTAGAGACTATTTCATTGAATGATATAACCATGAAATATTCTTATCCGTTACATTTAGATATTAAGTATTCGAATGATAAAGAATATCGTCAATGTATCCGTCAAGTTTTTCTAATGGACGCACACCTTTTTCCCGACACAAGTAACTTAGATTTAGATGATGTCACACAAGATGAAATGATGTATGATAGTCAATCTGCTAACAAGATGATGGATTTTGTTTACAAACATACAAATGCGAAGAATGAATTTATTAATTTATATACTCAAGCAGCCTCATTCATGTTTTCTACAGATATGAATATTGGACTTACTATTTTATTTGGTTATGATTATTTAGACTTATTCCATCCAGTGTTAAGGTTATTCTTTGATAATCCATCAGATACAAATCTTACACAATCTATAGAATATATTCAGTTATATGATAAATTATACAAAAAATAAGGTCTTTACTTGTATATAATATATATATTAGTATATACAAGAAATGGCATCTACACGTAGTAAAAACAATGAAGCTGATTATAATTTAGAACAAAAATCGAATACTGGATTATGTAATTATCTCACATCTCAACAAAATAATTATGGTAATCCAGTAACTACTCATTTTGCGGGTGATGGATTATTACAAGGCCGTATTGCTCCTAACCAATTAGCAAGTAATCCTTGGGATATTGAATCTCAATTATTTGGTATTGGTACGAGTAATATGGTAATTAAAAAACCGAATGTTTCACCTGGTATTCATAATATACAATCTCTTAATATTATTAACCGTCTACCAGTATTGTTACCTGAACCGTTAATTGTTGAGAAAGGACAACGCCCTACTATTTTGAAGTAAAATAACTTTTTTTTGTTCTTCTATGGGATGATACATTGTTTTTGAAAGTTGTATTATAACTGTGGTGTTTTTGTTTTTTATTTTTCACCTCTTCTTTTGATATGGTAAGCATATTTACTATATCTGAAATCGTGTCTTCTTTTTTAGTAGGCGATACTATGTTATGTATTTGTTCCATAAAATCTTTTTCTATTGCTGGCGTTTCTACTTTTTCAGGTAATTCATTGCATTCTGATATTGATATTTTTATATATTCGGGTAGTGGTTCAGTTTCACCATTTTCATGTATTTTTATAGGTATTTGTATATGTGCCATTACATATTGATTTGACATTTGTTCGGTAGATAAATAATATATGGTATATTATTTAACTCTATTTTCTGTAAATTATACTTCTTTTTGTTCGTCTATGAAAAAATCCTTCTTTTCTGGATTATAGCTAATATATTTTACAGATTCTGCTTTTTTAGTAGGATCTTCTGGTTTCATAAACATTTTACCGACGTAAATATATCCTTTATTTTTCTTATCTTCTGTTAACTCGTATGGATCCGTATCTTGTACTGGTTCAAATGTAAATAAACCGCCTATTGTAGAGAATAATACTGATAATGCTTGTGTTATCCAGTTTAATTTTCCAGACATATCAATTGAAGGCATTTTTGGTATATTAAACCTAGATTTGACTTCTTCTATAGATTCATCCTTGGGTGTATTAACTTGACTAACACTTGGACTAACACTTGGACTAACACTTGGACTAACACTTGGACCGGTAGCCGGCGTAGTAGATAACATATTACTTAATGCATTTACTAACGGCTTTAATGGTTGTTCTTCACATGTTTCATTTATATCACAACTTGCTATATCTTTTGTTTCTTCTATTTTTTCAGTTGAAGGGATAGGTGTCACTTGTTGTTCCGTTATAGGAGGTTGGGAAGCAGGTTTTCTTAACACACTGATTAATGCTTGTACTAACTGTTTTATGGCCTTATTATCTTTTGGTAAATCTTGGACTACTTCTACAGACGGTTCAATTGTAATGAACGGCGTCGCTGGTTGTTCCGGTATAGGAGCTTGTGTTGCTGGTTTTCTTAACACACTTATTAACGCTTGTACTAACTGTTTTATTGCCTTATTATCGTTTGGTAACTCTTGAACTACTTCTACAGATGGTTCGGGTTCAGGTTGTTCGATTGAAGATGGTTGGGGTACTGGTTGTTCGGTTGAAGATGGTTGAGGTGCTGCTAGTTGTTCCGTTGGAGGACGTGGCGTTGCTGGTTGTTCCGTTGGAGGACGTGGTGTTGCTGGTGGACTATATTTTTCACACTTATTAGTTAGTTCTTTAAATTTAGTGTCAGCATATTCCCGACAATCCTGATTACGAAGACTATCAGGATGATACCTGACTTGTGCGATCCTCGTTGGCTTAACCGTCATAGTATTCTCGTCTAGATAGCAATCTTTAGCTACATCGATTTCTTTTTCTCTCGCACGACAATTTGGACCTGGGGGTGGGGGGCTATATTCATCTATATCAGATACAGATTCCTTGATTGGTTCACTTATATCGATATCTATAGGTTTAATCTCTTTAGTGTCAGGATATGGAGGTAATACGTTTGGGTTTTCTTGAATCGTCAATGGTAGGTTTTCCAATTCTGATTTTCCTTCATCTATATTTAATATATTATTGGTTATAGGTGTTATAGTATCAGTATCTACACGCATAATAGTATCCGGTGGTGGAGGTAATTCATTTGCGTTTTCTTGATTCAACGATATCAAGTTTTCCAAATCTGATTTATCTTCATCTTTATTTACTATAATATTGGTTATAGGTCTCTTCATTTTATCTTTAATTGGAGTAATTACCTTATCAAATAGTGCTTTTGCTAAATCGGTATTCAATTCCATTTGGTAGTTAGTTATATTGTAGTTATAAAAAACTTTCGTAATAATTTGTTATAACTTAGTTTGATTTTAGTTTGATTACATATGAGTGCGTTTTGTTTTACGGCGTTTCATAAGCTTATTTTTATAACGTTTTGTAATTTTATGTTTTTTTGTTTTTCTACCA
>Ga0181566_10001006_pt1 | contig 23057 bp, 22 predicted proteins | sample 101ome_15_FD_133762 | JGI IMG/M metagenome (GOLD analysis project Ga0181566, IMG submission 133762) | Coastal salt marsh microbial communities from the Groves Creek Marsh, Skidaway Island, Georgia - 101402AT metaG (megahit assembly) | ecosystem: Environmental > Aquatic > Marine > Intertidal...
AATTGGCTTGCCAAAAATAAGGGGCAGGCAGCAATTTAGGGGGGTTTTTCCAAGAAATATTATTGACAGAGACAAGGTTATTAGAAAATTAGGAACTACAGCATTTACTTTTCGAGCTGACAATATAGCATTTGCAAGAGAATATAATTTAAATTTACCAGAGCAATATCTTTTTAATGAATAGTAAATCTGTATTTTTTAGTTTTTTCAAATATATCTTTATATTGCTTGGGAGCGATAAAAAAAGACTGCCAATTTTGTTATTAATTTTTATTCTTGCCTCAGTGTTAGAGTTGTTGAGCATATCTTTAATTGGTCCATTTATTTCAGTAATTTCTAACCCAGAAGGAGCTAATGATCTTTTTTATATAAAGCATCTAACTAATTATTTTGAAATTAGCAATAAAGGAGAAATAATAAATATACTCAGTGCGGTTGTTATCTTAGTTTTTGCCTTGAAGTCAGTATCAATTGTGCTCATAAATAAAAGGATATTTAATTTTAGTTTTCAGCAAGAATTGAAAATTAGAATGTTATTGATAAATTCAATTCAAGAGGCATCATATGAAAGTATATCTAAAGCAAATAGCTCAGATTACTTGCATTCTGTGCAAATACTTGCAGGTGATTATGCTAGAGGGTTGATAGGTTTCTTGAAAACTTCTAGCGATTTAATATCATCATTTTTTATTTTATTAGCGTTATATCTTATAGATCCTCTGTCATTATCTATCTTGATGTTCCTCATGTTATTTTCAACAATAATATTTCAAGTCTTATTTAGAGAGAGAATTGTAAATTTTGGGGTTCTCTCCAATAAATCCTTAATAAAACTAATAAAAAATTTAAACGAAACTCTTTTTGGAATAAAAGAGATTAGAGTTTTCGGTAAAGAGGAACAATTTAGGGAAAAGTTAAACGCAAATGCTAAAAATTATGCAGAAGTAGGAAGTAAGTATGCTTTGATTTCTTCATTACCAAGGTATTTCTTCGAATTCATATTGATTTTTGTTTTTGTGATAATAGTTTTATTAAACAGTTATCTTAATAAAAACTTTGATAACTTCATAGTAAATATTGGTATCTTTGGTGTGGCTTCTTTGAGGCTTATTCCTTCAGCAACTCAAATACTTTCTACAGTTGTTACAATTCAGAATACACATAACTCATTGTTTTTACTCATTAAGAGACTTTCTCTTAAGAAAGATAATTTTCTATATAAAGAGGGGAAAGATTTATTGAAAATTAATAAAATCAACTCTGTTGAAATTGATAATCTTAAATTTAAATTTGAAGAAGATAAAAAATATATTCTAGAAAATATTTCTTTGAGGCTTAATTCTGGAGATACTATCGGGATTTACGGCGCATCAGGTTCAGGTAAAACTACTCTAATAAATTGTCTTATTGGCCTTTACCAACCCACTTCTGGGGTAATTAAAGTCAATGGAGAGCAAATTAACGCTAATTTAAAACTCTGGCAGAATCAACTTGCATATTTACCGCAAAATGTTTTTGTAATTGACGACTCGCTAGCAATGAATATTGCTCTTGGGGAAAAAAATTATGATATAGACAAGGTTCAATCTTCTTTAAAGAAAGCGAAATTATATAATTCAGAAAACTCAATGGGATTGGATATTAATAAAAAAGTAGGCGAGAATGGGATGATGTTATCAGGGGGACAAAAACAAAGATTGGCTCTTGCCAGGGCATTCTACTTTGAGAGAAAAATACTAATTCTTGATGAGTCTACCAACGCTCTCGATAGTAAAACTGAAAAAGAGATTATTAAAGAAATAAATTCTATTAATGACGATACTATAAAAATCATAATTTCTCATGATAAAAACCTTTTAAGAAACTGTGACAAGACTTATAAACTTGTATCTGGTGCTTTAGTCAAAAAGATAATCAAATAAAATTCTATGTTAAATATAAATAGTTTACTCAATAGAGAAATAAATATTTTCCATGATGATTTATCCAATCTTGAAACCGAGATTTGTAATATTATCAGTTCTTCTAATTTCCTTATACTGGGGGGTGCTGGAACAATTGGCAGTGCAGTTGTAAAAGAGATATTTCAAAGAAATCCAAGAAAGATTCATGTTGTTGACATTAATGAAAATAATCTTACAGAGTTAGTAAGAGATATTAGAAGTTCCTATGGTTACATTGATGGTGAATTCAAAACTTATGCCATAGACATAGGGTCCGATATTTTTGATAGTTATTTTTCATCTAATAAAGACTTTGACTACGTTTTTAATCTTTCAGCTTTAAAACATGTAAGAAGTGAGAAGGATATTTACACATTGATGAGACTTATAGAGGTAAATATCATAAACACTGTCAAAACTATAAGCTTATCTAAGTCATCAAATGTGAAGAAATATTTTTGCGTTAGTACTGATAAAGCCGCTAATCCAATAAACCTTATGGGCGCAAGTAAGAGAATAATGGAAATGTTTCTTGCCAGTGAAAGAGCTAAAATGAATTCATCAATGGCAAGATTTGCAAATGTTGCTTTCAGCGATGGCTCTCTCTTGTTTGGCTTTCAAAAAAGAATAGAAAAAATGCAACCCATAGCTGCGCCATTAGACATTATGAGATATTTTATGACCCCCGAGGAAAGTGGGCAATTATGTCTTTTGAGTGGACTTTTTGGGAACAACGGGGAAATCTTTTTCCCAACTTTGACAGAAAAGTTCAAATTAATAGGTTTCAATACAATTGCCAAAAGTTTTTTATCTTCCCTTAACAAGTTACCTCTAATTTGTGAATCTGAGGAGGAGGCTAGAATTAAAATGAAAACTGCAGACCTAAGCGTTGAATGGCCTTGTTTTTTTTCTAGGAGTGATACTACTGGAGAAAAGAATGCAGAAGAATTCTTCACAGAAAATGAAAAAGTCAATTCTGCAAGTTATAGAGGTGTTTCAATTATTGAGAACACTCTTCATTATGATGAAAAGAAGCTTAATGCTTTTTTACAAAATATAACTTCAATGCGTTCATCAGGGAAATGGGAGAAAGGAGATATAATCAGAGAATTCAACATTCTTATTCCTGAAATGGAGTATATTGACATTGGCAAATATCTTGATGAGAAGATGTAGATCTGTCTTTTTTAAATATGCATAAAATCATTTTAATTGGTGGCGGAGGTCACTGCGAATCAGTGATAGACGTAATTGAAGCTGAGGCAAGATTTGAGATTTATGGAATTATTGATATTGAAAGCAAAGTTGGTAAAGAGATCTTAGGTTATAAAATAATTGGGACAGATAAAGATTTAGAAAAGATTCGCGAAGATATTTCGTATGCTTTCGTGACTGTTGGGCACATATACTCAAATCAGGACAGAAAAAATCTTTTTAGATTATTAAGAAAACTTGATTTTAAAATTCCAGCTATTTTCTCTCCAAGAGCCTATGTTTCAAAACATTCAAAAATAAATCCTGGTACAGTAGTGATGCATAATGCTGTCATCAATGCGTCTGCCATAATTGGATCAGATTGCATCATTAATACAAATGCCGTCGTTGAGCATGGGGCTAATATCGGTAATAATTGTCATATTTCGACTTCGGTCACAATAAATGGCAATACTAAAATTGGCAATAATTGCTTTATTGGTTCAAATAGTACAACAAAAGAATGTATTGAGATATCCGATAATACTTTTATCAAGGCAGGGGCTATTGTTAAATGAGTGTTTTTATCATTGCTGAAGCTGGTGTTAATCACAATGGCTCTCTATCGGATGCTATAAGGTTGGTTGATATAGCTATTGAAGCCAAAGTTGATGCAGTAAAGTTTCAGACTTTCATAGCTGAAAACATTTCTACTGTTTTTGCAAAAAAAGCAAAATATCAAGATAGAGATCTTACCTCTAAAAGCCAAATAGAAATGTTAAAGAAACTAGAATTAAGCTTTGAAGATCAAAAAATATTATTTGATTATTGCAAAGAAAAGAAAATAAAATTTCTTTCATCTCCTTTCGATATTCAAAGTGTAGATTTTCTAGTTAATCTTGGTCTGAATATAATTAAGATTCCAAGTGGTGAAATTACCAATCTTCCTTACTTAAGCTATATTGGAAAATTAAATAAAAAATTAATTTTATCAACTGGCATGTCAAATATTCTGGAGATTACCGAAGCTTTAAGAGTTTTGACAACTAGTGGCACTCAACTAAATGACATCACTTTACTTCATACTACTTCTATGTATCCGGCTCCATTGAAGGACCTAAATATGAATGTTATTACAACCCTTAAAAACACATTTAAAACAGATGTAGGATACAGTGATCACAGTGAAGGTATTGATATTCCTTTAATTGCCGTTTCTCTTGGCTCAAAAGTTATTGAAAAACACTTCACTATTGACAAAAATATGCATGGCCCAGATCATAAAGCTTCATTATCACCCAGAGAGCTCAAGGATATGGTTAAGAAAATTAGACTTACCGAAAAAGCCCTTGGATCATTTGATAAAAAACCCACCGATGGCGAAATAGCTAATCTTGATATAGTTAGAAAATCTATTGTTGCAGCTAAAGATATTAAAATTGGTGAAGAATTTTCAATTGACAACATAACCACTAAAAGACCAGGAAATGGAATTTCTCCTATGGAGTGGAACAACATAATTGGAAAAAAATCAACTAAGAATTACAATATTGATGATCTTATATGAGTAAACTCAAGGTCACTATTGTTACCGGATCAAGAGCAGAATACGGACTCTTAAAACCTCTAATAGAAATTTTTAACAATGATGAAAATGTGTTATTTTCACTGGTTGTTACAGGAAGTCATCTATCCAAAGAGCATGGACAAACCATAATCGAGATTTACAATGACGGCTTTAACATTTTCGATAAAGTCGAAATGTTACCGGATTCTGATTCAACCTCATCCATAGCAAGTGCATGTGGTCAGGGGGTTATTAAATTTTCCGAACTCTTTCAAAATAAAAGGCCAGACTTACTGATAGTTCTTGGTGATAGGTATGAAATATTCTCTGTTTGTGTTTCAGCAACATTCATGAAAATTCCAATTGCCCATATTCATGGTGGAGAGACTACCTTTGGCTCAATAGATGAAACTTTAAGGCATTCAATTACCAAAATGTCTCATATTCATTTTCCTGCAAATGAAACTTACAAAAAAAGAATCATACAGCTAGGTGAAAACCCAGAAAGCGTTTTTGAAGTTGGTAGTTTAGGCGTTGATAATATTCTAAAAAATGATTTTATGCAAAAGAATGATTTAGAAGAAATATTAAATTTTAAATTTAAAAAACAAAACTTATTAGTTGTTTTTCATTCTGAAACTTTGGGCTTAAGTTCAAAAAAAATTTTTAGTGAGTTACTAGATGCTTTATCGACCCTAAATAATATAGGAATTATTTTTACTTTTACAAATAATGACGCAGATAGCAAAATAATTAACCAAAAAATTGTTGAATATACTAATCTAAATAAAAATGCTGTAGCTTTCCAAAGTCTTGGTCAAAAACTTTTCCTAAGTCTTTTAAATGTTGTTGATGGTATCGTTGGTAACAGTTCAAGTGGGATTATTGAAGCTCCTACTATAAAAACTGGCACATTAAATATAGGTTCTAGACAGTCTGGAAGGGTTAAAGCAAAAAGCGTGATTGATTGTGAGGCTGACAAAGTATCTATTATTAGGTCAATTGAGAAATTATTATCTAGTGAATTTCAGAATGAATTGAATAAAACTGTTAATCCATACGGAAATGGTGGAGCAGCTAAAAAAATTTATCAAGTTATTAAGAATATTAAATTAGATAGAATTTTGCAGAAGAAATTTTACGATTTTTAAAAAGAGATAGGTGTATGAGAGTTCTAATTATTGGCTTTGGCAGCATTGGTAAAAGACATGCCCAAATTGTTAAAAAAAAATTTCCACACGCAGAAATTGCAATTTTTAGAAGAACTGAAACTAATGATCCGTGTTTAACTCCTAAAAATTTTATTTTAATTAACAAAGAAATGGAGGCTCTTAATTACTCACCAGATATAGCAATAGTTGCAAATCCTGCGAGTTTCCATGAAGATTTTTCTACTAAGTTATTAGCTAGAAATATAGACATCTTGGTTGAAAAACCTATATCTCATAACTATGAAAGTGCTTCTAGAATTTATGAAAGCTTTATTGCATCCCAAGCTAAGTGCCAAATTGGCTATAACTTGCAATTCCTTGAATCTTTAATTTTTTTAAAAGATTATCTCGATGTTTCTGCACATGGTGAAATTTATGTTGTGCATTGTACTGTAGGACAATTTTTACCTAATTGGAGAAAAGATAAACATTATTCTGATTCTGTCTCAGCTCAAAAAAAACTTGGTGGAGGTGTGTTGAGAGAGCTAAGTCATGACATTAATTACCTTATCTGGATTTTCGGAAAAGTAAATTGGGTTCAGTCTCTAATCGAGAAAAAGAGCAATTTAAAAATTGATGTTGAAGACATGGCAAATATATTTCTGGAATGCGAAAGTGAGAAATTCAAAAAAGTTCCAGTGACAATTAGTATGGATTTTCTTAGGAGAGATAGTCAAAGAAAAATTAAAATTATTTGTGAAAAAGGCACTATTAAATGGGATGGAATCGATAATGAGGTAAAATTCTTTTCGGCAGAAACCAATAAGTGGCAAATATTATTTTCTAAGAAAATAAAAAAGAACCAGACATATGAAGATCAGTTTAGCTTTTTTATAAATGAAACTAAAACTTCTAAGTCAATTTTGGGGGCTCTTGAAACAATAAGGGCAATTGAGGCAATCGAACTCTCAAATAAAGAAATGAAAAGAATATTTTTAGATTGAGTTACTTTGTATTAATTTGTGCAAGAGGGGGGTCGAAAGGTATCCCCAAAAAGAACATAAGAAGTTTTCTAGGAAAGCCGCTTATTGCCTGGTCTATTGAGATTGCTAAAAAATTACCTGGTAATCCAAGAGTTATAGTTTCTACTGATGATGAAGAAATTGCTCAAATTGCTAGGCAGTTTGGCGCTGAAATACCATTTATTCGACCTATCTATCTTGCACAAGATAATTCACCTGAATGGGATGTATGGAAGCATGCGATTAATTTTCTTAATCTCGAAGATAGTCAGAAATATAAAGAAATCCTTGTATTGCCACCAACAGCGCCATTGAGAAATATTTCCGATATTGTTGGTTTAATAGACCATTTCAATGAGTCAAACGTTGACATAGTGTTAACTGTAAGCGAAGCCTCAAGAAATCCATTTTTTAATATGGTAAAGGAAAATTCTAAAGGTTTGGTTGAATTAGTTTGTAGAGATAGTAAGCATATCTTTAGAAGACAAGATGCGCCAGAGGTATTTGATATTACAACGATAGCTTATATGGCAAAGACTGAATTTATCTTGAATAGTAGCTCTATTTTTGATGGAACAGTTAGCAAAGTTATTGTGCCGAAGGTCAGATCAATCGATATAGATGACATCATAGATTTTGAAGTAGCGGAATTTTTAATGAAAAAAATTGAAAGATAATATGGAGTTAAAAGACAAAGTTGTTGTAGTAATTGGAGGTTTAGGCCTTCTAGGAAATGAATTTTGCAAAGCAATATCATTAAATGGAGGTAAAGCTCTGATTGCAGACATCAGGCCATCTAAGGGAGCATATCTTGTTAACAGCTTGTCCGAGGATTCGGTAAATGGTTTAATTGAAAATTTGGTTGCAGATCATGGGAAAGTTGACGCTGTTGTTAACACTGTTTATCCAAAAAATTCGGAGTATGGAAAGAATTTTTTAGAACTTGATTATAGAAATTTCTCAGAGAATACTTCATGGCATATCAATTCATTCTTTCTAATTTCAAAGAAATTTTTTGAATTTTTTGCAAAGCAAGGATTTGGAAATATCATAAATATTTCTTCAATCTATGGATTCTTGAGCCCGAGATTTGAACTTTATCAAGAAACAAATATGACAGTGCCTGTAGAATATGCCACCTCCAAATCTTCCATCATAATGTTAACTAAATATATGGCAAAGCTTTCAAAAGGGTTGAACATTAGAGTTAATTCAATTAGTCCTGGAGGGATTTACGATAATCAGCCGCAACAATTTATTACAAGATATAACGAGAAGTGCATTAATAAAGGGATGTTAGACCCTTCCGATATCTCCGGTTCTCTTATTTTTTTACTCAGTGATAGTAGTCTTTTTATCAACGGCCAAAATATTGTTGTAGATGATGGATTTAGTTTATAGAGAAAATTATGATTGACTTAACCAAAATTCTTGTTGATAGCAATGCCACCCTTGAAGAAACAATCAAAGTCTTTCAGGAGGGTAATCTTAGAATAGTTTTGGTAAGTAACCAGAACAAATTATCAGGAACAGTAACTGATGGAGACATCAGAAGAGCTCTCCTTAATGGCATTAATCTCAATACAAAAGTTACGGAGCTTATGAATTCTGAACCAATTTTCATAGATCAACCGATATCTAGGAAAGATGCAATTGATCTTATGAGGGAAAAAGATATTTTTCATTTGCCAATTGTTAATAAAAAACATGAAATTATTGGTATTGAAACATTATATAACTCATCTGAAGAAAGAAAAATTGAGAACCCAGTTTTTATTCTAGCTGGCGGTTTTGGAACCAGGCTATACCCTCTAACCAAGAATACCCCAAAACCTATGCTTAAAGTTGGGGGCAAACCAATTTTGTTTACCTTGATCGATAGATTGATTAGGCAAGGTTTCAATAAATTTTATATTTCTACCCATTATAAATCTGAACAAATTAAGAATTATTTTGAAGATGGAAAGAGATTAAATATCTCTATAAATTATATTGATGAAGAGAGGCCACTAGGTACGGCTGGATCACTAGGACTCCTTCCAAAGGATATTGAAAATTTACCAATTTTGGTAATAAACGCCGACCTTCTAACTGAAATAAACTTTATTGATCTTCTAACTTTTCACGAAACTTCCAAAGCTTTTGCAACGTTGTGTATAAAAGAATATGATTACCAAATCCCATATGGAGTCGTAAAATTTAAGGATGATAAATTTATTGAAATTACTGAAAAACCAACATACTCATACTTTATTAATGCAGGGATATATGTTTTTAACAGGGAAGTTTTAGATCAGATACCTGTAAACCAATTTTTAAATATGGACGAACTTATTAGAAAAATAAAGAATAAACAAAAAATTTCTGTGTTCCCAATTCATGAATATTGGTTAGATATCGGAAGACCAGAAGAGCTCCATAAGGCTAAAAAAGGAATCAATAAATAATTTTGTCATGAATATAGTACATATTGGGTTAGGTAAGTGTATGACCACTCTCTTACAACAAGAGATTTTTCCCAATTTTAAAGAGTACAAAAAAAATTATGATTATGAAGATATAGTTGACATCATTTGTAACCCTAAATCAGATTACAGCTTTGTTAAAAAAGTCAAATCAGGGTTCTATTCCCATGAATCTCTCCATGGATGGAATCCACTTTTATGGGATAGATCTTCTGATATTGTTAAACAATTATTTGGGGCAGATTCGACCATAGTAATTACAGTCAGAGAACCAGAAAGTTATTTAAATTCAATATATCTCCAGGCAGTAAGTACAAACTATCCTATAAAGCCTGAGGAGTATTTTGTAACTAATAGCGACTTTAAAAATTATAACAATGTTGACTGTGACCGATGTTTTTCTATAAAGATGTATAGTCTTAAGCGAATCATTTCTATTTATAAATCTAAATTTAACAAGGTCTATGTCGTTCCTTTTGAAAGAATCCCTTCTCTGAAATTTTTAGCTCATATATTTAACCTTTCAGAAGAAAAACGAAAGTTTTTAGAGGAGAAAGTTATCCATAGAAAAAAAATTAACCAATCAATATCTTTTGTATCACTAAAACTTATTTTTATGGCCAATAAAACACTAACTTTTTTTGGGATTTCCCAGAGAAAAAAATCATATTTTTATAAGTTTTTTTTGAAGAGGTTTATTATTCATTTTGTCGAAAAGTTTTTCTCTGCTAAAAGGTTTGCCTTTAATCTTGATGCAGACATGCTGAAAGAAATAAATGAAGAAAAAGACTATTACAATTTTTTGTTAGAAAAATCATACAAAAAAGGGTATTTAATTTTTGAGAAATAGTGGGCAGATGGTTCTTTCCAGAAAAAAACATTTTAAAAATAAAGTAGTTTTCGTTGATGGATTGCCAGGATGTGGAAAGACTCTATTTTCTTCGTTAATTTCAAGCCTGGATAAGGTAGAACTTCTATCTTATGTTTATGAGATAGAGGAAATATGCGCATTACTTTTTCTTAAAAAAATTTCAAAAGATACTGCTAAAGCATTAATACAAAAGAACATAGATCTAAAAATTTATAACACATCTATGGGCAGAGATGTTAATTGCAGGAATGAAGACCTTTCTAGTATTCATAATTACCATAATCCTAAAGTTTATCTAGAAAGATTTTCAGGGCCAGGAGATCTGGAAATTATTGACATTATTAATCAAAATCAAAGTATTTTTAATTTTTCCACACACAACATATTATCTTATAGCTGGCCAATATGGAATGCGCTTAAGTTGAGAGCCTTTTTTCTTAATATTGTTAGACACCCAGTTTATATGATAAGACAACAATCTTTGAACTGGGATAATTTAATAAACAATGTGAGGAATTTTGATGTTACATTTAATTTTGAGGGTCATGATTTACCATATTACATAAAGGACTGGGAAGAGAGGTTCTTAAAAGCCAACTCTATTGAAAAATCGATATTTTTTATTGAGCTCCAAAACATAAAATTAGAGTTATTTAAAGAGAAATTACCTAAAAAATTTGAAAAGAATATTCTCACAATTTCATTTGAAAAATTTGTTTTAGATCATGATCTGATTATTAATAGAATTTGTGATCTGATTGATACAAGAATTACTTCAGCTACTGCTTCTGAACTAATTAAGCAAAACATACCAAGATCAAGAGTAAATCTTAGCTTAGAAAGAGATATTTATAAGAGATGTGGGTGGAAGGCTCCTGATGTTAGTCTTCCAGAAAGAGAGCTTCTTGATGCATACACAATTGACATCCTCAAAGGGTGCAGTGAAGAGTCAGCAAGAACCTTGAAAAAACTTTCTTTAGATTATGAAAAAGAATTTTGGAGCCCAGACTGAATAATCCTTATAAGCTGATATAATTCATCAAGTTATTTTATAAAGAAATTATGAACAAATTAGATGAAATTTATAACAATCAAAATGATATAAAATTTTTTTATAAGAATTATATTAATTATCTATATGACATTCTTGAAAATGTTTCTTTAGTTGAAATCGAATCTTTTTTAAATATTCTTCTCTCTGCAAGAGAAAAAGGCAAACGAATTTATTTTATTGGAAATGGAGGAAGTGCAGCCACCTCTAGCCATTTCGCCAATGATTTGTCAATAGGTGTAAAGACTCCGGATAATATGCCATTTAAGGCTATTAGTTTATGTGACAATCATTCAATAATTACCGCAATTGCGAATGATTATGGCTATGAGGATATTTTTTACAGGCAACTATTAAATACAATTAAAAAAGATGATGTACTAATCTCCATATCAGCATCTGGTAACTCAAAAAACTTAATCAAAGCCATACACTATGCCAACGATATTGGCGCAAAAACTATTGGAATTAGTGCATTTACTGGGGGCGAAATGAGAAAGACTGTTCAATATTCGCTTCATGTTCCAACGAATATTGGAGAGTATGGGCCTGCAGAGGATGTACACATGATTTTTGATCATTTATTTTCTAGCTTCATAAGCAGACTAATAAATTCTTAATGTACCCTAATGATTAAAGTCGCAGTTGCTTCTAGATCTTTTTCAAAGCATCCCAAACTAAGAAAAGAGCTTCTGAGAAGATATCCGTTCACAAAATTTAATGATGAAGGTGTTTCGCTTCATGGAAATGATTTAGTCAATTTCTTGAAAGGGTGTGAAAAAGCTATAACAGCTCTGGAAATAATTGATGAAAATGTATTATCTCAGTTACCAGATCTACAAATTATTGGTAAATACGGTGTTGGATTAGACATGATTGATTTGGATGCTATGAACAAATTTTCTGTGAAATTAGGCTGGACAGGGGGCGTTAATAGGAGGTCTGTTTCTGAGTTAGTTATATCTGCAGCAATAGGAATATTGCATAAGAGTTTCTTTTCAAATAAAGAGGTTTTAAAAAAATCATGGTATCAAATCAAAGGAAGACAGCTGAGTGAATGCACTTTTGGAATAATAGGTTGTGGTCATATCGGAAAAGATTTAGTTAAGCTTTTGAAGCCTTTTAATTGCAATGTTTTATCACATGATATAAAGGACTATTCGAAGTTTTACGCACAAAATAATGTAACAAAATGTTCCCTTAACGACGTTTTGAAAAAATCAGATGTAATTTCTCTGCATTTGCCGCTTGATGATTCAACTAGAAATATACTTAGTAAAGAAAGACTAGATCTACTGAAAAATGACGCTGTTCTAATCAATTATGCTAGAGGAGGATTAATTGATGAAGGAGCATTAAAAAGGATTTTGAAAAATGATAAATTAACAGGGGTTGCCCTAGATGTTTTTAATAATGAACCACCAAAAGATTTCGAGCTCATTTCCCACGATAAAGTTTTTGTTACCCCTCATATTGGAGGTAGCTCTGAAGAGGCAATTTATGCTATGGGAATGGCGGCAATTGATGGACTTGATTCAGCTAAAGAAGCTCTTAGTTATAAATTATGAAAAAAATAAGATTTGGTATTGCCGGTTATGGCAAGATGGGAAAAATTCGAGAGGCGACAATTGAGAAATCAAAGAACGCAGATTTAATCTCTATTTTTGATATTTCAGAAGAATTTAAAGACAAGGAGCATAGTAAAAAATGTTCTAGTTTTGAGGAGTTATTAGACTCAAACATTGACGCTTTAATAGTTGCAACCACAGTTTCTGCTGCGCCAGGATATGTCCGAAGAGCATTAGAATCTGGAAAACATGTTTTATGCGAAAAACCTCCAGCAAAAAATTTGAATGAATTCAATAAATTAATTGAGCCATATACAGATAATAAAAAAATTTTGAAATATGGATTTAATCACAGATTCCATTACTCAGTAATGGAGGCAAAAAAACTGATATCTAGCGGCATTTATGGAAAAATTTTATGGATGAGAGGAGTTTATGGAAAGGCTGGAAGTATTGACTTTAATAAGAATTGGAGAAACTATAAGAAATATTCCGGTGGAGGTATTCTTTTAGATCAGGGAATTCATATGCTGGATCTCTTCATGCATCTTTCTAATGAAAATTTTGAAGTAGTTCATTCTGTATTGACTAAGTCTTTTTGGGATATAGAATGTGAAGATAATGCATTTGTAACTCTTAAATCAGAGAATGGCATTGTAGCTACTCTTCATTCTTCAGCAACTCAATGGAAACATAAATTTCTTCTGGAGATAGCTTTTGAAAATGGATATATTAATTTGGATGGAATTCTATCATCAACAGGTAGCTATGCCCCTGAGAAATTAATTTATGGTATGAGAGAATTCGAGGATATCACTTATGCTATGGGTAAACCAAGGGAAACTACAGTATATTTTGAGAATGACGATTCATGGAAGCTAGAATTAGATGAATTTATCAATTCTATACGATCTCAAAAACCTGTTAAGAATGGAACTATCATAGATGCTCAAAAGATATTGCAACTTACAGATAATATTTATAAGAATTTTAACGGCTGTTAAATTTTATTAAGGAGTAACTAATTGAAAATAATAGGAATGATCCCAGTTAGGATGGGAAGTAAAAGGGTAAAAAATAAAAACCTGAGAATGCTTGGCGATAAACCTCTAGTGCAGCATATTATTGATGCTGCAAAAGGTTCAAAATATTTGTCAGAAATTTACATAAATTCTGAAGCAGAAGAATTCAAAGAAATCGCACAATTATCCGGTGTTAACTTTTATCAACGCTCAAGAGATTTAGCCTCTGATGAAGCAACAAATGATCAATTCGCTCTTGATTTTATCGAGAACAAACCATGTGACATTGTGATACAACTTCTGGCGACATCACCATTTGTTACGACAAGATCGATAGATAAATTTATCGAATCAATGATTAATAATAATTATGAAACTATGATTTCTGTATTTAATGTCCAAATTGAATCTTTGTTTGAAAACAATTCCCTAAATTTCGACCCAAAAAAACCTACTCCACCTTCTCAAAGTTTGATTCCAGTTCAATCATATGCTTGTTCACTTATGGGGTGGAATACAGAAAGCTTTGTAAAAAATATGAAAAAATACAATGCTGCATATCATGGCGGCGATGGAAGCATAGGTTATTTTGAAGTTTCAGGTTTTGAAAAAATCGATATTGACTACGAGGATGATTTCCAATTGGCTGAAGCTGTATATCAGACTTTAAAAATGGGAGCAAAAGATCCAGAGTTTTATACTTCATCTGCTAGGAAAATTGCTGATGCTGACAGAGAAAGAATTTTGATAAATGATGGAGTTGACAATAACATACTCTATGAATTTAACAAGGAAATTGTCCATATTGAAGAAATAATTAAAAAAAATGGAAGGAATTCTTCATGGTCCCATACGCTTGTTAACTCACCTAGTACTTGCAGTACTCTAATTGCCCAAATGCCTGGAGAGGGAAATAGAATGCATTATCATCCCGACTGGGATGAGTGGTGGTTTATTATTGAGGGTGAGTGGGAATGGATGATAGAAGGAGTGCCAAAAAGTGTAAGAAAAGGAGATGTGGTTTTTATTGAAAGAAATAGAAAACATAAAATTACTGCAAAAGGAGATGAAATGGCGATCAGAATGGCAGTTAGCCGCGCAGATGTAGATCATGTTTATGATCATAAGGACTACTAATCTTGCTTAAGTCAGTATTCGACATTACCCTTGATTTCAAAAAAAGTCATGGGGCATACTTATATGATTCAGAAAGGAAGCAATTATTTTTAGATTTTTTCTCAATGTTTTCTTCTCTTGCCTTAGGTTATAACCACAAAGTTTTTGATAAATCTTATGACGAAAGTATTAAAGCCATATCTTATTTAAAAATGACTAATAATTTATTTCATACCCATGAAATGAATTCCTTTTATGAAAGCTTTCAGAATGTGGCATTCCATAAAAACATTCACTTTTGTTCTACTGGCGCTTTGGCATTTGAATCTGCTGTAAAGTGCGCATTTGAGGTAATAAAAGATCCCAATTCAATTGTTCTGGGACTCAAGAATAGCTTTCATGGAATTAATAGTTGGGGATTTCTCACTGATAGGTCGTTAAGTTCTGTGACGCAAAGGATAATAAATTTCCCTAAAAATAATTGGCAGTTATTTGAGGTCGATGAATTAATAGAAAATATTGAAAATCCTAAAGTGAGAGTTGCTGCTGTTGTTATTGAACCTATCCAATGTACTGCTGGCGATATTTATTTGAGTAAAGATAATTTATTCAAAATTCAAACTGCCTGTAAAAAGAATAATGTATGTTTCATTGTTGATGAGGTTCAAACTGGATTTGGTGTTACAGGAACAATGTGGTATTCAAAAAAAATGGGCTTAGATCCTGATATTGTTATTTTTGGAAAAAAATCTCAAATTTCAGGAATTATGACAAATGAAAAATATGCAGAGGCAATAAAGAGTAAATACAGAAAGTTAGAGGTGACTTTTGATGGAGACTTAATTGATGCCATCCGTTCAAAATTCATTATTAAAGCTATAAAGGAAGATAACTTGTTAGAAAATGTTTCTAAGATGTCTAAATTGATTTCATCTGAACTCTCTGGTTCGTTGCTTAATTATAGAAGTTCAGGTTTTTTGATTGCTTTTGATTTTGAATCTAAATCATTGAGAGATAAGTTTGTAGGCAATGCGTTTAAAGAATCACTTTTATTAAATCCAACTGCAGATAAAACAGTAAGAGTTAGGCCAAATTTAGCATTGAATGAAGAGGAAATGGAGGATTTTATAACTAAGGTTAAATTTTCATTGAAAGAATTATAAATTTTGAAAAAAAAAATATTTATTATCGGTACACCTGAAGAATTTGAATTTGTTCAGTCAAATTTTTCAAGAGAATATAAAGTATATGCTAGCAATTTCAGTACCTATTACAAGTACAAATCACAGGGTGTAATTTACCTTTATGATGAGATTATTCTCCCCAATAATTCAGACAAAATTTTAGATTTTTTATCGGTTCACTGGTATAGAGATAAAAATGATATTGATTTGTTCTATGAAGATAATTTTTCAGTTGCCCCATTGATAACTAGAGCACTAGTTTCTGCATTTGCAAATGATTATAGAAATTACTATGCTATATCAAAGTTTAAAAAGAATATAGATTGTATTTATATATCAAAAAATTGTGAGGGGAGTCTAAAGAGAGTTATAGAAGTTCTCAATTTTAAAGTTGAATATTACAATTATTCTAAAAAAGCAGAAAAATTGATAAGTGGCTCTCCAGAAAGGACTAAGATAAATCCAATTAACCTCAAAAAAATTATTATTGGTAATTTTTTATTTATTCTTGACACTTTATTTTCTAGAAGAAAAAAAAGAAAAAATTTAGTTTTTAATGACTGGACATATAGAGAAGCCTTTCTTAAGAAAGAAGATTATCTATTGTCAAATGACAAAGTATTTCATAAGGGTTTTTATGTTCCTTACGGCTTAAATTTTTTTAATAAAAGAAGAGGTGCCTTTTTTAATAATCCCTTGAGTCTAGAAAATTTTACAAAAAAGATTTCTGGTTTAGGTTATGGCTGGAATGACTCACTATCAAGATTATTTTTTAAATGTCTTGAAGAAACCTTCATATCTTCAATCGAAACAATACTTATTTTAAAAAAATCATATAGGAAGGTCCTCGATTTTTATAAGCCAAAAAAAATTATTCTTCCAGGTGAAACATATTATGAATATTTAATTGTCGCTCAATTAGCCTCAAAGGTTGGAATCGAGAAAATTTTGTTAATTGACGGCTATCAAACTGTTGCAGAAAATACTCTTTTTTATAAAGACTATAAAAATAAAAACATGTTTTTTGATAGATATTGTGCGTTTAGTGAGGCAAATAAGCAACTTCTAGAGAAATATCACCATATTGAAGCAGAAAATATTATTGAAGTAATGTCTTCACTTGCTGTAAAGAGTTCTAATTTTGATAGTCAATGTAAGAAAGAATATGATGCAATCATTCTTGCCCCAATGCCTTATCAGATATACCCTAACTCGAGATTTGACAAAAGACATTCAATAGGGATAGAGATTGCAAAAAAATTATTAGATCTAGGTTTAAAGAAAATCGCTATTAAGATTAAGCCAGGTGTGAATCAAAAAAAAGAAGAGAGTATTTATAATTACCTAATTAAGGAATATGGAATGGAAAAAAATGTTTTTATCATCTCTGGAAAGTTATCAAAATTCTTTCATTCTGCTGATTTCTTTATCACACAATTTTCATCAGCGCTTTTTGAATTAATTATAAATAATCAAAAATTTATTCTCTTTGAGCATCATGATTCTGGACTTCCTTTGGATTCAATTAACTCATGCAGTTTTATTGATCCAATAGAAATAGTAACTGATATTAAAAAGATTTCATTATCATCGATAATAAATCCCAAAGAGGCATTAAAGCTTATTAATATTTATGAGAATAAGATTGAAAATATTAAGTTCTGATATCAAATTCACCTTTCATAAGATAAACAAAGTTAAATATGTTATTTTCTATGAAACACTATCAAAGGAAATTATTAAATATATCCTTCCTGAAAAAAGCCAGGTTGCTGTTTTTGATCCCAATCAGGTAAATTTAAATTTAAGTATCTTTTTTTTATTCTTTAAAAATTTGTTTCTATTGAAAAATAGTGAATTATCTTTTTTTAAGTTTGTATTTTTGTGTTATCAATATTCCCATCTTGAATTAATTAATCCATCAAAAATTATAACGTTCATTGATAATTCATCTATATTCCAGTGGTTCGCTAGAAATTATAATTTAGCGGATTTTTTTGCAATTCAAAATGGTTATAGATCCAAAAGAGAGCTCACTGAAAAATTCATTAATAATTCTACCAATCTTTTCTCTTTTGGGTTTAACGAAGAATTGCAATTTAAAAAATTTGGGCACTCTTATGAAAACTTTATACCTGCAGGTTCTTTTCTGGCGGCTATTTTTGATCGTATGCCTGCCAAATATAATCTAAATTATGATATTGCATTAGTTTCCCAACACAAGGTGAGTGTATTATCTAGTCCGGAGGGTGAGTATCTAAAAAGTATCGATAAACTTCTTTCTCGATATATAAGAGAGAATAAAAAAATAAGGTTTTGTATACTTTGTAGATATAAAACATCATCCCATGAAGGCAAAATTGAGCATAGTTATTTTAGAAAAGTATATGGAGATGAAGTTAATCTTATTACAAGAGATGTGAGTCAGTTTTCTACATATTCTGGTATGAAGGAGTCGAAGTTAATTATTTCAATGTATTCAACAAGTGCATTTGAGGCGATGTTATGGGGTAAGAAAATTTTATTCTGTGATTTTTCACCTCACAACATTTATGCAAATTTAAAAAAGGGAATTTGGTTAATGAATCAGAATAACTATAAAATTTTTTCTTCCAATATCGATAAGATTCTTCATATGCCGCATAGGGATTATAAAAAAATTACATCGCAATATTTCAACTTTCTTATGTATAAGAATGAAAAACAAGACACTATTGATAAAATATCTTCTTTTCTCAAATAATTTCTTCACCATGTTTAAAAATATTTTTTCTAAAAAAAATGATTTCTCTAAGATCAAATTATTCTTTTCCGATGTAGATGGAACACTTACTGATGCAGGCATGTATTACGGAGAAAATGGTATTGAATACAAGAGATTCAATTGTCATGATGGTCAAGGTTTTGAATTACTAAGAAGTAGGAGTATTTTAGTTGGTTTAATTACTTCAGAAAACACAAAAATGGTGGCTGATAGAGCAAAGAAGATAGGCGTCGATTTCCTTGTTCAGGGGGAAAAATATGAGGGAAAGCTCACTGCAGTAATTGAAATTTGCAAAAAAAATAACATATCTTTAAATGAAGTGGCTTACATTGGAGATGATATCAATTGCAAAGAATTGCTAGAGTCAGTAGGCTTTAGGGCATGCCCAAAAAATGCTCAAGGAATCATAAAGAAGATCCCAAATATTATCAAGCTTAGAAAAAAAGGAGGGGATGGCGCAGTCAGGGAATTTATTAATCTTATTCTTGGAGATTAGTACTCGATGCAAATTAAGAACCTGATTAAAAAATTTATTTCCTTTTTGTTTATTCCTTTAAAAGGCTTTAATAAGCAAAAAAATACCATTATTCTTCAATCCAGCAGAAGATATTTATACAATGATAATACAAGATATTTATTTGAGTTTTTGTCACAAAAAAAAGAATGGAATATTTTCTGGGTTACCAACAATAAACATGTAAAAAAATATCTCAAAAGAAATAACTATAAATTTATTTCTTGGTCTAACCCCTTTAAACTAATATTTATTGCTATTAGAGCAAGAATTGTAATTGACAATGGAGATGGTTACTTTAATCCATTTGATATTTGCAATTCATCTAAAGTTATCAGAATTACTCTTCAGCATGGCGCTGGCCCTAAAGTTACACTTGCTAAATCGGTAGATGGTAAAAGACAAAGAGACCAAATTCTTAAGATAAATAGATTTGATTACGTTAATTTTCCATCTGAGTTTGCCAAAATAAAAATTGGTATTGATACATATCATCTTCCAGAAAACAAGCTAGTATGTTTTGGCTATCCAAGATGTGATAACTATTTTCATAATAACATTGTAGAAGAATCACGAAAAAGCAAAACTCTTACCCAAAAATATTTTCAGAATTACTCTAACAAAGATTGTTTAATTTTATATACACCTACATGGAGGCCTTATGAATATTCTTTTCCTTTATCTCTTATGGAAGATTTTGAATATTCAAAATTTGATGAATGGTTAAAAGATAATGAAATAATTTTTTTCTATACGACTCATTCTAATAACCCCCCTTCTAATATGCCTAATAACCTAGAAAGAATTATCAAATTAGATCATGAAGTCGACCCTCTGTTTGACATCAATAAATTTATGCTAGAGGTTGATATATTGTTCAATGACTACTCTACCACTTCAACAGATTTCGCCCTTTTAAAAAGGCCACAAATATTTTTTATGCCTGACTATGAAAAATATAATCGGATTAAAGGTTTTACAGAGAACTACAGAAAAATTCTTCCCGGAGAAGAGGTGCATAATTTTTCTGGATTTTTGGAAAGTATTTTGGAGGCCAAAGAAAGTCCAAATAAGGTAGTCGAAACTTTTTCTAAAATCAACAACAATTTACTATCTAAATATTACGAAACTAACAAAAAAGATAGCGCTTCGAAAATTGAATTTTTTTTAAAAACAATTATCTAATTTCTTCTATTAAGAATTTAAAATTGTATAAATAGATTTTGGGAAAATACAAGTGAAAGATCATTTTGAGAATAAATATATAGACCTTATAAATGAAGATTCCACAAATAATTACTTTACAGTTGTTTTGGATGAGGTTTTTAATTTTTATACACCAAAATTTGTATGCGATATAGGTTGCGGTAATGGCATTTTTACCTCATCAATTAAAAATAAGTTTGATTGTAATCTTGTAGGAGTTGATGGCAACAAACACGCACTTAAACAAGCTGAAAAATTAGACTTTGACAATTTACACCAAGTAAAGGATTTGTCTAAAGATCTCCTGCCTTTTGAGAATAATTGTTTTGATTTAGTTATATGTAAAGATGTCTTAGAGCATTTGGTTGACCCAGCACATCTCGTGAATGAAATTTACAGAATAACTTCTGATAAAGGAATTTTTTTATTTCACGTACCTAATCACTTTCCTATTTGGGGAAGAATAAAGTTTTTATTTACAAATAATATCGACACCTTCAACTATTTTTCAGAATCCGAAAGATACAACTTTCCTCATATCAGGTTCTTTACCTTAAATAGTGCAATAAAACTTCTTGGGGATGCTGGCTTCATAATGAAAAAGAACATATCCTATCATTTTGCTAAGCCAAGAATAATTCATAGGTTTATCCCCTTTGCTTTAAAAAAAATATTGACGAAGTTTTCTACAGACAACTTCTCAGAGGGAATCACTCTCATTTTTGAAAAAAGACTTTGAAATTAATTATATTTATTGAAAATAACCAATATGGAGGCTTAAATACCTTTTGCGTCAATTTGGTGAACTCATGGCCAAATGGAGGCGATAAATTTCTGATTATTTGTAATAATGGCCATCCAGGTAAAACAAATTTAAAAGATTCGATACGTCGTAAAGGGACAGAATTTATTTTTCATAATATCCCCATAAGTTGGGAATTCTCCAGAAAATATCTAAGGTTCATTCCCTATAAATATAGCAGACTGTTTCAGCCGTTTTTAAGAATTCTCTTCTATAAATTACAATTGTGGATGATTTCAAATTTATTTAAGAAAAATAAGGCTGATAATTTGATAGTTGTCAATGGGGGCTATCCTGGAGGTGAAACATGTAGAATAGCGAATATAGCTTGGTTTTTATCAAATAACAAAAAAAGTATTCATAACTTTCATAATTATGCTGTTAAACCACGATATGGATTTGGTTGGTTTGAGAATAAGCTTGATAAGCTCACACTGGAATCAACTAAGTGTTTCGTTACTGTCTCGAATTCGTGTCTAGAATCCCTAAAGAATAGAAAGATCTTAAAGAATATTAAAAATAAAAGAGTTATCTACAATGGTGTTGAGCCTGTTTACTCATCATCAAGTAAAAAAATTAGGAAAGAGCTTGGGATAGGAAACGCACCTTTGTGTTCAATGTTGGCAAACTACGAGCCTAGAAAAGGACACAAATTTATACTGAAGGCTTTTAAGATCGTATTAGATAAATTCCCTAATGCTAACCTTATTTTTGCTGGCGGTGGATCAGAAAAAGAAATGGACCTAATCAGAAAATATAAAAAAGAAATTGTTGATAGTAAAAATATTCACATACTTAATTTTCTACCTGGTTATGATTTAATTAATAGTTCAGATATTATTTTAATTGGATCACAAGAATTTGAATCATTTGGACTTACTGCCGTTGAGGCAATGTTCTATAAAAAACCCATTGTTTCAACAAATGTTGGCGGATTGAAAGAAGTTATTGGTAAGAATGGGGCTGCTGGTCTAACTGTAGATAGGGATAATTACAAAGAGTTTGCTAAAAATGTTATTGCATTATTAGAAAATAATTCCTTATCTATGGAAATATCTTTATTTGGATATCAAAGAGCAAATAAATTCTTTACCGCTAAAAGAATGAGTTCAGATTACCTCAAATCTCTTCAGGAATGACTCGGTGTTCAACTCAAAAAAAGAATCACAGGAAATAAAAATAATAGTTAAAAAATATTTCTATAAATATCTATTTATTGAGCTATTTTTTGAAGTCCTATCTTATCTCTTAAGAATCTTACTTGGTGGAAGAAGCTTCTACCACATGAATTTCTATCCGAATAAGATAAAGAAAATTGTAAATAAGATACCCCTATACTCTCACAAAAAATTAAGAATTGTAAGTACTAAAAAATTAAAACCAGGCTCGATATTACTTATTAAGAATTATCTTATTTATAAAGATAAACCAAATTGGTATATAAATTTGGCTGATTATGAAGAGTTTTTATATCTTCACCGATGGCATTGGTTATTAGTAAATTGTTCTGAAAATTCATCAAATCTTGGGGTGGAGAAAAATTTAGGGTATGACCTGGTAAGATCTTGGATTAATGAATTTAAACTATCACCAGAATTTTTCCCCAATGATACTTAT
>Ga0181566_10001012_pt1 | contig 23009 bp, 19 predicted proteins | sample 101ome_15_FD_133762 | JGI IMG/M metagenome (GOLD analysis project Ga0181566, IMG submission 133762) | Coastal salt marsh microbial communities from the Groves Creek Marsh, Skidaway Island, Georgia - 101402AT metaG (megahit assembly) | ecosystem: Environmental > Aquatic > Marine > Intertidal...
AAAGGACGGACTTTGGCAGGCCATTGGTGACCCAACCGATACAGCCTGCGCTGTTGCTGGTTGGAAAATCAACGGAGATGTGAAAAAATTCTCACACCGACATCCACGGTTGAACGAATTCTTTTTCGATTCCACCCGTAAGCGAATGAGCGTTGTCCATGAGTATGAGCACGCCAACTGGGTCTTTTCGAAGGGAAGTGTCGGTGGTTTTCAGGACCTGATGACGTCAAAGATTGTCGAAAACAAAGTCGTGCCACTCACAGAAGAGGACAAGGAACGCATTCTCGAAATGAACGATACAATGGGTTCGAAAGCCATGCGCGTGATTGGTTTGTTTGCCCGTCCGTTCGGTAAGGGTGAGAGCCTTGAGGACATCGTGACCGTAGAATCCAACTTGGCATTCTTGGGACTGATCGGAATCATGGACCCGCCTCGACCTGAAGTCAAGGATGCGATTGAAACTTGTCAACGGGCCGGTATCAAGGTTAAGATGATCACGGGCGACCAACAAATGACAGCTGCTGCCATTGGGCGTGAACTTAACATTGAATCGGGGTCATTAAGTTCAATCGACGGAAAGGAACTGTCCGAGATTACAGACGAAGAGCTTCGCGGTCTGTCTGGCAATGTGTCGATTTATTCCCGTGTGACGCCCGATCAGAAGATGCGAATTGTATCTTCTCTCCAAGAACAGGGAGAAATCGTTGCGATGACGGGAGACGGTGTCAACGACGCACCCGCTCTATCAGGTGCCAACATCGGTGTGGCGATGGGTATTGCCGGAACCGATGTTGCCAAAGACGCAGCGGACATGGTGCTGCAGGACGATAATTTCGCGAACATTGTGCATGCGGTGGAGGAAGGCCGAAAAATCTACCAAAATATTCGTAACTTCGTCCGCTACCAGGTATCGACCAACGTTGCTGCAGTGGCTCTTTTGGTTCTTTCAACCATCTTTTTCGGACCTGAATCTCTACCGCTCACAGCGACCCAAATTCTTGTGATTAACATCCTCATGGATGGCCCACCAGCGGTTGCATTGGGTGTTGAAAAGGAGCACGGGAACGTCATGGAACGGCCGCCTCGCCCTGTTGACGAAAACCTCCCAAACGCTCGAGACATATCGTTGATTTTCTACCTCGGTGCCGTGATGGTTACAGGTACATTGGCTATCTTTTACTTTGCAGGTGGAGGATTGGCTCAATGTGAGATGCTCCCTACCGAGACAAGCACGTCTGCATTTGACGTCAATGCATGTCTTGCAGGAAATCAACAGGCCATCGATGATTGGGAAGCGTACGCTGATTCACATTTCCAACATGCAAACACCATGGCGTTTTCCGTATTCATCGTCTATCAGTTGTTCAACGTGTTGAACTGCAGGTCAAACGAACAAAGCGTGTTTGAACTCGGCTTGTTTTCAAATCGTGCAATCAACTATGCCCTCCTTATTTCAGGAGGTCTTCTGTTGTTCTTTGTCCAACTCGCCAATGCTTCGATTCCCGTTGTAGGCATAGAAGTCGGCAACCTGCTCTCGACAACGACGTTGTCATCATATGATTGGGCCATTGTCTTGCTGGTTGCTTCCAGCGTGTTTATCATCGAAGAATTCCGAAAACTTATCGTCAAATCACAAGTCTTTGCAGTCAGGACTCGGTGAGGGTGAAAAGCACATCTTCATCAACACCTTGTGAGCACAGCCCCTCATGGGTAGCGACGCAAAACCCGCATCACTGGCGGGAGAACACGCCGATTGGGTTTCACGCCTGTCCACGTCGCTTTCAGATGAATCCATTTGGTCCGCCTCTCTCCAACCGATCGTTGCGAAGTTGGCCGCAAATGTCCCACTCACGTTGGAAGATGGTTTGAATCTCTATCAGCATCCAGATCTCAATGAACTGGGTGCGTTGGCAAATTCTGTAAAACAGGCCCGGTTTGATAACAAAGCGTTCTTTAACGCCAATGTCCACATCAACCAAACCAATATTTGTGTTTTAGCGTGCAGATTCTGTGCCTTTCGTCGTGGCCCGAAAGCCGCCGACGCCTATGCAATGTCCATCCAGGAATACGTTGATGATGTTGGCGTCTATGCACCTTACGTCGATGAAGTTCATTCTGTTGGAGGGCTTCATCCGGAATGGGACGTGCACCATTACGCTGAGATGTTTGTGAAAACCAAGCAAGCCCACCCTCATGTGGCCATTAAAGCCTTAACTGCGGTTGAGATTAAGCATTTGGCAGAACGTTCTTCGATGACCACGAAGGAGGTTTTGAAGATCTTGCAAGACGCAGGGTTGACCTCGCTGCCGGGAGGTGGGGCCGAGATTCTTGATGATGAGATCCGGGCCATCATCTGTAACGGTAAAGAAAGTTCAGAAGAATATCTGCGGATTCACCATGAAGCCCACCAACTCGGAATTCCTTCCAACTGTACGATGCTTTTTGGAACCATTGAAACGCTTGAGCAACGACTCCAGCACCTCATTTCGTTGCGTGACCTCCAACAAATGACTTTTGGATTCCAGTGCTTTGTCCCTTACCCATTCCTACCTGATTCAACCCGTTTGCCGCAAGCTCAACTTTCAAGTGGAGCAGAAATACTTCGCACGATAGCCGTCTCTCGATTGATGCTCAACAACATACCGCATATCAAGGCTTACCGGATGAACATTGGTGACCACGTGGCTGAACTCGCATTGCAATTTGGAGCCGATGATGTTGACGGAACCGTGCAGAAAGAGTCCATCATGCATCTTGCAGGCTCAACTGCACCGCTCGACCACGACCGTGGGAAACTTGCGCGCCTTGTCAACAATGCAGGGTGCACACCGATTCAACGGGACACCACGTACACGTCATTCACACCCTACGTCGCACCCGAACCAACGTCACGCCGGCGACTCACCATGGCACAATGAGGTGATTCCATGCAACAACTCACCTGGGCCAACACCATCGGACGTGTGGCGTTCATCAATTGCGACCCGTTGTTTCACGACCTTGACCCTACGTGGAATGTTCTCTCAGCCCCACCTTCTTGGCTCACGGGTCACGTGCTCAGGAGAGATTGTATTTTGGCCCCTATCCCGGCAGCAGATTATGCAAAACATGCCGACGAACTTGTGTTGTTGCCGGATATTGGCATTGGCAGTCAAGGTGAAGTCGGCAGTGTTCTGTTGTTCGGCGCAGTACCGTTGGACTCGATGCAGACCATTGCGCTACCAAGTGATTCCGCCACTTCGGTTGCCCTGTTGAAGCATCTCATCAAGCAACAAGGGCTACAGATGAATTACATCACGACCGGCCCTGATTATGATTCGATGCTCGCCCTTGCTGATGGGGCGCTGTTAATTGGCGACCGAGCGCTTGAGGCCGCAAGAGAATTTCCAGAGATGGTACAAATGGACCTCGGTACAGCGTGGATGGATGAGGAAGGACTGCCGATGATCTTTGGCGTTTTTGTGGCTCGCCGCGACACGGATTTGAAGGAACTCAAAGCGGCTCATGGGGCGCTGCTTGGCAACCTTGTGCGCTTTGAGGCAGATAGCGACAAACGGGAAGCAGTCATCAAGTGGTCGATGCAAAAATCAGACCTTACGCATGAACGTCTTGACCAATATTACGGCGAGGTCTTCAACCGCTTGAACAAGCATCATCTCGCCGGTTTGTTTCGTTTTCTCAACCAGGCTTGTGGCATGACATCGGAGCCAGAATTTGCTTGGGATTGAGCGGAAGTTGTATGTGGAAAGCAACGGTTGGTTCTTGAAGGATGTGCAGGTGGGTAGAACATGGTGGTTGAACTTCCTCTAGACGAGAACGGCAACAAGATTGTCCGAATTGGGCACAGCCCCGACCCTGATGATGCTTTCATGTTCCACGCCATGACCACGAATGCCTTTCCAACTCCTGGATACAATTTCGTTCATGAACTTCAAGACATTGAAACGTTGAATCACCGTGCCATGAATCAGGATTTGGAGGTCTCTGCGGTTTCTATCCACGCCTATCCCGACATTTCAGACCATTATGCTTTGATGAACTGCGGCGCATCAATGGGTGAAGGCTACGGCCCCATGATCGTCTGCAAGCAGGGCGTGACCGAAGAAGAGGCACGCTCCAACACCATTGCAGTTCCTGGTCTGAAGACCAGTGCCTATCTTGGTCTTCGACTGGCGTGGGGTGACATGGATGTGGCGGTTGTCCCCTTCGATGAAATCATTCCACGCATTCTTGACGGTTCGTACATGAGCGGGCTCATTATCCACGAAGGCCAACTTACCTATGTTGAGCACGACCTTGATGTTCTCATCGATTTGGGGAAATGGTGGAACGGTCGTACAGACAACTGGCCCATGCCTCTCGGGGGTAACGTCGTGCGGCGTGATCTTGGTCAACAAGTCATGGAAGACATCACTCGTTACACAAAAATGAGTATTGAATATGCTCTCAAATCACCCGAAGATGCTCTTGAGTTTGCGAAAGCATGGGGTCGAGGAATTGATGATGAAACCAACGAAGAGTTTGTCGGCATGTATGTGAACGATCGTACCATTGACTACAAGGATGAAGGGCGCAATTCTATCCGTCTCTTCATCCAAGAGGGACAGCGTATCGGCATGATTCGAACAGATTTTGACACCGAAGGTCTGACGTTCATTGGTGCACCGTAGGTGATTTCATGGACGCGCCCCAGCGGAGACCACAAGTCAGTCAATACGGATCTGTAGATCCCGCTCCTCCACAAACCGACGGTGGCCTTGAACACTGGACAGCGGTTCTTTGCAACGAATCCTTGCCTATGTTTCAACGAATGCGGGCAGTCTTTTCACTCCGAAATCAACGCTCAGATGAGGCATGTCTGGCCCTCTGCGAAGGGTTCTCAAGTGGGAGCGCCTTGTTGCGTCACGAAATTGCGTATGTCCTCGGGCAAATGCAAAACACCGTTGCTTTACCAACGCTGGTTGAACGGCTTTCCGACGAGGATGAACACGTGATGGTGCGCCATGAAGCGGCAGAAGCCATGGGGGCAATCGGCGACCGATCCGTCGTGAGTACGTTGGAACAGTTCGTCCACGACCCACTTCCAGAGGTTGCCGAATCATGCGTCGTCGCACTTGACTTGCTCAAGTGGGTTGAGAGCGCCGAGTTTGAAACAACTGAATGGTGAGGTTCCCTCAAGTTCAAAGACTAGATGATTTTACCGTGGAACAGGAAGGATGATCATGCCACACGAGCACATTCAACTGGCCCAGGCTCCCAACGGCGAATTGGGTCCTCGTTGCCATAACTGCGGTATTCGTTTGACGTTCGGAAACGCCATGGTGGTCGACAAATACTACATGTGTTGGGAACATTATGTTGAGGCAACTGGCGCAGACACCTCCACTGAAGTCTCTGCGGCTGATGAGCGCTTCTGGATGAAACAAGAGTGACACGGTGTTGTTCAAGAACCCTCAACGCACCGTAGGGTTGAGGGGCCTTCATGTCAACTGGTTGGGCAAAAGTTGCACATCGGTTCAGTCAATACTACCGTTCCTCGGCGCTGTGGTCTCCTCCACGAATACGAACCCGGGAGTGGATGTTCATTCCGTTTGGTGGTGCACCTCCATTGCGCCACAAATCGTTTTCAGATGTGGGTCAAGTTCAACAGTTTTTATCTCAGCGTGCGATGCATTCCTGCTTCTACTCGACAGCATATTGGAAGCGACCGCACGAATTGAAAATGGCTGACAAACTTTGGCAAGGTGCTGATTTAATCTTTGACTTGGATGGAGACCATCTGCCAGGAATCACCGACAAGGATTTTCCAGGCATGCTTGCTGTTATCCAAGAGCAAGCATGGTCGTTATGGAACGATTTCCTTGAACCCGAATTTGGGTTTGATGAGAACTATCTACAAGTCACGTTTTCGGGTCACAGAGGATTTCACCTGCACTACAGGGATCCGAAATTTTTCCATTTGGATTCAGAAGCCAGAAGAGAATTGGTCTCACACATCCGTGGGGAAGGTGTGGATGTTCAAGGGGGGCTTGCGAGATACCACGACAGCGAAGCACGGGGATGGACACGAAGGATTCGCAACGGCATGGATTCCATGATCGACACCTTGAGGACCATTCATCGTGGAGAAGCGGGAAGTGGAGCCGAATTACGCCGTTTAGAAGCGGAACTTCAAGCGCTTCAAGACCGCGAGGGAACAACATCACAGCGCTCGGCTACTGCTATCAAGCGGTTGGCTGAATTGATGGATCACGATGCACGAATAGAACGTCTCCGCCGTGGCAGATTTGACATTCTCGGCAACTATCAGGGTCTGTTCTTGAATCTCTTAAAAGCAGACGCTTCGGTGGTTCTCGGAAATGCCGGTGAAACAGACGAAGTTGTCACGATAGATGTGCGACGTCAGATTCGTTGGCCTACCTCACTCCATGGCAAATCTGGTATGAGGGTTAGCGAATTTCCACTTTCTCGTCTTGACCCTGATTCATCCAATGCGTACAACCCGCTTCAGGAAGCGTTCGTATTGGGCATGCAGGATTCCCATGAATTAGAATGGACCGTCGATGATGCGGTTGCACAATTTGGTGACCTGCGGGTCGAGAGTGAACGTGGAAAACGGTTTCATCTTCACGAAGCGGGAGCGACATTCCTTGTTTTGAAGGGTTGGGCGAACTTGGTTTGAACAAGCAGAGAGGCTTTTGAATGCGTAATTCTAGGTTTCAAGGTGAGGTAAGGTTCAAGGGTGGTTTCTCCTCCCTTAGGCTAGGGTGAGTCGTTTGGGTCTGCGTCGGGGGAAAAAATCCAAGGGGACAGACGCGCCACTGCCCATGCCAAATTTGCCGCCTCCAGCAGATTTGCCAACCCCCCAGCCGCTCCCTGCACCTGGTGACGCTTTACCTCCTCTTCCCGGTGGCCAACCTGTCCCGGCTCCGCTCCCTGCACCTGTTCCGGCTCCATTGCCTTCTGCACCATTGCCAGCTGCCCCCCTTCCCGTGCCACATTCATCCGACGCAGTCAATGATCCAGGGACCACCCTGTCCGGTATTGCAGAAGAAAAGGGGTACAACGATCTCTGGGCCAAACGATCAGAGAAGCCTCTTCAGCAAATTTATGGACACATCGATCGCATTAGCAACAAAGAGGCTGGTTCTCTCCTTGATCGCTATGCGGACCGATTTGGGCATGCTCTTGACCGCGAAATCATCGTTATGAGGAAGGCGGCTGTTGAAGACAAGGTTGCAGAAATCCGTGATGCTCCGACAGTTGAATTGCTTGATGATGAACCTCAAGCAGACTTGAGTGAACTTGAGCGCGTGGAGCAGGAACTTCGGGCACTGAAGCCTCTCTATCAAGAGGCGAAGGCATTGAATGATGCAGAAGCACTCGCTGAACTGACGCCAACTCTTCAAGCCCTGATGGCACAGCGGAAAGCCCTGAAGGGCGGAAGCGGATCACAGAGTGCTCCTGCACCCGTTGCCACCGCCGTAGCCTCCAGTGATGATGATGACATGTTTGTGAGGTTCGTCAGCATCGTCGATGACCTTCTTGGCGAACATCTCCCCGAATCCATCGTTAACAATTTCGTTGCTAGCGCAGACTTTGAAATTTACAGAGCCGTACTCGAACAACCGGGTAGCACCGATGAAGGCACCCGTGCAACTTTTTACAACATGGTGGACGATCAACTAGGCAATATGTCCCCGGAATCGATTGAAGCTTTTGTCGCCTCGGCAGATTTTGAGATTTACCGCCAGGTAGGCGAACAATACAAGGATGCGTGATGAACAATGGGACTTCTCGATAAGGCTGGTGCAAGCACCGATGAAAAGAAACCTGCAGTTGCAAAAGCGGTGGCCAAGAAACCAGAACCTGTAACTGTTGCTGCAGCCAAAAGGGCCAAACCTGCAAAGGCAGTGAAAGCAAAAAAGGCCAGAGAACCTCGTGCAAGGCCCATGGGTCTTGCTGAAGATTACGAACTCGCTAGTAAAATGAACCGCCGTATTTCATGGCTTGTGAATTTTGTGATCAACTTCGGCGTACTCTTTGCCGCACTGTTCATCATGATTTCGGATACCAACGTGGTGACGACGATTCTGGTTGCTGTGAGCGGTGTAATCATTATTCTCAATGGCATTTTTATTCCGATGAAGTTTTCACGAAACCTTGGCCAATTCGTTTCACGAACGAAATTTATTCGTGGAGATGGAACCAATCCGTTGTTCCTTCACGGCATTCTGGTCAACATGAGTGGACTGCTTTCACTGGTCGGAATTATTCTCGTGTTTACACAATTTCAGAACCTCAACGAAGCAGACAACACCGGGGCAATCATCTTGTTCTCGCTGGGCGCCATTTTCATCATCATGTGGTTTATTGACCGATTTCTTCGGAACGGAAGCGAAATGGGGCAGGGGCTCTATGACCTTCTCTTCCGTGCATATTTGGTCAAATACGTGCCCTCCGAAGAAGAAAAGGCCACGGGTATCTGGGCTCGCCTAGAGAACATGGGTAACTTCGGCGACCAACTCCTCGCTAAGCAAGAAGAACGCAAAGCGAAGAAGGCCGACCAAAAAGCAAAGTCCTCCGAAGATGATACAACGCCTCAAGAAGACTGACGGTTCGCCGATATTAGGTGAACCAGGTGCTAACGTTCCTACGGCAACGAAACCATCTCTTGCCGGCTCTTGTGGCCATTTTTGGCATGCTGCTGGTATTTGTTGCATCAACAATATCCACTTTTTTCGGTGTTTTGTTCTTCATCGTCGTGTTGTACACCTTTTACCTTGAGTTGATGACCCAGTGGTCATTTAGAGCCCCCACAAGGCGCAAACCACCTCTTACTGACGATGCGTGGAATCCAGCGACCCTTCAGATTGACGAGCATGCAGTGATGATGTATCACAACTTTTCATCCTCGGATTCACCCACGGCACTCCTTATCCACGGTTGGACATCAGGGGCTGTACGTATGACCCATCGAGCACAGCCTTTCTTGGAAAGAGGTTGGAACGTTGTGATGGTGGATTTGCCGAGTCACGGTGGTTCCTCCCGTTTGGTCAAGTGGTCTGCTGAACAATCCTGTACACTCCTCATAGAAGCATTGAATGCGTTGAACAAGAACCAGGAAGGATTGTTTCGAGGACCAATTGTAGTCTTTGGACATTCAATGGGGTGTTTCCTTGGCTTACGTATTTCCAAACGTCGTTCAGAACTGGCATTTGGCGATCGAATTGCAGGCTGGATTTTTGAATCTCCGATGACGGGCTACACTGAAATTTTTGATGAAACGTGTAATCTTCTTCGTGTTCCTCGTACGCTCCGCAGCGCCTTGCTTCGTAACACCATACGCCACTTTAACGCAATCAATTTGAACACCACGGTGTTGAATTCACTCACGGAAGCTGATATGCCAACTTGGGGAATGCCGACTGAACCCCTTCTTCTGGTTCAAGCGAGCCCTGATGAGCGGTTGGGCGAGGCTCACCACGTCAGGCTCTGCGATGAAATGGACCGACAGGGACTGGGGCACAACCTTTCTTCACACTACCTTCCCTCGATGAGGCATTCGGGTTCGCATGATCATCCTCAACGGGAAAGCATCGTGGGGGGATGGATCGACGCTCATTCATCTTCGTTTTGAGCTGCTTGCTCACGAGCGAGCTCTCGCATGTCTTCAACTTCATCCAACTCATCCATGATTTCTTTCCCAAGCAGCGTCTCCATCACGTCTTCCATGGTAAGAATTCCCGAGGTTCCACCGAATTCATCTTTGACCAAAGCGAATTGCTGTTTGTTTTCTAAAAACACATTCAAAGCCTCTTCGATGGTTGAACCCAGTTCAAGGGTCGTAATGGGTTTCATGAGGTCTTTGAGGGTGAGGTCCCACTCGTCCTTGCTTGCTGCCATCAGAATTTCCGACCGAATAACAAGACCCTGCACGTTGTCGATGTTGTCCTCAAAAACGGGGATTCGGGAGAACCGGAGGATATTGTTTGAGTCGAAAATCTCTTTGATGGTGGTGTGCATTTCATATGCCGTCAAGACAACTCTCGGAGTCATTTCCTCTTCGACCAACACGTTTCTGAGTCCTAGGAGGTTGTGGATGATCGTTTCTTCTGCCTCATCCAAAGCCCCCTCAGTCTCTCCCAAATCAGCCATGGCAGCAACATCGTCACGTGTCACCATGGCGTTCTGCGAGGAAGGAAGGATGGATTTGAGGAGTTGAATGGGCCCAATAAGGAAAAACAGGGACTTTGTGAACCAGGTCAAGAGATACGCGGCCGGGGTGGAAAGCCTCTTCCAATAGGCTGCTCCCAACGTCTTGGGAATAATTTCGGAAAGAAACAACACCGCCAAGGTCAAGATCGCCGATGCCGCAGTGAGGACCTCAACGCCCCAAATCTGTTGAACCTGTGAACCAACTCCTGCTGCCCCCATCGTGTGAGCAACGGTGTTGAGTGTTAAGATGGCTGTGAGTGGGCGAACCGAGTCGTCATCTTTGAGCATCTTCCACATCGGGGCCGTCCGTTTACCCTCATTCTCAAGAATGTTGACATAGGTTTGCGGCGTTGATAGCACGACCGCTTCGAGGATAGAACAAATGAACGATACACCGAGGGCTAACCCGATGTAAAAAATCAGAAGACGAATGTCTCCTTCGCCGGTTGCTTGAGCAGTTGTAACTGCCGAAAGTGCGTCAATGACCATATTGTGTCCAAGACCCCTGCCCGAGCGGGCGTAACCTACACGACGAGAGGAGGGTTCTTCAAAATGACGCTCTCTTCATGAACTCGCACCCTTGTCCCGTCATGCAAGGGTGAACCTCAAGAAGCCGAGGCCGCTGGAAGGGGCACAGGGGTTCTCATGGCCGATGAACATGTGCTCATTTGTGTGGCATGGCCGTATGCTAATGGCCCCCTCCATCTCGGTCACGTCGCAGGGTGTTATCTGCCACCCGATATCCAATTTCGATTCGAGCGTGCCCTCGGTAATCGTGTGCTGATGGTGTCGGGTTCGGATGAGCATGGAACACCGATCACCGTCACTGCAGAACAGCAGGGTGTCCAACCCCAAGATGTCGTTGACAAATATCACAAAATCAACACGGAAGCCCTGCTGGACCTAGGATGTGCATGGTCCATGTCCACCGACCCACGAGGCGTTGAATTTGGGGGTGCTTTGTTTAACAGAACCAGTGACCCAATGCACAAATCCATTGTTCAAGCCAATTTTGTAAAACTCGAGGAAAGCGGATTTTTTGAGCGAAAAACAACCGAACAATATTTTGAACTCAACACTGATGGCGGCGGAAGGTTCCTTCCAGACAGATACGTCGAAGGGACGTGCCCAGCCTGTGATTCTGAAGGTGCTCGAGGAGACCAATGCGATGCATGCGGCGCAACATACGAAGCCGTTGAACTCAAAAAACCAATCTCCAAGATGAATCCGACTGCTCAGGTTGAGATCCGAGAAACCGAGCATCTCTTCTACCGATTAGATTTGTTTCAAGATGCGCTGGAGCAACATGCCGCCGCTCAACACAATGCATGGAAATCTAACGTTCGCGCCATGACGAAACAATGGTTGGACATGGGGCTCAGACCTCGTGCAGTTACTCGCGATTTGGATTGGGGCATTCAAGTGCCTTTGGAAGGGGATGATTGGTCAGGAAAATGTGTCTATGTGTGGTTCGAAGCCGTTCAAGGATACTTCACCTGTGCCAATATCTGGGCAGATCGATTTGCTGCTGACCACCCAGATGGCGCCGATGCATGGAAACGTTGGTGGACGGTTTCAGATGAGGGGGTTGCTCCGAGACACCTCTATTTCCTCGGGAAAGACAACATCCCTTTCCACACCGTCATTTGGCCAGCGATTATTCTTGGCCTGAACCAAGCTAACAAGGGCCTGTCAAGTTTGGAAGCTGTCTCCCTGCCGACCCCAGGTGAATTGGCTCTTGAATCCAATGTCCCCGCTATGGAATACTTGATGTTGGCCGGCGGTCAATTTTCAAAATCAAGGAAACACGCAGTTTGGCTACCATCATTCCTTTCACGGTATGACCCGGATACCCTTCGGTATTACCTCAGCATCAACATGCCAGAAAACCACGACACGGATTTTAACTGGCCAGATTTTGTTGAGAAAGTCAACAGCGAATTGATCGCAGCCTACGGTAATTTCGTCCACAGAGTCCTCACCCTTGGAGAACGCCTCCCGCGGTCCAATGGGGGCTCACCTTTTGAGGACCATGACAAGGATGAGTTGACGCAACACCATCAGCATCATGTTGAAGAGGTGTTCGGAGAAATCACCCGTTCACTGGAGCGTCACCGTTACAAAGAGGCCTTGAGAGGTGTCATGAACGTTGCTCAATACGGTAACCAAATCCTTCAAGCAGCAGCACCGTGGAAACATTTGAAAGAACCACAAGAGGGTCATGAGCAAAGCCTTGCTACGCTTGGATTCTGCTGGAGAATTGCTCGTTTTATGGCCGTTGCCACTCAACCATTCATGCCAGCAAGCGCTCAACGATTGTGGAACTCCCTCGGCATTGAAGGTGCGGTGCAGGATGTGTTGTGGGAGGAAGCCGTGAACTGGCAGGCCCCATTGACATGGTCCCAAGAGCCTCCAACGCCCTTGTTTGTGCGTTTGGATTTGGAAGAAATTCTCAAAACAGAACAAGGTCTCGTTGAAGAATCACATGACGGCGATGATGCAGGACATACCGTAAAAGGTGGAAAGAAAAAAGGAGGAAAGAAAGTGAAAGAACAGACAGAGGGAATAACCTACCTTGATTTTGAAACATTCATGAAAATCAATCTGCGGGTGGGTAAAATCATTCGTGTGGAAGAACACCCCAATGCGGATAAACTATACGTGGTCAAAATCGATGACGGCTCCGACAAAGAACGCACGATTTGTGCTGGATTGAAAGCCTATTATTCACCGGAGGAAATGGAAGGCAAGAGCGTTGTTTTCGTTGAGAATCTCGCTCCTCGGCCCCTACGCGGTGTGACCTCAGAAGGCATGATGTTGGCTGCTGATGATGGTGAAGGTGCTGTACGCCTCATCACTGTTGACGGAGAGATTTCACCTGGTTCAACCGTTCGCTAATCATGAATCGATACGACGTCGGACTTCATCCATGACCGCTCTTGAGTCCGTTTTAATCTGCTCTTTCATGACAGGAAGAGCTTCTCTCATCTCCTGGCCAAATTCTTCTGGAAGTGAATCCAAATTAATCTCGACGTTGAATATTGCTCCTTTTGCGGCCGCACTGGCCAGCAAACCAGCGACACCCACATCGGATACGGCGTTCGCATTGCCTTTGGTTGCCAACAGAGGTAGTTTGTTCAACAATCGACTTGCTTCTTGAGCTGTTTCGAAAGGAACTTGGGCTGCATGAAGGGTTGCATCACGAATGGCCTTTCTTCGCCCTGACTTCTCTACCTCGGTTGATTTCGGGAGTTTAAACGACGCCATGACTTCATCAAAGGCGTCGCTGTCTTGTTGAGCCAACACGCCAGATTGATGCAACAAAGGAATGGCCAAGAGTTGAACCTCTTCTGCTATCCCCCAGCCGTCAGACCATTTCTCACTCCCGAGTGTAAGGTCACACACCATTACGGATAGCGCAGCAGCCTGACCAAGTGCAACAGCGGCAGCAGTGCCGCCGCCAGGCGTTGGGGAAGAGGATGCCAAAGCAGCTTGGAAGTCCTTGAGGCTCATCTCCATCCAGTTCATGATCTACCCTCCAAGGCCCACTCTATGATATGTTTCGCTGGGTCAAAATGATGATGTTGGTTTAATCCAAGACCTTTCATGGCCGCACTTACCAATGATACATCGTCGTCGCTTTCAGGCTCAAAGAATCGTCCTGCCTCCAGCATTGCCGACAACGGCACCAAACCGACGATTTCACTTCCACAGGATTCTATTCCGTGGTCCTTTGCGATGCTTTCGCATGTTTTGAAGGCCAAGTGGAGCGGGCAAAGTCCCACATCGAGCAGATTCATCGACACCTGTGATATCCCTTTTTCCTCAAGCGTAACGCCCATGCCCTGCACCTTCGGTAACATGCCTTGCGAACGAACCTTTCCTCCACCTGATGATTTCAGGAGGCGGCCACTCGTGCGTACGATGGAGCCTACCATTTTGGAAACACGAGCATCACGCTCCTCGAAATTGACATTGTAAGCCACCAAAATCGGTCGTGCTCCGACGGTAATGCCTCCTGATTTTGCCACGGTTTCAGACCATTTCATTGCGCCAGCATCTGGAAGCGATGTGCTCGCATCGTGCATGGTGTCTGTCCCCTCTAACCTTGCTTGAAGCCCTTCATATTCTCCGCGCCGGAGCGTCGATAACATGGTTCTGTCGGGATGGGATGCGGCCGCACCATACAGGAAGAGAGGCACGTCACAATGGTGTTGCACACCCTGCACGACTTGACGAGCAAGTTCAGCGCATTCCTCTATGGTGATGTCTCGCAGCGGCACGAAGGGGCAAACATCAACAACGCCTAATCGAGGATGTTCACCCTGATGGTTTCTCATGTCGAGCAAATCAATGCTGGCTCGAATCAAGGCGATAGCCCCTTTGACAACATCTTGGGGCGCCCCTGCAAACGTGATGACCGTTCGATGGTAATCATGGTCGGGCTCCACGCCAAGAACGGTACAACCTTCTGTTTGCCGAACAGCGTCAACGATTTTCTCAATCACTGTGCCATCTCTGCCTTCGGAGATGTTTGGCACGCACTCAACCAATGGAGAGACCATGCTACGGTCCTATGTATGCGGTCTTTCAATGTTCTTTGAGCCACAGCTCAAGAATACAATGCTTCAGGAGACCGTGTAATCGACCCTTGACTTCTTTTCTTCTCAAGCCGAGATATCGCATCCATCATGTCCTGTTGTGTCACGGCTGAGCGGCCGTCACGAATGGCGATCATTCCTGCTTCAACGCATGTCGCCTTTAATTCCGCTCCAGAAAAACCGTTCGTTCGCTCAACGATTCTTCCAGTACTCACCTTTTTCGTGTTCATGGAATTCAAGTGGACCTTCAAAATTGCTTTTCTCGATGCCTCATCAGGTATCGGGATTTCAATAACTCGATCAAACCTACCCGGCCGTAACAATGCATCATCCAAGATGTCGGGGCGATTGGTAGCCGCGATGATTTTAACATCCTTCAGCGCATCAAATCCGTCAAGTTCGGCTAAGAGTTGCATGAGGGTTCGCTGAACCTCTCGGTCCCCGCTTGTTGATCCGTCCAACCTCTTTGCTCCGATGGCATCAATTTCATCGAGGAAGATAACGCTGGGGGATTTCTCCTTAGCGAGCGAAAACAATTCCCGAACCATGCGCCCTCCTTCGCCAATGTATTTCTGTGCAAGTTCACTTCCTACCATGCGAATAAACGTCGCATCGGTATGGTTAGCAACGGCTTTTGCGAGCAGGGTTTTTCCGCAACCGGGTGGCCCGACGAGGAGAACTCCCTTTGGAGGCACAATACCAACCTTCTCAAACAATTCAGGCTTAGTCAGAGGCAATTCAATGGCTTCACGCACGGATTCAACTTGTTCATCTAAACCAGCAACATCAGCATAGGTAATGGTTGGTTTTTCAACCATCTCAGCGCCACTGACCATAGGGTCCCATGCTTCATGAAGGACCTCTATCACGGAAAGGCTGTCTTGATTGAGAGCCACTCTTGTCCCTGGTTTCAGCAGGTCGGGATCCAGGCGTTGGTTCAAACTCACTTGAAAGACAGTACCGTTTGAAGAACGGACAATGGCACGCTCGTGATCCAAAATGTCTTGGATGTGACCGATGATGAGTGGCGGCATTTTCAACAAATTGACGTTTTCATCCAAACGATCAATCTTTTTCCTGAGCCCACGAATTTCAGCCTCCATGGTTGTTCGTTCGTTGATCAATTGCTGCGTTTCGTCACGCAGAGCTGCGTAGGCCTCCTCGAGTCCGCGAATTTCTTCGTCTGACGATTGAGGTAGGTTTTGGTCACTTCGCTCCACATCTGTCCCCATGGCAATCAATTTATTCCGTGCATCAGTCTATATTAGGGGTTTGCATCAATATACCATCCAAAGGGTGCAAAAGGATTCAAAGAGCGTCACGGCGAGAGACCCCTCATGGGCGAGTGTGAACTCTGCGGAGCGGTCAAGGTTGGCGTACGACAGGTTCGAACCGGCAAGACAGAAGTTCTCGCCTGCTCGAGATGTATTGAGAAGTTGAATCTCGGTCCAAAGGGTGAGGCACCAGGTCTTCAACAGGCTCGCCGATCAGGAGCGCCCTCTTCAACTCGGAAAAACGATTTGATGTCCAAAGGGGCGAAGGAGTTGGCTCCGGATTTTCACAAAAGGATAGCAAAAGCCAGAGGTGGTTTGAATTGGACGCAAATGCAACTTGCAAAGAAAATGGCTGAGACCATCAACGTCATCAAGGCTGCAGAATCAGGCAAGCGACCTACCGATGCAGTTATTCGAAAATTTGAGTCCATCCTCAAGATTGAACTCATGGTTGAACGAGAGGCCGAAGAAACCCGTTTCATTAACAGCGGTTCATCTCGTGGAATGACATTTGGCGATTATTTCAACGACCTGAGGTGATGGTCTGCAGCCCATCCCTGTCCATGCCGTATGGCTAGCTCAGGATGACCCGAAAAAGAACACAGCCGTTCTCGCGAGTAAGCGTGGGAATCTTACCTTACACAAAGCCCTTCGTACACTGCCCAAGAAGGGAATTATTTTGGAGCCTCTGTGTGGAAAAGTCTTCGGCCCCGAAGACCATGAACTCCTGTTGCGGAAACGCGGTGCATTGGTGGGTCTTGATTGCAGTTGGGCGCATATTGAGGCCTCTGTAGAACAAGTGATGAGGTCTACACGTCTTCAACCCCGTATGCTTCCGCTCCTCCTGGCAGCCAATCCTGTGAACTGGGGTAAACCCGGACGTTTGACCACGGCTGAAGCGTTAGCAACGGTGTTGTACTTGGTTGGACGTGCAGAACAGGCGCGTGAAGTTCTCGGTGCATTTCGGTGGGGTCAACGTTTTTTCGAACTCAACCAAGAACCGCTCGATGCATATGCTGCGGCGACAACAAGCGAAGAATTGGTCAATCTTCAGTTCGAGTTTTTTGACATTGCACCGACCGATGGAGATGGTCACGAGTGACGTCTTATCATGACCAACCTGTCCATCGATGGGACGGTGCTGAGTTTGCTATGGCAAAGGACACGCTCGCCGACGAAAGCGTGATACAACTCCATTTGAATGGCGAACACATCACCACTCTTCTTGCCACCAACGAAGATTTGGATTGTTTGATTCGAGGCCATCTTGCCACACAATACAACCTTCAAAACCTCCACGACGATTGTAGCATTTCGTTAACCATTGAGAACGGTGTTCATGTTGTTGACCTTGCCTCTCCCGGCTCGAGTGTAGAAAAGAAACGAACCGAAGTCGTCACCACGTCGTGTGGGGCTTGTGAATTGGATGGTCTTGCAGACATCGTAAAAGGAACACCGCGAGTAGATCCACCCGACAAAGCGTACAGCCTTAGCCAAGTGTTGGCATTGATTGAGTCGTTGGGGAAAGACCAGCCCTTATTCGAACGTACGGGAGGCGTTCACGCTGCAGGTTTGCTGTTTGAGAATGTCGAGAAACCAATCATTATGGAAGATATTGGCCGACACAATGCCGTTGACAAAGCGATTGGTCGCTCCTTGATGTTGGGTGTCAAGACACGCCCCGTGGCCTTGCTCCTTTCGGGCCGCTGTGGATGGGACATCGTGTCAAAGGCCGCTCAGATGAACATCCCGCTCATTGTTTCTATTGGTGCCGCATCTTCATTGGCGGCGACCGTTGCACGGCAGATTGGGATGACCCTATGCACCTTTTCGCGTTCGGGTAAATCCACGATAATTGGCACGGTCAATGGCCGGTTTGAAGCGAAGGATTGAGAAGGTGATGGTTGAGCATGGTTCGAGGGGGACCATGAGAAAGACTGCACGGGCACGAACCCCCGATGATCGCACCTCGCTACGACTTCGCAATCCGAAGAAGAAGGCAGCAGGTATTCCTGCAATTTTGTCATCAGGTCTCCATGGTTTAACCAAGATGGGGGCGGTCAAAACGGTCAAAACCCTCTCAATGGTGAACCAGCAAGATGGATTTGATTGCCCTGGATGTGCTTGGCCGGACCCAGAACATCGCACGACCTTTGAATTCTGTGAGAATGGAGCAAAAGCGGTGGCAGATGAAGCCATGCAAGCCAACGTTACACCAGCCTTCTTTGAGCGCCACAGTGTGTCAGAACTTGCTGAAATGAGTGATTATGAGTTAAACAGACTGGGTCGTATATCTCACCCCATGTATTTAGCAAAGGATGAAAATCACTACAAATCCATCTCTTGGGAGGCTGCCTTTGAACGCATACGAGAGGGGCTTCGTGCAAGTGACAACCCTCACAGAGCCGTGTTCTACACATCAGGCCGAACAAGCAACGAGGCTGCGTTCCTCTACCAGGCCTTTGTTCGGGCTTACGGGACCAACAACCTCCCGGATTGCTCCAACATGTGCCACGAGTCCAGCGGTAAGGGTCTCGGTGAAACCATTGGAATCGGTAAGGGAACCGTCACTCTTGATGACTTCAACCACGCCGATGCCATCCTCGTCATCGGACAAAACCCAGGAACGAATCACCCTCGAATGTTGACTGCACTACGAGATGCAAAGAAAGCCGGTGCAAAAATCATCCATGTGAATCCTCTTCCCGAAGCAGGCCTTGCGAAGTTCAAACATCCTCAAGATTACATGAAACTTGATTTCAAGGCATCCACGCTCGCTGATATTCACCTCCAAGTTCGCATAGGGGGTGATGCAGCGTTGCTCAAAGGGCTCATGAAGGTTCAACTTGAAATGGGGGCAATTGACAAAGCGTTCATCGAATCGAAGACAGAGGGCTTTGATGAGCTCTTGACACAACTCGACGACGTGCCTTGGGCTCGTATCGTTGAAGAGAGCGGTCTCGATGAAGAGCGTATTCGGGCCGCAGGGATACTTCTTGCTACCTCTAAAGCCACCATTGCTTGTTGGGCCATGGGGCTCACACAACATCGAAACGGTGTTGCCGTCATCCAAGAGGTTGTGAATCTTCTGCTTCTCAACGGCCATGTGGGCCGTCAGGGTGCCGGATTGTGCCCCGTCCGTGGCCACTCAAACGTCCAGGGAGATCGAACAGTAGGCATCTGGGAAGCCCCATCGAAAGCCTTCCTCGACCAAATGGAGAAAGGCTTGGGTTTTTCTTTGCCAAGAGAACACGGCTACGATGTTGTCCATGCCATCCAAGCAATGATTGATGGTAGTGTGGATGTTTTCTTTTGCATGGGAGGTAATTTTCTTTCTGCAACACCCGACACGGATGCCACTGCGAAAGGCCTGCGCAATATCGGTTTGACCGTGCAGGTGTCCACGAAATTGAACCGCTCCCACCTCGTCACGGGTGCGGAAGCGCTCATCCTTCCGTGTTTGGGGCGAACGGAAGAAGACATTCAAGCCTCTGGCAAGCAATTTGTCACGGTTGAAAATTCAATGGGGATTGTCCATCGGTCGAGAGGTGGGCTCAAACCTGCTTCACCCCATCTTCGCAGCGAACCTTGGATTGTGGCGTCACTCGCAACAGCCGTTCTGGATGAGTCACCGCTTGATTGGCACGACTTGGTCTCAAACTACGATAATATTCGCGATTTAATGGAGGAGTCGTTGTCGGGTTTTGCCGATTACAACACCCGTGTTCGCACCGATACTGGATTCGCTTTACCCAACCCGCCACGCGACTCACAGACGTTCAACACGCCGAATGGCAAAGCACGTTTTACATCACACGCTCTGCCCGATGTATCCGTACCACCTGGCCACTACGTCATGATGACCATTCGCAGTCATGACCAATACAACACCACCATTTACGGATTGGACGACCGGTACAGAGGCATTCGCGGAAACCGGAGAATCGTTCTCATGAATGCCCAAGATATGGTCGATCGTGGTTGGAAAACACGACACTTCGTTGACATTACCAGCCATTTCAACGGGGAAACGCGCTACGCTCGCAAATGGATGGTCCTCCCCTATGACATCCCTCGAGGTAACCTTGCCACGTATTTCCCTGAAGCCAATTCCCTTGTGCCACTTCACTCAACTGCGGACGTATCCAACACGCCTACTTCGAAATGGGTCGTGGTGACCTTGGAGAATTCCAAGTCAGACGTGCGCGAGGAGGAAGAGTGATGGCTTCGCGCTCCTATTGGTCGCTGGTTCGAGAAAACAAAGATTTCCGGAAATTATGGATTGCTTCTGTTATCTCAATGATGGGTGAATGGTTCAACACCATTGCATTGTTTTTCCTCATTCTTGAGTACACAGGCAGTGAATTCCTCCTTGGTTTGTTGTTCACGGTGCGTATGGCTGGATTTGCAATTTTACAACCCGTAATTGGCCTCATGGCAGACAGATTCCATCGAAAATCACTGATGGTTATTTCAAATCTTGTCCAAATGGTATTGGCGTTATGTTTCCTTTTCGTCAACGACTCAGCCGATATTGTTTGGATGATAGGGCTCTCGGGCTTGATGATGGTCCTTCATGGCGTCTACATGACCGCAGAACGCGCATCATTGCCGAACATCGTATCCGAAGAAGATCTCTCAACAGCGAATGCTCTAGAGGCTGCCTCTTGGTCCACGGCTTTGTGCATGGGCGCAATGCTTGGGGGCGTGGTTGTATCCTATTGGGGGACAGATGCCGCCTTCATCATAGATTCATTGACGTTCTTGGTGGGCACCTTGTTCCTCATCAATTTGACCTTGCCACAAACCGTGGAAGAATCGATGAAAGGTCCGTGGCTATCAACTGCATTTGGAAACATTAAGCGGGGCTGGCGCCGTATTCGAGATCAGCCTGCATTGTTTCGAATCGTGTTTGCAAAGGCTTCATGGAACATTGCAGGTGGTGGACTAGCTGGGGTTTTTTTGGTGCTCCTCGGGGCAGATGTCAAGGGGTACGGTGCGGCGTTTGGTTTTGGTTTGTTTTTCTTTGCACGTGGCATAGGGACAGGTCTTGGACCCATTATCGCACGCACGCTCTTTACCAATGAACAATCATGGCCAAACCTTGTCGGGAATCTGATTGTCATCTCTGGTATATTCTACCTCATGATAGGTGCCACGCTGAATATTAGTTTGTGGCTGACCGTGGTTTTGGTAATTTTGGCTCACAGTGCAAGCGGTGCCAATTGGGTTCTTTCAACCATCCTGATGCAACAATGGGTGGAGGATGAGGTCCGTGGGCGTGTGTTCTCAGCGGACATGCTGATTCTCTCCGTTGCGTTTTCACTTTCTACGTCGGCGGCTGGATGGCTCATGGAATGGACTTTCATGAGTATTCAACAAGGCATTCTTATGTTTTCCAGCGTTATGGTGTTGTCGGGGATCATCTTCTCATTATGGAAGCCAACCGATGGCGCTATTCAGGCAGCTTGAGTCTGCAGACAACGTTCGTGCGTACAGACGGGTGGCGTGAAATAGCGTCGGTCCTCGGGCGAAAACGTATCGAGTTGGAGAGTGGAACCTTCTCCTTCTTGGATAAACACGATGGAGGACGTGCTTGCAGGGAGATAGTCCTCTCCAGTTGAAGTGAAGGACAAACGAATGGTGTTTCCTGCTGGCACTTCCGCATCCATAGCGAAGAACTCCATCTTCGCCGTAATCGTTTCAACAACCGGCGTCCAAGTCTGGACAACATCGCCTCCCTCGTGGTAGCGAAGGTCCATGATGGCATGACCAAGATGAATGCAGTACTCCTGAGCATCACAATCTTCCAAGAGTGCGTACAGTTGACCACCAACGGTTGCGGTGGTCACCTCAACATGCACCCTCGGGAGGCCTGCAATGTACATGTCCTCTACCAGGGGTTCTGATTGATAGATGGGGCCTGAATTGGCATCTGGCAAGACTGTTGTGGTCCCGCCAATGTTGGCCATTTGCCCTCCCAGGTCCAGCGATAAGGTGGTGATGTCGCTCGGTGGATACCGTTCTTCTATCCGCCATGAACCTTGGTTGGATTGAATTTCGATCCACTGTCCCGGCTGGGGTCCGATTCCCTTGAGATAGTAGTCAAACCACTCGAGCATATCCTGCATCCAATCGTAGCGAACCATTTCTGGAAACGCCTCACCTCCTCTGCCACCCAAAGCAGACCGGTCATCCAACTGAACGGGACGATCTGGATAATCATGGTCCCATTGGCCAAACAACCCGCGGGCTTCAATGCCCGCATCGATGAGGGTGTTGATCGTCGGTACAGCCATGTGCGGATCAACATTCCAGTCATGCATTCCCTGAATCAAATACACGCTACCCCGGTAGTTTTCAATGACGCGATCCAAGAAATAACGCTCAGCCCAGTAATCCCCCGCGGCTTCTCCCCCCCAGGCCCATGCGCCGACGCCTGTTCCGGGTCCAATGATGTAGTCAGGACAAAGGTTCTGGTAGTCTTCTTCATCACCGTCGATGCCGTATGAGCCGTAAACTCCGTTGTGCATAATGGGCGCCCGTGCCTCGGAGGACCCGTTTTTCCACATCAATTCCTTCACGCCAATCAAACCAGAAATCGGTACGATGGTCTTGAGATAATCGTGTTCGGCTCCAAACATTGCGGCTTGCCAAGGTGTGCTTCCGTCGTATGACTTTCCAATCAATGCAACAGCACCATTTGACCAGGATTGTTCCCCCAACCAGCGCACAGCAGCGTCGTTTCCAAGCTGCTCTGCCGTGCCCATCAAATCCATGCAATGGTTTGACCTTCCGGTCCCTGATACACTGATTTGAGCAAAAGCATAGCCGTGGGGAAGGATTTGGTCGATGAACATTTGACCGAGCCAACTGCCTGGGACCTCAATGGAGGGCGTTTCAACACTGGCTTCTT
>Ga0181566_10001013_pt1 | contig 22998 bp, 18 predicted proteins | sample 101ome_15_FD_133762 | JGI IMG/M metagenome (GOLD analysis project Ga0181566, IMG submission 133762) | Coastal salt marsh microbial communities from the Groves Creek Marsh, Skidaway Island, Georgia - 101402AT metaG (megahit assembly) | ecosystem: Environmental > Aquatic > Marine > Intertidal...
AGCAGCAGGCTCATGGCCATAAAAGTGGCCGACGCGTAGATGTACCAACTGCCGAAGACGTCGATGGTCCCGGCCTGAATATCCATTAGTATGTCGCCGGCGTCGCGAGCCAGTGACGCCCACAGCACCAAACTCACCACCATCATTTTGACGGTGATCGACACCCATCGATTTTGTCCCGAATAAAATCCCTCTCGTTCAACAGGTGTCGGAATAGCGGTCATTACATCTCCTGCGGTTGAGTGGCACTGGTCAGCTGCTTAGGAGGCAATGCCACAAGCCTATTTGCTAGGGCATTGAGCGTCGATGCCAGCGCGCTTTGAGCGGCAATATCGGAACGGTCAGTCCAAGCTTTAAGCCTATCAGCTATCTCGGCGTCTCGCAGGTTGGCGCCCAAGGCGGCGTCCGCAGACGCCAAATCGGCATACAGTCCGCCCAGTTCTTCGCGCAGCGTCGGTGTGCGACGCAGAAGCTGGTCAACATAGGCTAGAGCGATCACTGGCGCGGCCGGCCAGGTGACGGGAAGTTGCTGTTGCGGGTTGAATATCGAGCCCTGGTTGGCGAGCTCAGCAGCAGCAATTTCGTTAGCACTCAGGTAATCACTCGGTGTCAGCGCGAAGACGTCGATACCTCTCGTAATTTCGGTGCCATATATCCGACCGTTGTACCAGTAGGTGGACCAATAGCCCCCCGTCACTAAGTCTTCTTCGTCGATCGCTCCTCGGTCGAAGTAGGCGATCTCCGTGGGAGCGGAAGAGTCGGTGAAGTCGATAATGGAAAGCCCGCCCTGATACCAAGCCTGTACAAAAATATCGCGACCCGGTACCGGGATAATCGAGCCGTTATGGGCCACGCAGTTTTCGCTCTCCCGCTGTGGCGCGGGTATCTTGTAGTGGCTGCGGAATACCAACTTCCCATCCACGATATCGTAAATCGCATCGGCGCCCCAATTGAGGGGGTCATAGGCGCGGCAGCGCGGGCGGGTTCCACCCCCCCACTCGTCAGTGAACAGCACTTTGCTACCGTCATTGTTGAAGGTGGCGGAGTGCCAATAGGCAAACCCGGTATCGCTGACTGCATCGATGCGCTCAGGTTGTCGCGGATCACTGATGTCAAAGAGAATGCCGTTACCGGAGCAGGCCCCCGCTGCAATATTGAGGCTCGGGAAAACGGTGATGTCGTGACATTCGTCTGTGCGACTGGTTTCCTGCGTGTCATCTCCGTGATCCCCGCCCCGCCACAGTCCAGCCAGTACCCCCGTTGCCGGGTCGGCGAATACGGTGGGGCTGTCGATGATTCTCGACGCCGCCGGGTCGGCGACTGGGATTTCGACGACATCGATGCGAAACAGCGCGGTCCGATCATCTCCCGGTGATTCGTCAATGCATCCCGCCAGCTCCTCTTCGTCCCTTACGCGCGAGATGCCGGAGTTATAAACGATGATCTTCCCGTCAGGTCCCGGACCCGATACGACTGAGTGGGTATGGGATCCGCGACACGTCTGCACGACCCCCACTTGTCGAGGTTGTGTAATGTCGCTGATGTCGAAAATGCGCAAGCCGCGGAATCGTTCTTCGCTGATTTCCTCCTCGATACCTTGAAGGCCACAGTCGACCCGACCGCGAGCCTCTTCTACTGACATGATCAGCAGGTCATCCACGATGGAAACATCACCTTGTCCTCCCGGGCACACGACCGACGCCTGAAGTGCGGGAACACCGTCGTGCTCGAGTCGGTATACGTTGAAGCCGTGATAGCTACCCGCAATCATGAGGTCGTCGCGAAAAGCGATATCGGTATTGGAAAAGCTGAGTAGCGGTGCGCGTGGCTCGGGTTTTTCTGCGTCCTCTTCCGGGTCGCCTTCCTCGATTGCAGTCGATTCCCCTGCGGCGTTTGAGCTAGACACAGCAATGCCATGCGTAGCGTCTGGATCCGGCGTGCCCCCTGAGAGATGGGCGTGAGTAGACCCGTTCGGAGGCGCCGTTTTGTCATTTCCGTTAGGCGTTTGCGCGTCTTCGGTGGGGTTATGTTCAGGTGCTGTTTTGCTGGCGGCGAGAAAACGGTTGGGTGGCAGATCTGCGGGATTTGCGGGGTCATAAAAGCCGGCGGGTTTTTCCAGTACGGCTACTTTTCTCAGATTCCAGATCGCTTCTTCGGCGTCGTGCAGCCCCCCTGCCAGGTTGGCTCTGGGATCGTCCGACAACCCCACCAGCAGATCGTGCATTCTTTCGATTTCTTTGGTTTGGTCGTTGGTAATATCGGTGGTGAATTCAAACAGGACGGGGTCATAGGCTGCGCCAGGCTGTTCGAGGAGTGTCTCGACCATTTCAACGGCGCCTTCGTGATGGGCGATCATGAGCGTCAGAAATTGTCGATCAAACGCGGTCCCGCTCGCGGCCGCCAACGCCCCCATTTGTATTGGCGATGCCATGCCGCGCATCGTGTGCGCGCCGGCGTGATTATCGTGGGCCGCGGTGGATTCTCCCCGGTCCATTAGCCATCCCTCCATGAACGCGATCTCATCGCTCTGCGATGCCTTTATCCGACCCGCAGCCTCCAGAACCTCGGGTGAATTCGTTCTGGTGTCTGCCAATACCGACATTTCCAGCGCCTGTTGGTGATGCGGAATCATGTCCTGCATAAAGCGCACGTCGACGCCGCTGTAACTGGTGTTGGCAATCTGTATGGCTTCTTCGGCGCTGAGCAGACGCGGTGCCATGCCGGGTGCGCTGGGTTGAATAATAGGGGCGGAGTCAGTCGCGTCGGCGGTCGTCGAAAATAGAAGAAGACCCGAGAGTAAAAGCGGTGCGGTGCGCATAGTAGATCGCTCAAATGGTGGGCTAAGGCGAGCGTAATCTAACAGATCGATGCCCATTGCGCGCCGACAGCGCGTTCTGGTTTTCATCGAATGGGCGGCTCTGGCGCGGGTGGGCGGGTGTATACCCGATTAGCGCTTCAACGTGCTCTGGAGATCGGCGAGGTGGGCGAGACCGGCGACGCCCAAAATTACGGCAACAATGAGTGGCGGTGTGCCTGCAAGGGCAAGCTGCATTGCCAGCAACAACAGTGCGCCCGACACAAGGTGGAGTAGGAGTGGCGGCACCCCCGGTGCGCCAAGGCGCCGATGTCGCCGCGTCAGCCAAATGGCCTCGAGCGCCATCGTGGCCAATATCACATTGATGAGGTTACCCAGAGAAAGCCAGTCTGGCACCGGTCAGGCTCTGGCAAGGCCCAACAGCTGCGCCAAATCTTTGAAAAACACCCGTATATGGGCAACGGGTCTTTTACGAACCAGTTTCTTGGTTGTGTAGGACTGCCAGGTCAGCGTCTGCACGTCTGGATCCTTGCACATGGCGACAAACTTTTCCCGACGTTTATCGGTCCCGTACCAAAAGCGTTGTAGCAGTCCCAGTACCCAAAAGACCCTGCCGTGGAGTTTCATGAAGCGCTTTCGCGCACAGGCGAGCGCCCGAGCGTCACCCGTTTCAAGAAATGCATGCACGGCATCGGCCGCGAGCCTGCCACATAGCATCGCGTAGTAAATGCCTTCGCCCGACGCGGGAGCAACGACACCCGCGGCGTCGCCCGATACCAAAACCGCGCGACCGTCATCCCATCGCTTCATGGGTTTCATTGGGATCGGTGCACCCTCTTTGCGTTTGGTAGTGGCATCACTCAGGCCCACGTCTTCGCGCAGCGCGGCGACAGACGCTTTTGCGGAAAAATCTTTGTGAGCGCTACCGACACCAATGCTGGCGTTTCGGCCATGTGGGAATACCCACGCATAAAAATCTGGGGACAGACGCCCCTGATACCAGACGTCGCAGCGGTCCGGGTCATAGGCTTTCCAGTTTTGATCGTCCGGCACCTCAATAATTTCGTGATAGGCCAGTACCCAGGGTGTTTTTTCAGCGTCGGGGATGGTGGCGCGTGCCACTGCCGAGCGCGCGCCGTCTGCCCCAACCACACTGCGCGCGGTGACAGTCAAGGTTCGCGGATTTTCGTCTTTGGTTTGATAGGTCAGCGCAACGATGTCGCCTTCATAATGCAGGGATTTAAAAACGCCTGCGACGACGGTGGCGCCAGAGGCTCGCGCCCGCTCTCGCAGCCAGGGATCGAACTCATCGCGATCCACCATGCCGACAAAGGTGCCATCGATGGGCATATCAACGGACTCGCCGCGGGGCGAAACCATGCGAGCCGACCGAATGCGGGCCACCAATAAGTGCTCCGGGATATCAAATTCCTCGAGGAGGCAGGGCGGAATTGCGCCACCACAGGGCTTGATGCGAAATCCACGCTCGAGCAATAAGACTTTAAGTCCCCGTCGCGCAAGATCGTTGGCGGCCGTGGCACCCGATGGGCCACCACCCACGACAATAGTGTCGTACTCGGTTTCAGCGTGGGTCATGATCAGCTCCCTTCTCTAGCACTGACGCCGGCTTCAGCGAGTGCGATTTCGCCAAACGAGGGCGCGGAGGTATTGCGTTCAGCGCCCCAGTTCGCGATGTGAATGTGGCGAGCCAAGTTGGCTGCCACAACAAAAAGAATCCCTTCGGAAACAAATACCAAGCCATAAGCGATCGCCGGTTCATGGAGCCAGTGCCGCGTGATATCCACTGCCACGGTCCCCAGGAAGCCGCCGAGAGCGAAGGCAATCGCTTGCGCTGCACCCCACAGTCCCATGCGAATTCCCTCGCGCTTTCCCTGGCCTGCACTGGCCAGCACCATCATTGCGCCGATGGCGGCCACCGCAAAGCCGCCGTTAGCGGTGCCCAGCAGGAATACATTCGCCTCTAGTGGCCATGTGCGACTGGTAAGTCCGCCCCAGCAAAGCATGAATAGCGCGATCGCTGACAACAGGCAGCCGCCGCGAATCCACAAGCGCAGCAATGCGGCGCCTCGTGACTTAAACAGTAGTGTTGATCCGGCCATGGCCGCCATGCCCAACAACACCCCCGCATGCTGTACCCCCGCAAGTTGGGTCGATTCACCGGGTGTGCGTCCAAAAACCAGCCCCGCAAACGGCTCTAGAATCAAATCCTGAGCCGAGTAGGCGAGCATCGATACAAAAACGAAAATCGTAAAAATGCGCGCTTGGGGCTCGCGCCAGACTTCTCTGAGTGCGGCGCCGAAAGCCGCTCCTTCAACGCTTTGCGCACGTATCGCTTCGTCAGTCGTCGTCTCGCGCTCCACCCCCCGAATGGCCAGCACCGTAATCGCTAACGCACTGATCGAGACAGCCGCAGTGACCTGCATTAAGCGAGCGGGAGAGAAGGGGTCCAGAAAGTGACCCGCAACGCCCGCCGTTACTGCGAATCCGATGATCATCATGAACCAGACCAAAGCGGCGGCTGCGGGTTTGCGCTCAGGAGCCACCTGTTTCGCGAGCAACGCCAGCAGCGATGTACCGGTGGCGCCGGTGCCAACCCCAATCGCAAAGAATCCCAGCGCCGCCACCGCAACCCCATACCCGAGGTGCTGTGGCATCAAAGTAGTGCCGAATGAGGCCAATAGGCCGCCAAGGGCCAATACGCACATGCCGCCCAGAATCCAGGGTGTGCGTCGCCCTCCGATATCCGAACCGTACCCAATTCGGGGCCGTGCGAGCTGGACAACATGATGAATGGTGACCAGAAACCCGGGTAGTGTCGCCGCAAGTGCCAGTTCCACCACCATGATGCGATTAAGCGTCGAAGTGGTCAGTACAACGATGCCGCCGAGCGCCGTCTGTATCAGACCCAGTCGCACGATATGCCACCAGCTGAGATGAGTTGAAGCGCTCACGTCAGCCACCCGCCTAGACCCACTGCTGTGCCCATCATGCCCAGCACATAGAGGGACACGCCGGTCGCGTTATACCAAGGTGCGAGTGCTCGTGGGTCGGTCAGCAGTTTTCTCATAGCCAATATTTGAGCGCTCACCACCAACGCGACGGCGCCGGCAGATAGCGGTAGTTGCCACTGCAATAAAAGGGTGATGACCACCAGCTGAGGGATGAGCATAAAGAAGCAAGCAACTTGGGCTGCTCGCTCGCGACCGAGTTGTGCCGGTAGAGAGCGAATGCCCATCTTGAGATCGCCGTCGATACTCTTGAAGTCGTTGAGCGTCATGATTCCATGCGCGCCGATGCTGTAGAGGAGGGCGACCCAAAGAATGCGACTGTCGGGTAGCTCGCCGCCGAGTACAATTGCGGCGCCAGTAACCCACGCGAGTCCTTCGTAACTAAGTGCAACGGCGCTATTGCCCCACCAGCCATTCAGCTTTAGTCGCAGTGGCGGCGCACTGTAAGCCCAGGCGAGTAAGAGTCCAACAAATGTGGCGGCACCAACCCACGGGCCCAGTGACAAAGCCCAAGCTTGTGCTAGTAGGGTCCAGAGCATGGCGAAAAAGAGTGCCGTTCTGCCCGGTGCGCGACCCGAGGGAATCGGACGCTGAGGCTCATTGAGCGCATCGACCTCACGGTCAAACCAATCGTTAACGACCTGACTGGCACCACAGACGAGGGGTCCGGTCAGCGTCATGCCCGCCAGTAAGGCCCAGACGCTCTGTTCGGCGCTCGATCCCGCTGAAATCCACCCGCACAGGAAAGCCCACATGGGCGGGAACCACGTAATCGGTTTGAGGAGTTCAAGCAGTGCGCCCGGCGACGCCCTGCCAACTGCTACGTTGACCGGGGCAGACTGATCCATGGGGCCATGGTGGCCGCCAGTTCGGGGGAAGTCAATTTGATTTTACAGCCTCAGTGTCAAGTTTTGAGGCCATCTCGCGTCAAGCGACGCTATCTTCTGAATCGCCAATATCGAATCGGCGCAGTTTGGTGTAGAGGCTTTGTCGGCTTAAGCCGAGCAATTCAGCGGCGGCGGCGCGGTTATCTTGGGTCAGCTTCAGTGCCGCTTCGATGCAAAGTGCCTCGATGACATCGGTGGATTCCCGAACCAGCTGCTTGAGCGGCACTCGCCCAACTCGCCCGGTGATCTGTTCAATCGAGCGCGGCAGGTGTACCTCGGTGCTCTGCTCGCTGCCGATACGTCGGCCTACGTCGCGAATGAACATTAATATCAGGGATTGCCCGCCCCGCTGGGTTTGCACGGCCGATAACTCAATATCGAGCTGCGTACCGAATTCAGTGCGCAACACCGAACTAAAAAGTTGTAGCGGCTTGTCGGCGCGGATGTTGCCCAACAGAACATCCAGATCGACCAGCGACCGACCCAGCCAGCGATCGGCGCGGCGCCCCGTTGCTTGTTGCGCATCTTGGATGCCAGCCATCTCCAGATAAGCCGTGTTTGCGGCAATGACCATTCCCGCGCTATCAGTGATCAAGATGCCATCGGGTGAGGCATTAAAACTGTCGTCGTTCAGGCTTTGGTCTGTCGAGTGCTCTGATGCCGCAGCGATGCGAATGAGGAGTCGTGTCTCGTTCCCCTGACGAAGGCAGGTGACCCCGGTGTGAAGGGGCTCACCATCTGCGCTCGAGACTTTCCCTTGAATCACTGCAGTGGTACTTCGAGCCTCGCGCTGCAGTTCTGTGAGTGCGCGGGCTCCGTCAGCATCGAGTCCCACTGGAAAAACGCGCCCCACCAGCGCCCCCTCATCGAGTCCGAGCAGAGCAAAGGCCGCAGTATTCGCCTCAAGCACCCGACCCGAAAGGTCGTCCACCACAATAAAGCCTTCCGCCACCATCTCCAGCATGCGTCTGTAGCGCGCTTCGAGTCGACGGTTGCTCCAATAATCCTGCTCTAGAGTCCGTTGGGCGTTCACCAGCTGTTGCCGCAAATTGGTCTCGCTGCGCAGATCAAGGCAAGCAATGTGTAGGGTGGTAGATGTGGTGTCAGCGCAGACCCAGCAACTCACCGGCACGGTTTCGTCGGCGTTGGAGGTAAGCAGTGCGAGGTCGACTCGGTGCACGTGGCCGGGGTCAGCCTGAGCGGCGGTGAACGCATCAAGGGTGGCCTGGGCGTCAGATTCGCGCACCCATTGGCTGAATGGTGTCCCGATCAATGTGTCTTTGGGCAGCAGTCGCTGCAGGCTGGTATCTGACCTGATATCCGCGATGAATAACGATTCGTTCAGCGTGAACTGTAAATCCGACAGGCTCGCGAGCAGGGATTCGTGGCTTTCTGGAGGGGAACTTGACACCTTTTTGACCTCGCTAGGGGGAAGGTGTCGCGTTAAGTTGACACCTCGGGTCGGATGATGCGCAGTCTCGCACACTAAAACCGTCAGAAAAACCCCTTCGATAGCGCTTTTTAACCCCAAAAAATGAGCGCTAAGTGTCTAAAAATATTAAGTTTCAAAATGTAAAAAAGGTTTGACAGTCAATCGGCCGGACTCTACTCTGATTTCTATAATAACTGCCGTAGCGCTTGCTGCGGCTGGAGGTAGTGATGAGCGTAAGTCAGCCGGCGGCGCACCGGCAGAAGCAGACGCTATATACCCCGGCAGAACGCGCCCGTCGTGACGCTTCCGGCTGGACTGTGGTGCAGGGGGTCTTGGCGCCGCTGCAATTCTTGGCGTTTGCCATCAGCCTGTGCCTAGTGATCAATTTCTTGCTCAATGGCGTCGGATTCGGTGCGGCCACCGTGTCGGTCATGGTTAAAACCACGTTGCTCTACGCGATTATGGTGACGGGCGCGATCTGGGAAAAAGCGGTATTCGGGCGCTATCTTTTTGCGCCTGCTTTTTTTTGGGAGGACGTGGTCAGCATGCTCGTCATGCTGTTACACACGGTGTATGTCGTGATGTGGCTTGCGGGCTGGGGGACGCCGGCCGAGCAAATGTGGATCGCTCTGGCCGCCTACGCGAGTTACGTCGTCAACGCGCTGCAATTTTTGCTCAAGTTCCAAGCTGCTCGGCAGGACCTCTCGGAGGAGGTGGTTAGCACGGCGTTGCCACTTGGAGCTCGAGGGGCGCTTGAATCATGAGTGAGATGATTGCTCGATCCGAGCCGGCACCCGGTCCCAATGTCATCACCGAGCGGGGCGAGCGAGCGGTATTTTGTGGTTTGACCTCGATCATCTGGTTGCATCGCCGCATACAGGATGCGTTTTTTCTGGTGGTGGGATCCCGAACTTGTGCGCACCTGCTGCAGTCGGCGGCCGGTGTCATGATTTTTGCCGAACCGCGTTTTGCGACCGCCATATTGGGCGAGCGGGATCTTGCCGGGATGGCAGATTGTCATGAGGAGCTTGATCGGGTCGTGTCGGAGCTGCTCGCGCGACGCCCGGATATCCGCCGTCTGTTTTTGGTAGGTTCCTGTCCCTCGGAGGTCATAAAGCTCGACCTGGCGAATGCCGCGGCGCGCCTGCAAGGTGTTCACGAGAACCGGTTGCGCATCTCTGCTTTCAGTGGCTCGGGCATCGAGACCACGTTTACGCAAGGCGAGGACCAATGCCTATCGAGCATGGTGCCCGACTTGCCCGTAGCGCCCGATGAGCAGCTGCGCTTGATGGTCGTGGGTACGCTAGCGGATATCGTTGAAGAGCAATTTCGCCGTCATTTCGCGCAGCTAGGTATAGACCGAGTAGATTTTTTTCCGGCGGCACGCGCAGATGACCTGCCCGTCGTGGGATCTGGCACCCGCATTTTGTTGGCGCAGCCCTATTTGAGTGAGACGGTGACGGCGCTGTGTAAGCGGGGTGCCAGGCTCATTCACGCGCCATACCCGTTAGGTGTCGAGGGGACGCTGGCCTGGTTCCAGGCTGCGGCGAGTGAGTGGGGGCAATCTTTCGAATCAGTGCAGGAGGCGTTGGCAATTCCGATTGCCCGGGCGCAGAAAGCGCTCGGTCGTGTTCGAGAATCACTTCACGGGCGCAGCATTCACTTTTTGCCCGACTCGCAGTTGGAAATTCCCCTCGCGCGTTTTCTGCGTGATGAATGCGGGATGACGTTGCTAGAGGTCTCTACGCCCTATCTGGATCAGTCACTGATGTCTGAGGAGTTGGCGCGTTTGGGGCACACGGTGCGGCTCGTGGAGGGATCCGATCTCGATTCAGCATTGTCACGTGTGAGATCCCATCGGCCAGATCTCACCGTCTGCGGGATGGGCATCGCCAATCCACTAGAGGCAGAGGGTCTGCGAACCAAGTGGTCTATCGAGCTCTTATTCACCCCGATTCAGGGATTCGATCAGGTGGCCGACTTGGCCGGTCTGTTCGCCCGCCCTTTGGTTCGTGAGCGTCAATTGGAGGTGGGCTCGTGGAGCTGACGTTATGGACCTATGAGGGGCCTCCCCATGTGGGCGCCATCCGCATCGCCGCATCGATGCGCGACGTGCATCTGGTGTTGCATGCGCCGCAGGGTGACACCTATGCGGACCTTCTGTTCACCATGATCGAGCGAGAGGGGCGCCGCCCTCCCGTTACCTGGACCACATTCCAGGCTCGTGACCTCGGCAGTTCGACCGCCGAGATGGTGATTCAGACGCTACAAGGTGTTTGCCAGCGCTATCAACCCAAAGTGCTCCTGGTCGCTGAATCTTGCACCGGAGAGTTGTTGCAGGATCAGCCGGGCGCACTAGCAAAGGGCGCCGGGCTGACTGCGCCGGTCATTCCTATTGAAATGGCTGCATACACGCGTAAGGAAAACTGGGGCGCCAGTGAGACTTTCTATCAACTGGTGCGGGGGTTACTTGCGAGCAGGGCGCCAAAGCCGGGCGAAGCGCCTACGGCTCGCGCCGCCGGTGCGCCGCCCTCGGTTAATTTGATCGGTCCGACCAAGCTCGGTTTTCGTTGTCGTGATGACGTAACCGAAATTTCGCGACTACTGGAGTGCATGGGAGTGCGGGTCAACGTTGTCGCACCGCTCGGAGCGACGCCGCACGATCTTCTGCGCATTCCCGAGGCGGACGCCAATGTAAACCTAGCTCCCGAGGTCGGTGACCTAACCTGTGATTGGCTCAAGCGCCAATTCAAGCAGCCGACTATCAACACCGTGCCGATGGGGTGGGGTGCCACGCGCGACTTCATAACGGAGGTCGCCGAGACACTGGGCCTGGATGTCGACGTCGACGCGGTGGGGGGCAGCCGACTGCCGTGGTACAGCCGGTCTGTTGACTCAACGTATTTGACCGGTAAGCGCGTGTTCATTTTTGCCGATGGCACCCACGCCCTCGCGGCCGCCCGCATGGCGCGCGACGAGATGGGATTCGAAGTCGTGGGTCTCGGCACTTACAGTCGCGAGCGCGCGCGAGACGTGCGCTCGCTTGCGAGTGATTATGGACTCGAAGCATTGATTACTGACGATTACCTTGCCGTAGAGCGCGCTGTGACTGAGCTTCAACCTGAGCTGGTGCTCGGCACGCAGATGGAGCGCCACATCGCCAAGCGCCTAGGCATCCCCTGCGCGGTCATTTCGACGCCGGCCCACGTACAGGATTATCCCGCGCGTTATTCGCCGCAAATGGGCTTTGAAGGCTGTAACGTTATTTTCGACACCTGGGTGCATCCGCTCATCATGGGGCTGGAAGAGCATTTGTTAACGATGTTCCGCGACGACTTTGAATTCAACGACGCCGCGGTGCCATCACACCTCGGCGGCGAGGGCGGGGGCGCGCAGCAACCGGACAATGTCGAGCCGATAATGCCCTCGCAAACCAGTGCGGTGGCGTGGGCAGTTTCCGCGGAACAAGAACTCCGCAAGATTCCTTTCTTTGTGCGCGGTAAGGCGCGTCGCAACACCGAGCACTTCGCCCAGGAGCATGGGCTTTCCGTTATCGACGTCGAGACGCTGTATGAAGCGAAAGCGCACTTCAGCCGCTGAGACGCATACCGGTCTCCGAGTGGTGCTGGTCACGCTCGATAACCATGTCAGTGGTGCTTGGTCGCGAGCCGCCAATACGTTATCGCAACGCATTTCCGGCTTGCGGGTTTCCTGTCACGCTGCGACCGAATGGGATCGACATCCCGGGTCTCTAGAAGAAACGCTGTCTGCTATCGCCGAAGGCGATATTGTGATTGTCACAATGTTGTTCCTTGAGGCGCATATCGAGGCTGTGCGCGGCGCGCTTGAGCGCCGTCAGACGCAGTGCGATGCCATGATCTGTTGCATGTCGGCCCCTGAAATCATGCGGCTGACACGTATGGGTCGGTTCCAGATGGATAAGGAAGCGACCGGTGCGCTGGCGTTATTGAAGCGATTGCGCGGCGCGGGCGACAAAACCGGTCGGTCTGCCGGCGCACAGCAGATGACGATGCTTAGGCGCCTGCCACGGCTACTGCGCTTTATCCCAGGGACCGCTCAGGATGTGCGCGCCTACTTTTTAACGTTGCAGTACTGGTTGGCAGGTTCCGAAACCAATTTGTCGCGAATGATGGCATTTCTGATCGCGCGCTATGCGTCGGGCGATCGTGAAGAGCTCAAGCAGCGTCTGCCCTATGAGCCGCCGCTAGAGTATCCGGATACAGGTCTTTACCATCACAACTTGCCCGATCGCATTACCCATGACCCCGCCGCGCTCGGCAAACCGGCAAAGAACGACAAGGGCACGGTCGGGCTCTTACTGATGCGCTCCTATGCGCTGTCAGGCAACAGTGCGCACTACGATGCGGTGATTGCGGCGCTTGAGGCACGAGGTCTGCGGGTGATCCCTGCTTTCGCTTCGGGCTTGGATGCACGGCCGGCGATCAAGGCATTTTTTATGAATGGGGATCAACCGATTGTAGACGCGGTGATCTCTTTGACCGGATTCTCGCTCGTCGGTGGGCCCGCATATAACGATACCGATGCCGCCCAAGCAATGCTGACGCAATTGGATGTGCCTTACCTCGCGGTGCAAGGGTTGGAGTTCCAGAGTTTGCAGGATTGGGAAGCCTCGTCGATGGGTCTCATGCCCGTTGAGGCTACTATGATGGTCGCTATCCCCGAGCTTGATGGCGCCACTGGCGCGATGGTCTTTGGTGGACGTTCCGAGCAAGCCGCGGGGCAAAAATTCGACATGCAGCCACAGCCAGAGCGGGTTGAGCGACTGGCTGACCGTGTCGCTCGTCTCGTTGCGCTGCGGCATGCGCCCAAGGCAGAGCGCAAGGTTGCGATCGTGCTGTTCAACTTTCCGCCCAACAGTGGTGCCGCGGGAACGGCAGCGCATCTCAGCGTTTTCGAGTCGCTGTTCAATACGCTGTCGGCGATGCGCGACGAGGGTTATCGCGTTGAGCTCCCGACCGACCACGAGGCGTTGAGGACTGCAGTGCTGCAAGGTAACGCGCGTCAGTATGGTGCCGAAGCCAATGTATTGGAGCGCATTCCCGTCGATGATCATGTCCGCGCTGAGCCGTGGCTCGACGAGATTGAGGCGCAGTGGGGCCCAGCGCCGGGCAAAGAATGGACCGACGGACAACACCTTTTCGTACTCGGGCAGTCGTTTGGCAACGTGATGGTCGGTATACAGCCGCCCATGGGTTATGAAGGTGACCCGATGCGCATGCTGTTCGAGGGTGGTTTGGCGCCGACCCACGCATTCGCTGCGTTTTACCGCTGGCTGCGGGAGGGCTACGGCGCAGACGCAGTCCTGCATTTTGGTACTCACGGCTCGCTCGAATTTATGCCGGGTAAGCAGGTGGGCCTGTCAGGTCGATGCTGGCCGGATCGACTCATTGCGGATCTGCCTAACATCTATCTCTATGCGGCCAACAATCCCTCGGAAGGATTGATCGCCAAGCGCCGTGCTGCATCAACGCTGGTCAGTTATTTGACGCCGCCAGTCACCCATTCAGATCTTTACCGCCATCTGGTTGATTTGCGCGCCGCGATTGATCACTGGCGTCAACGACCGGCGGAAATGACGTTGGATGCCGAGACGGCAATGGTCGATGCTGTCATCTCCCTCGCGGAGCGTTGCGAGTTATTACCCGATGACACCCGATGGAATCGCGCCGACTGGGGCGTTGAAATGACGGCTCTGCGTGAGCAGCTGGATGAAATCGAGCAGGCGCTCATCCCGTTTGGATTGCATGTAGTGGGCGAGCCTATGCGCGCCGCTGATCGACATGAGTTGTTGTCTGCAATGGCAGAGGCGGGGGGCGCGAAATCGCTGAGTGCCGACGCGCTGGCCGCTGCGTTGGCTGCGGCCACGGTGGAACCCCTGGTTGCTTTGCTTGAGCCCTGCCTCGGTGGTGACCCGGAGCGTGCGACCGAGCTTGCCAACACCTTGCTTAACGCGAATGCCACGCTGGTCGAGGATCATGAGCTTAAGGCGATCCTCCGTGCATTGGACGGTCGATTCATTCAGCCGGTAAAAGGCGGGGATGTATTGCGGGCACCAGAGATTCTGCCGACCGGTCGCAACGTGCATGGCTTTGACCCGTTTCGCTTACCAGCGAGCTTTGCTCATGCTGAAGGCCGTCGCCAGGCAGATCAGTTATTGGCGAGACATCAGACGGAGTCTGGTCGGCTCCCCGAGTCAGTTGCCCTGGTGTTATGGGGGACTGACAACCTGAAAACGGAGGGTGTCAGTATCGCCCAAGCACTCGCGCTACTCGGTGCTGAGCCCCGTCATGATAGTTACGGTCGGGTGGTGGGCGCACGTCTCTTGCCGCTCGAGACGCTGGGTCGCCCCCGCATTGACGTACTGGTGACGCTATCTGGCATCTTCCGCGACTTGCTGCCCATGCAAACCCGCCTGCTGGCGGAGGCGTCGTGGCTGGCAGCGACAGCGGAGGAAGACGGCGAACAGAATTTTGTCCGCAAGCATGTGCTGGCTTATCAGGCAGAGCACGGTTGTGATGTTGAGCAGGCCGCGCTGCGCATTTTCAGTAACGCAGAGGGTGCTTACGGCTCCAACGTGAATTTGATGCTCGACAGCGGCAGCTGGGAAGACGAGGAAGAGCTCGCAGATTGCTACACCCAGCGCAAAGGATTTGCCTATGACCGTCACGGTCAGGTCACTCAGCAATCGGAGCTGTTGAACCGAGTGCTCGAGGACGTTGACCTCGCCTACCAGAATCTGGATTCGGTGGAGTTGGGCGTGACCACGGTGGACCATTATTTCGGGACGCTGGGTGGTATCAGCCGCGCGGTACAGCGTGCCCGCGGTGAGCGTGTCCCTGTGTACATTGCGGACCACACCGCGGGCGGCGCGGGTCGTGTGCGCACACTCAATGAGCAGGTGGCTCTCGAGACGAGAACACGGCTGCTGAATCCAAAATGGTACGAATCGATGCTCGATCACGGTTATGAAGGTGTTCGGCAGATCGAAGCACACATCACTAACACCATGGGCTGGTCGGCGACGACAGGCGACGTATCGCCCTGGGTTTATCAGCAGCTCTCGGAGACGTTTGTGTTAGACGACGAAATGCGTCGTCGACTGGCGGAGCTGAATCCTGTTTCCGCAGCGCGGCTGGCGAACCGGCTGATTGAGGCGCAGGAGCGTGAATACTGGGGGGCCGACGACGACAGCATCGATGCCCTGAGACGGGCAGGAGAAGACCTTGAGGACTTCCTCGAGGGTGTCACGGGGGAGGTGGCAGCATGAATTCACCCAATCAACATATTCCGGTCAGCCAGATTGATCCGGGTAAAAACGTCGGTGACGGCGAGGGCAGCGTGCAGGTCCATCTCGAAGAGGATCTGATGCAGGTCAATGCCAAGGTATTTGCCATTTATGGGAAGGGCGGTATCGGGAAAAGCACGACTTCATCTAACTTGTCGGTCGCATTCTCCAAGCTCGGCAAGCGGGTTATCCAGATTGGCTGCGATCCCAAGCACGATTCGACCTTCACTTTGACCAAGGCGCTGATGCCGACGGTGATAGACGTCCTAGAGTCTGTTGAATTCCATGCTGAGGAGCTACGCCCGGAGGACTATGTTCACGAGGGTTACAACGGCGTGATGTGTGTCGAGGCGGGTGGTCCCCCGGCGGGCACGGGATGTGGTGGTTATGTCGTAGGTCAAACCGTCAAGCTGCTCAAGCAGCATCATCTGCTCGACGATTCCGATGTGGTCATATTCGATGTGCTCGGTGATGTGGTTTGCGGCGGATTCGCCTCTCCACTGCAGCACGCAGAGCGGGCGCTAGTCGTCACGGCCAATGATTTCGACTCTATTTTTGCCATGAATCGGATTGCGGCTGCGATCAAGGCGAAGTCAAAAAACTACGCTGTGCGTTTGGGCGGCGTGATCGCTAATCGAAGCGCTGCGACCGACGAAATTGATCGTTTTAACGAGGCGGTGGGACTCAAGCGTCTTGCGCACTTCCCGGATCTCGATGTGATCCGTCGTAGCCGCTTGAAGAAATCCACCTTATTCGAACTACCCGATGCGCCCGGATTGTCCGAGGTCTGCGATGAATATTTGTCGCTGGCCGAGCAGCTTTGGGCCGGCACAGATCCGCTGCCCTGCGAGCCGATGAAAGACCGGGATTTGTTCGATTTTCTTGGATTTGACTGATGACCACAGCACGTTATCAAGCAAGGCGGAATGAGATCGAAACCTATTTCGATCGCACAGCCGCTGATGCTTGGGCAGCGCTAACCTCGGATGCGCCGGTCAGTCGAATTCGGCGCACGGTGCGGCGTGGCCGCGATGCCATGCGCATGACGCTGCTTGATTGGTTGCCTGTAGACCTCAGGGGTAGGGCACTGCTTGATGCGGGGTGCGGCACAGGCGCACTGGCGGTGGAGGCGGCGCGGCGTGGTGCCGAAGTTGTGGCGATCGATTTATCCCCGACGCTCGTCAACCTCGCGCGGGAGCGACTGCGGGAGCATGAGCAACCGCTGGACATTACGTTTTTGGTCGGCGATATGCGCGATATGGACCTCGGTCGTTTCGACTATGCCGTCGCTATGGACTCGCTGATTCATTATGACGTCGCAGACGGCGTGCAAACCCTGGCTGCCATGGCGGAACAGGTTAACGAAAAAATAGTCTTCACCTTTGCGCCGCGCACGCCACTGCTGGCATTGATGCATGCCTCTGGCCGGTTTTTCCCCAAAGCGGACCGTGCTCCCTCCATTGAGCCGGTATCGCCCAATCGACTTGGCAAGAAACTGGCGGAAGTGGGTTTGCTCGATGACTGGCAGGTGGGCAGGTCACATCGAGTCGACGTCGGATTTTATAAATCCCATGCGATGGAGTTATCGCGAAGATGACGCGCTCAGTAGACAGCATCGGACACCGCATCGGCGGGCTGAGCATGCGCTGGCTTCCGTTTGCCGATGCGGCGTCTGCGGAACTGACGCTGCCGCGGTTGTTGCGCTTGTCGCTATTTCAAATCTCTACGGGTATGGCAATCGTGTTGCTTACCGGCACGCTGAACCGGGTGATGGTGGTCGAGCTGGGGCAGGCCGCCTCTTGGGTGTCCCTCATGCTCGCTATTCCTTTACTCATGGCGCCGGCGCGTGCGCTGATCGGATATCGATCTGATTATCACCGCTCTTTTCTCGGCTGGCGCAGGATTCCCTATCTCTGGTCGGGCACCATGATGCAGTTTGGCGGCCTCGCTTTTATGCCCTTTGCACTGATTCTGATGACCGAGCCGCACGACGGCGCGGCGGCATTAGGCCCTATCGCCGCGATGGGCGCTTTTCTTTTAACCGGCTTGGGCATGCACGTGTCGCAAACGGCAGGCTTGGCTCTGGCGACCGACCTCGCCACTGAGGAAACCCGCCCCCGGGTCGTCGCATTGCTGTATTTCATGTTGTTGATCGGCATGATCGGCAGCGCGTTAGTCTTTGCAGCGCTGCTGGCAGATTTCGGTTATATCCGTCTCATACAGGTGATCCAGAGCGCCGCGGTTGTGACGCTGGTGCTCAATGTTGTTGCCATGCTCAAGCAAGAGGTGCGTCGGCCAGACCTCACTGATCATCGCCTTGCGCGCCCCACCTTTGGTACGGCGTGGCAGGAATTCATTAATTTACCGCTAGCGCGCAGACTCCTCTGGGCGCTGGCGCTGGGCACCATGGGTTTCACGATGCAAGACATTTTGCTCGAACCCTATGGTGCTCAGGTACTTGGGCTGTCGGTCGCCGACACAACCTTACTCACCGCGCTGTTTGCCGGCGGTATGGTGTTAGCGCTCTTGCTGACCGCGCGGCGGCTAGGTCGAGATGCCGATCCTATTCGCACCGCTGCGTTCGGCGTTTTGATCGGTATCGCGGCTTTTGCTGCCGTCATTCTCTCGGCGCCGTTGCAGGCGACGGGGTTATTCCAGATCGGTGCGGTATTAATCGGTTTAGGTAATGGTTTATTTGCCGTCGGCATGCTGACCGCCGCCATGGTATTTGGCGGCGCAAAAATGGCAGGACTGACGCTAGGTGCCTGGGGCGCGGTGCAGGCTGCCGCGGCCGGAGTGGCCATGTTTTCTGGGGGTGCAATTCGTGACTTGGTCACGAGTTGGGCAGATGCGGGACTACTAGGTGTCGCGCTGCAAACGCCCGCTTCAGGCTATGGAGCGGTTTACCACATCGAGATTGCGCTGCTGTTTGTTGCGCTCGCCTCACTCGGCCGGCTGGTTAGGCGACCGGGCGACGCGCGCGGAGATGGCAAGCGTCTCGAGCTAGCGGATTTTCCGAGTTAATGACCACATTGGGAGGACTCAACCATGGGTACTGGTGCAATTACTGAATACATAGATGTCGCGCAGCTCGCGCTATATGCATTCTGGATATTATTTTTCATGCTGGTGCTGTATTTGCACCGGGAAGGCAAGCGTGAGGGCTGGCCATTACAAATGTCATCGGGGGAATTGCGTACCGGTATGGGCGGTATGCCAAAGCCGAAGACGTATCGCCTGGCACACGGGCAGGGTGAGCGGGTCAAGCCCGGGCCCGAGCCTGCGCAATATGAAGTCAACGCGACACCGATCTATGACGCCAGTGGCGCACCATTGCATCCCAACGGTGACCCGATGGTCGATGGCGTGGGTGCGGCGGCTTGGGCGACCCGCCCAGACAAGCCTGACCTCACCGTCGATGGCCGCCCCCGTATCGTGCCGCTGAGAGTGGATAGCGATCACAGTGTTAACAGCGGTGACCCCGATCCTAGAGGTAAAGCGGTCTACGGATGCGATGGGCAGCAGGCTGCGACCGTAGTGGATCTCTGGGTTGACCGTGCCGAGCCGCACTTCCGATACGCCGAGCTCGACGCCGGGGGCAGGCGGATTCTGTTGCCGATGACCTTGGCGATGGTCTCAGCTGACGGCTCGATCAACGTCAAGTCGATTCGGTCTGATCAATTTGCCCAGGTGCCGGGATTGTCCAATCCTGACCAGGTCACCTTGCAGGAGGAAGATCGCATCACAGCCTTTTACGGTGGCGGACACCTCTATGCCGTTCCATCCAGATCGGAACCGCTGATATGGGTATGATGGAATATGAAGGCGAGCCCGTAGAGGGATTGCCCGAACAGCTACCGGACGGTGAGAGTATGGTGTGGCAGGGCCGTCCCACGGTCGCTGCCATGGCCAAGCGGGTCTTTTTCGTACCGCACCTCGCCGTCTACTTCGGGCTTTTAATCTCCGGCCACACGATCTATCGCCTGATGGAAGGCGTGTCTCTCGCTCAGGTGATGGGCACGTTCGTATGGCAGGCGGGTCTTGCGGTGACGGTGCTCGTGCTACTGCTTTGGCTGTCTCGGTCGTACGCGCGCTCGGTGCTGTATACGCTGACGAGCGAACGACTGGTGATCCGTTCTGGGGTGGCATTGCCAATGATGGTGAATATCCCTATCGAGCAGATTACCGCTGCGGATCTGTGTGTGTATCGGGACGGCACAGGGGATATCCTGCTGAGGCCCTCGGCTGACCGAAAACTGTATTGGGTGTTGTTATGGCCCAACGTTTCAGCATGGTACTCAAGACCCGTCAGGCCTTTGCTTCGCGGTCTCGAGAATCCCGACTCCGTGGCCAGGGCATTTGCGTCGGTAGCCAGTGCCCACTTCCCGGTAGCGTCGACGTCATCGACTGATCGTCACGACACGGCGGCTATTGGCAGCGGTGCGATACCGGTAGGTTGAGCGAGATGATAGGGGGGCAGGCGCGGACGGGAGGTGCACTCGGATACCCAATGATCTGGGTGGTCATCGCCATGGCCGTGCTGTGGGCATGGGGTGTGTCACGTGAGGACGCATCCTACGTGCCCCCCCAGCCGCAGGTTTCACCCCTTGTCTCCTCAGCTGATCTTTTGTTTCTCGATGGTCCCAATGGAACCATCGATGTGCTCGAGGCAACATCACAGTCACTCTTGGCGCGTTACACCTCCGGTGAGGGAAGTTTTCTTCGCGGCATTCTGCGGAGCTTGGTGCGCGAACGACGCGTTCGGGAGCTAGAGCCTGGTGGCACCTTTACGCTGTCGTTACTAGAAAACGGCAGTCTGGTGCTGTCAGATCCAGAGACCGGTTACTGGATGGCGCTCGAAGCATTTGGTGTCGATAATCGGCGTGTGTTTGCTGAATTACTGCAAAGCGCCAGACAGCCAGGCAACCTCGCGGCTTCGACTCGGAGCATGATGCCGTGATCTGGCTCGCTCTCGGTGTGGCAGTGCTGTTGTGGTGGCTCATGACGGGACTTGCGCTGATGAGCGTACACCAGCCGCTGAAGCTCAAGAAGCCGATCTTAGTGGGCAGCGCCGTATTGGCGGTGCTAGCCGTGCTGGGTGTTGAGGGCAACGCCGCTGCGCACACCACCGTCGCCACGATCGCGGGATTCGCCATGGCGCTCTTGATATGGGCGTTTCTCGAGCTCAGCTACCTCATGGGCTATATCACCGGTCCTATCAAATCTGCGGCTCGCGATGACATGCCGCTACACAAGCGCTTTTATTACGCGCTGGGGACCACCATCTATCACGAGTTACTGGTGGTGGGGGTCGTCGGCCTGGTTTGCATTCTCGGTGCAGGACTTCCCAACCCGACCATTCAAAATACCTTAGCGGTACTGTGGCTCATGCGCTGGAGCACCAAGCTCAATCTTTTCTTCGGCGTGAGGCATTTCAATAGTGATTGGCTACCCGAAAATATGCGGTATATCACCAGCTATCTAAAAGCGGGGGAGAATAGTTGGTTTATCGTATTTTCGACGACGTTAGCGGCTTTTTTCACATATTTACTGTTTTTTTACGGCCAGATCGCTGTAGAGCCCGCAACCACGCTATCGCTGTTTTTGATTGGCTGGCTCGCCGTGTTGGCGGTACTCGAGCATTGTTTCTTGATGGTGCCCATGGGGGAGACCGCTCTGTGGCGCTGGGCAGAGGCGGGTGGCCGTAAATCGGGCCGATAGTGTCCAGGCATTGTCCAAGTTTTTCTTGACGTCGGGTGGGCCTAGTCATAGTGTAGCGACAGAGCGGTCTGGAATGATAAACAGACTGACTGGAGCTTCCTTGACGCTACCGTTTGCGGTCTTCGGTGTCGCCACTTGGTAGAAACCAGCCAGCAAGGCAGTAGGGGGCAGTAATGGCAACAAAATCGGGGGTATGGCCTCCCTCGTTACCAGCGTATCCGCTGGTCAGGCCATCGGATTCACTGTCATTGGGCGAGCGCGCAGTTCCCGCCAACGAATCCTTACTTCGACCTTATTTTACAGCGCTCCGCGAGCAGCCTGACGCTGGCCTCGCGTTGAACGTACATTTGCCATTTTGCCCATCGAGATGTTTGAGCTGTGACCGTGTCGCGGTCGTGCAGCATCAGCCTGACGAAATCGATCACTACATCACCAACCTCGACGTTGAGTTAGCCTTGGTCGCCCGCCAGATCACAGCGCGGGGAGGCGCCGGTCGTCGGCTCGCGCGAGTTCATTTGGGGGGAGGATCGCCTAACCATCTATCAGAGTTGGCACTGGCGACATTGTTTTCCCATATTGCCACGCACTTTACGATCGATTCGGACACGCACGTGTCGATGGAGGTAAACCCTCGAAGAGCGTCAAGAGCGCAACTGAATTTTTTGAAAGGTCTAGGTGTCGAGCACATTAAGTTAGAGGTGCGTGACGTCGACGCCAATGTCCAACGCGAGATCGGACGTATCCAGTCGCTGGAACTGCTAGAGGATGTGATCTCGATTGCTCACGGCGTTAAGTTTAAGTCGATCGGCATGGACTATCTGGTCGGGCTACCGGGACAAACTCCTGATTCCTGCGAGCAGAGTGTTGAGGCGATCGTCTCTTTGTCTCCCGATTGGCTGGTGTGCTTGCCTTTCCATCGCAGGGAAAATGCATTCCCGCATCAAATCGCGGTGGAGCCTCAGCATTTACCGTCGCTTGCGGATCGTCTGGTCATGTTTAACCAGGTGCAACAGGGATTCGCAGAGGCGGGGTACGAGTGGGTTGGGCTCAACGTCTTCGCCAAACCGGATAGCGAGCTGGCCAATGCCCAGCGTGAGGGGACACTCTCATTAAACGTGCTTGGGTACGCGGCTCAACGGGACCTCTCCGTGATTGGAGTGGGTCTCGGCGCTTTGGGCGAGTTGCCGGGCGTGGTCGTGCAGAATGTGACGCGCCTCGCGCCCTGGCATGCTTTGCTCGAGTCAGGAATGTTGCCCGCCGCTGCGGCGGTGGTCGCTGACAGTGATGAGACGATCAGACGAAAGGTGATGCGCGCATTGGTGTGCGGGCAGACCGTGCCCACCGACGATCTTGGCGCCCAACAGCGCAAAGTATGGCTGCAACCGTTGCTTGCGGAGGGCTATGCCAATGAGGTCGAAGGTCACGTGCTGCTGACGGATCTGGGCCGATCTCTGTTGCCCCATGTCTGGACCGATTCTTCGCCTGCTTTCCGGGCGGTATAACTACACAGCCCGGGCTTTATCGAACGACCAGTCCAACCCAGCGCGTTGTAATACCTCCGCGTGTTGTCCCGACCGTAGCGCCTGCCATTCGAGTTTTAACCACGGTGTGAGTGTCTCGGGCGTCTTGGCAATCCATGCATCGAGGGCTTCGGGCGCGATCCATTGATGCGCGGCGATCTCTTGAGGATTGGGGGCAGGGTCTCTGTCATATCTACCGACGTACACCGAGCACAGTTCATGTTCCGCTCCATTGGCGTCGTACTGAGCCTGATAACGAAAGCGATG
>Ga0181566_10001021_pt1 | contig 22922 bp, 18 predicted proteins | sample 101ome_15_FD_133762 | JGI IMG/M metagenome (GOLD analysis project Ga0181566, IMG submission 133762) | Coastal salt marsh microbial communities from the Groves Creek Marsh, Skidaway Island, Georgia - 101402AT metaG (megahit assembly) | ecosystem: Environmental > Aquatic > Marine > Intertidal...
AATAACAAAAGGTATGGGCACACGATTGATCATCGAACGGGATACCCCACCATTCATTCAGAACTGAGTGCCTCAGTGATCAGCCCAAGCTGCCTCAAATCAGGTATCATCTCCACCTCTTGCTTGATGTCAGGAAAACAGGAAGGTCTTCGAATGATTGATTCTGAGTGGAATGTTGAGGGCTGTATTCAGTCATTTGATTCTCCCCTTCTCAGCAATAAATTTTATCAATATATCCAAAATGAAAATCCTACTTAACTTCCTGATTATTCTTGTAACAGTTCTCACTGGTTGTACCCCAAAAATGACGGTTAGTCCCATGGAAAGATATCATCTTGCAGATATAGTAATGAAAACGGACCGCGATCCGCTTTCTCAGAAGATGAACGATCACGCTTATTTTTCAAGAGAAGGCTCAAGAGGAGGACGCGGAATAGGTGGTGGTGGTTGCGGATGCAATTAAGCATGAAAAAGCTTCGGGTAATCCTGTCCTTTGCCCTGCTCATTGAAGCAAGATCAATTACCCCAAAAATTATCAAGTTTTCCGGACTGCTCCTCAAACCTGTACCTGCATTTCTAAAATCCGTTCATGCCTGGATACCGGCAACGGCGGGAGTGCTAACGACGCATGCAGTCTCCGGTGCCACCACTGAAGTCAAATCACCTCAGGGAAATTCTATTAGTGTAAAAGCAGGGGAAAATTTAACCTATCAATTTTACACTTCCAGATATACCGCAGGAAGCTACAGCATATCTAATTTACCAAATGGACTAAGTTATGATGGGAGTAACACGATAACAGGAAAAATCTCAGAACCGGGTACCTACAATATTCAAATAATTGGACACCGATATAGTAATCAGAACGGTTCCCCCACCCCAACATTTCCTCTTGAAATAATAGTTACTAAAGATGATTCTGAGAATGAATTTGATTCTGAGAAAACCATAGACTCTTATTTTTCTGCATCTACTGATCTTGATAACAACTGGTATCAAGCTTGGATGGGGATCTTCTATATCCCTACTAATGGCAACTGGATCTATCATTCTCATTTAGGCTGGTTATATGCTCACCCTACTGAGCTAGACACTTTTTGGTTTTATGATGAAGGCTTGGGGTGGCTCTACACTTCCAAAACCTTGAATCGTTACTTTTACAGGAACAACCCCAGTGGATGGTTGTATCAATTAGATAGCTCTTCCAACAATCGCTTTTGGGATTATTCACAAGAATCCGAATTGAAGTAGCTTAAAGTTTTGTCTTATACGGCGCATATATTATGGGTAAGTTCTGATGAATCAGGATTTTAACAAGATCTTCAAAACACCCAAATATACCGGGGTGACCTTGTCTTTACTATCTATGTTTGTCCTCGCTGCCATGTTTGTAGTGTGGCAAAAATTTCCCAAACAAGACCCGCTAGAGTCCGAGCAAAATATTTCGATCCTTTGTGATTTTAAATTAAAGATTCCAGTAGAAAAAATCCTAGCTTCATTCAAAAAAGAATATCCCTGTAGCTTTATGGTAAATTTTCTGGATGCCAAGGAACTTACTTCAGCTTTACAAAGTAAAAGCGGCTCTAACGCTGATTTGCTCATCGCGAATAAAACTATCCTGCTAAAATATACTTTTGGAGATTCAAATTATGGAGAAGGTATACCATTTGCTTTTGAAAAACTTTCTAACTCACTGCCCGAACAACAAAGTAATGAACCATTCGTTTGCTCAATCAAAAATGATACTCCACATTCCCGCCTAGCCTTTGCATTAGGACGATACTTTGCCGCCCCAAGTCGCGGTCAATTTTTCTTGGCAGAAGCTGGTTTTACCGGAGTCAACGGTGATATATGGAAACTCAGGCCTACTGTTTCCATTCTTGTTCCGAAAACATATGAAAAAAGAAGCAAGGATATCGCCAAGAAATTTAGCAAGCTTGAGGGTGTAAATTTGGATGTTACGGGTAAAGATGAGCTAGAGGCCAATGCAACCATTCATTTGATTGCACAAAGTAATGCCAAAGAATACCTCCCTGATTTACTGATCGGCTTTAAGGAGCTTAGCCCCGACAATAAATCTTATTTTCCTGCCACTGAAAACTCCCGGCAAGGCTTGGTTTCCTTTTCAACCAGATATAAAAGGACTGCCATTCGTTTTTTTAATTTTTACAATCGTGAAATCTAATCCATTAAAATTCTCCATTGAAGTTTGCGAAATTAGAGTTTTCACAATTTGATAAGGTATGAGACTCTGCATAATCTCTCTTATCATTTCGCTTGTCACTGCACATGCAGATATTGTTTCAACGAAAAGCTGGCACAAACAAGCACCCCAAGGAATTGAGGATTTGGTAGCAATTCAGGAAAGATTAAGATCCCTACTACCTCAAACAAAAGCAGCACTAGTATCCATTGAGGCCATAGATGGAGCTGGTAGTGGTGTCATTGTTTCGGAGGATGGTCTTGTCCTGACAGCAGCCCATGTCATTGGCACAACCGGAAAAAAAATGTTTGTTAGATTACCAGATGGAAAACGGGCACCTGCGGTAAGTCTAGGGGGTTCGGAAATTTCGGATGCGGGAATGCTCCAAATTACTAAAAAGAAGAAATGGCCTTTCGTTCAAATGGCTGCCTCAAACAGCGCCGAAGTGGGGGATTGGTGCTTTGGTCTTGGGCATCCGGGAGGGTTTGACAAGAAAAGGGGAATAGTTGTCCGTATTGGCAAGGTAATCGCCAACAAAGACGAAACCATGCAAACCGATAGTCGCCTTCTTGGAGGAGACTCTGGTGGCCCACTGTTTGATTTCGAAGGTCGTTTAATTGCCATACATAGTAGGGTTTCTCAATTACCCGATCAAAATTTTCATGTGCCTATTGATTGCTTCCATGCAAACTGGGATTTTTTCAAAAATCAGGATCTCATTACCTACGAGAAAATGCAGGCTGGAGGTTTTTTGGGTGTAGAATGTGAATATAAAGAAACTGGTTTGGTAGTACGAGGTGTAATTCCAGACTCTGCGGCAGAACAAGCTGGGGTGCAAATAAATGACATTCTAGTCAGTATAAATAATGAGCAAATCGACTCACGAGAAGAATTCATCATCTTAATATCTTCGATGACGCCTAGCGCATTAGCCAAGATTAAGTTAGTTCGGAATGGTGCAGAATTATCCATTAAGGTTAATCTTGGCTCACGACCGGACCCAAAGTAACAATGAGTAAATAATGAAATCGTTTGTTTCATATTTTTTGGTGCTTGTCTTGTCCTTTAGTTTAGCCCTTGGAGATTCCAATTCCTCCACTGACAAACTTCCCAAGGAATTCAGGTTAAATGGCACTGCGACTCAAGATGCATTTGGCAGCTCCAAGAACAAAGCTCTCCATTCTACCGTCCGCCTGACGAGAAATGATAAGCTTATTGCCATGGGTGCAATTATAAGCCCTGAAGGCCATATACTGACCAAGGCGAGTTCATGTGTTGGAGCCCGCGAAGCTACACTCTCCGGAGGTGAAAAATTCAAATTAAGAGTAAAAAAAAGAAACGAAGCTTTAGACCTTGCACTCTATCAAATGATTTCAGACAGGAATGATTTTAAACCAGTAAATTGGAATGATAGTAATGCATCCAAAGATGTTTCTTGGATTTTATCAGCCTACACTGAGCTTCGTGAGATTCGAATAGGCATAACCAGCGGAAAGCATCGTGAAATAGGCAGAGAAGGGGGCGTTATGGGTGTTATGCTCGGGACTGAAAGTAAACTAGGAATCCACATTACTGAAGTCATTCCTCATGCTGCTGCGGACAAAGCAGGCGTGCAAATTGGAGATGTTATTCAGAAAATTGATGGACGTTCGGTTAAAAAAAGAGATCAAGTTGTAAGTATTGTTGGCAAGAAAGATCCCGGAGATGTGGTAATGATGCAAGCCATGAGAAATGAAAATGAAAAAAACTTTCGAATCACGCTGGGGCACCGGTCCGTAACGTTTGATTTGTTTAATCGAAATATGCAAATGAGTGGTCCTGTTTCTAAAAGGAAAGATAATTTCCCGCTTATATTACAACATGACTTACCCTTGCCCAAGGAGGCTATGGGAGGGCCGGTCTTCGACCTTAATGGTGATTGTATTGGTATAAATATTGCCCGGGTCGATCGTGTAACTTGTTACACGCTTCCAAGCAAAATAGTTTTTCCTGTAGTCAAAGATTTTTTAAGTCTATAAGAGATGGTACCTCATCTTAGTTTGAAACCTAAAACAACTCTAAAACCAATCTCAGAACCCCGCCAAGAGGGATCCAACTTATAACGCTTTGCTGAGCGACAACCGTATGCACTTCTGTAAAAACTTCCCCCGCGCAGAACTCTGGTATTACCTTTAACCGGGCCAATCGGATTGGTTACATCTTGATTCTCGTAATCACCGTAAAAATCATAACACCATTCCATTACGCTTCCGTGCATATCGTAAAGACCCCATTTATTGGGCTTAAATCTCGTCAATTTGGCACCTACAGGGATAAGATTTCCACGATTAATCAAAGTTGCATCTCTACCAATTATCAAATCCCTTCGGCTTCCATCCAAATTAGCATTGAGCCCAGAAAGGCTTTCTCCATCACCAAGCCCAGAAACTCCATTCATGCCTGCACGGCATGCGTACTCCCATTCCGCCTCCGTTGGTAGTCGATAAATCATGCCCTTTGGCAAATCTCCTTTTCGATATGCATTTTCCGTTAATTGATGACAGAAGGCAACGGCTTGCGTATAGGAAACCTGAGTAACAGGCATCTGGATTTGTCTACGGACAATATCTCCAATCTTTTGTGTGATCTCCTTAACATCGAATGATAATTTTGATGCAATTTTTTTTTGCATATCTTTCGAAGTAGTCGACCAATGACTCCAAAGGTATTTTATTTGCTGGAGACTGATCGTACTGATCTGGTTAACTTCTTTTTCCAAAGAAGAAAATTTCTCCTTTAACGATGGCGTTATTTTTTCTTGGTAGGATCCAAGAGGAGAGAAGTTTTTATGAATCCCAACAATAATAATTTTTTCTTGTTCCTGAATATGAAAAGTTGGGTTTCTTTTCCCTGAAACATAAACCGCATTCCAATCCTTGATGGTTGTTTCAAATTTAGACATATAGAAGGGATCGGTTAAGAATACTTTGTGCAAAGTCTCTTCATCCTCCCTGCCCTTTTCATTCTCCGGGCTCCCCATCATAAAATCCCCTGGATTAATTCTCGAAAATTTTGATTTAAACTCCTCATTCTCAAGCTTTTTGATTTGCTCTTTAGAGAGCTCTAAATTGCGAACAAGAGGAAATGGTGGAGATCCATCTCTCTTGGTTGATTGATTGATCTCTTTTTCTTCGGAACAACAAAACAGCAGGATTAAAAAAGGCCAGGCTGCAAACTTCATATCTTACTCAAAATTAAGAGTGGCTCATCGGGAGCTTAATATAAAAGGTTGTTCCTTGTCCCTCTACACTTTGGAACCAAATTTGCCCGCTATGCGACTTCACAACAACACTATGAGCAATAGCCAAACCTTGTCCCGTACCAACACCGACTTCTTTAGTTGTAAAGAAAGGCTCAAATATCCTCTCCTGAACTTTTTTGGGAATTCCTCCCCCATTATCGGTAATTGAAATCACTACACAATTATCATTAGGGTAATGTTTGGTTGAAATATTTATCTCCCCTTTTTCAGCGGATCCAACTCGATCGCGAATTGCATGGGCTCCATTCACAACCAAATTGAGAACTACCTGATTAATCTCACCGATATTACAAGGAACCATCGGAAGATTTTCATCTAAATTGGTTACAATTTCAGCATGGTACTTCCACTCATTGGTAGCGACTACAATGGTTGACTTGATTGCTTGATTAAGATCATTGGGCTTCTTGGCGGACTCCGCATCGCGATAAGCAAAATTTTTCATCGATTTGACGATGGTAGTAATGCGCGAAATTCCTTCCTGAGCCTGTTGAACCGCTTCCGGTGCGTTCTCTTTCAAAAAAGTTAGTTCCTTCTCATCTGGTGCGTTGGGTGTTGCAGAAATTTTGGCAATGAAACCGTCCACGGCATCCTTCAAAAACAAAATGTTATCGTTGGCAAACTGAGAAGGAGAATTGATCTCATGAGCAATACCTGAAGCCAATTGCCCGACTGCTTCCATTTTCTGTGCATGCACCAGTTGGGTTTCCAATTCTTTTCGCTGCTTCATCTCCAGTTCCAGTTGTTCTGTCTTTTTAACCAAAGCGGCGGTTCTTTTCTTTACAGTCGCCTCAAGCCCGACAATGAGTCCCTTTAATCTTCGCGTTAAGGATTTAATTTCCAAAGGTCCAATCTCAGGAGAATTAAAAGGATGCTGTAATTCAATAGAATTCCTGGCGGCATTTTCGAGTCTTGATATTGGTCGGGCAAAACTACGGTAAGTCAAAAATGCGAGTACAGATACCAAAATGAGATAAAAAATAATAGCTACAATTAAGGAAATCTTGGTGTTTGCTTCTCGATCCTCTAATTCCTGCCACTTTAACTTTAATGACTTGTTAGCTTGAACTAAATTTCGCTGTGCATTTAGTTCAAGGTTATCCAAATCATTTTTCAGACTTTCTCTGATGCCCTTATATTTCTCCCGCTCACTTGAACTACGGTTTTCCCAACCATCACCTTCTTTCTCCGTTGGCAGTTTCTGCATTGCCTCCAGTGTATTTTCCAATTCTCTAATGCTTTTAGAAAGTGGATTTAGAGCCTCATCCGAATAGTTGGAAAAATATTTGTCGGACAAAATATTAATGCTCTCCTTGGACAGGGTTAAGGAATCATAAGCTACATTGAAAACGCCAGGATAATCCTGGGGATATATCTCCATAGTTGTAAAAACATTTCTAGTTGTATCCAATAAGGCTTGAACAACCGAAAACTCCTCTGAAGAACTTCCTGAGTTCTTTGCTTCCTCCTCTAAAGATTGAGTTGCTTCCCTTAGGCTACTAAAAGTAAACCATCCGAAAAGGGCAATTAGAAGTGCACCTAATAAACTACCGCCCGTTAGAAAAAAGATATAGGATCGTACTTTCAAAGAAAAAGAAAATTATGATTTTATCAGCGGGGAACTCGAACTTTAATCTTTGAAGGGAAGGGGTTCTCATCGTAGCAGGAAAGATAATTACGTATTACTTTGTACAGTTGTTCATCAATATAACTGCCTGACGATGCTAAAAGAAATCCATCTTTCAAGCGCAGTTCCTCTACTAAACGCATTCCAGTTTCAAGTTGCTTAGCGGGTAATTCCTCTAATTTTGTGTTTTTTTCCGAGGAAGCGACTGACAATTCTAATAGGCGAATAATTTTAGGATCATAATCATTGGGTCTAGATTTCAAGGAAGACAGTATTAACTGCTTGTCGTGACCTTGTTCTTCATAGTAGTCGAAGTCGAGGCAGACTCTCAAAATAGACGCATAAAGCCTGATGTTTCTATCATCATTCTCTTCAAAACGAGGTTGCACATCCACCCGATTAAGAATTTCTCCGATTTCCTCCAGGCCTGGGATTTTGTCCAGAATCTTTTGGGTGTCTTGAGGAAATTCAGCTAAAAGTTTTTTTACAGGACTCGGAACTTTTCGTTTATAGTATACATCTTCAGTGATATTTTCAGGTAATCCAATATAGGCTATCTGTGAAAACACAGATGCGATGTCGACTTTCCACGAATCCTCCATCTCAAGTGTATCTGCAAGTTTATTGGCTAGAAGCCTAACTCTCTGAACCCGGCCAAAAAATAATGGTTTTGCGGTGGAAAGGGATTCGGCCAATGCATCTACTGCTCCCCTCAGGGTCATATCCAATAAAATTCTTTTACTCTTGATCAAATCATGCTGCTCCAACCCATCCTTAAGAACTTTGATCAGGCGCTCAGGAGGGCATGGTTTTGAAAGCATTCGAAATACATTACCGTCATTAACGGCAGCCATCGCAGATTCAAAATCCGTGTGCCCTGTAAGTAAAATTGTGGAGACTTCGTGATCTCTTTTTTTGATTTCCGCTAACATCTCAGCCCCGTTCATCCTGGGCATACGCATATCAGATAAAACGAGGGCAAAGTCACCCTCCTCCTCAAAAACCTCTAATCCTTCCACTCCGTCAGATGCCAAGTGCAACTCAAAATCCTTTCGTAAGTTCAACTGAAAACCTCGTAAAATGGATTCTTCATCATCTACGCATAGTATTTTATTGTTCATGAGAGGGGGGGTAATGATTAAAAGTAAAGTGGGTTATGAAATTAATGCATTGGATATTTTTGCTTCAATGCGAAATATTAACACTAAGATTATAAAAAGGCGGGTGAAGAAACGGAATTTTAAAAACTTACTTTTTAAAATCATTCAAGACTGATTTGATTTTCTCTTCACTCCATCGATCACTAGTGGGGTAATCCTGATTGGCTGTCAGATCATTTAAATCTACTTTACCGGCCTTGAGGCCCTCCTTGGGAATCTTAAGCTTAGCTGTCCAGGCAATGCCGTTTAAAACTAATTTACGAAAATTATCGGAGCCCCAATTAACATGATGATGACCGCCAGTAAATCCAAACCCGCGACCTTCATTGTAGTCTTTTCCCCGTTGGTAAACCCATGCCACATGTTGAGCCTCTTTTCGCTTTATGACGGCATCGCGTACATGAGGGTTATTACTATGAGGTCCATCTTTCCTTCGTAAGGTTTCCTCGGAAGGAAGGGCTGATAGGATCGGAGTAACCCCAGACATTGCCTCCCTAAATCGCATATGGTAATACCATTCATCATTGATGGAAAATTGGTCGACTCCATTCGCAACCGGATGGTTGGGTAATTTACTAAAGTTTGCGACCCAATGGGGATTGACTGACCAATTGGTTTCAAAATAGCCCCCTAACCACTTCAGAAAATAATTTCCGGGTGCTCCTTTAGGGACCTCAACACCATAGTGAATACAGACCAGCCCAATACCTCTTTTCATAAGTATATCAAACTCCTTTAAATGAGAGTTCAACAAATGCCTGCCGCCGCCGTCACAATAAACCACAATAGAATCAGCATCCTCCAAAATACTTGGATTTTTAGGATAACCATCATCTGTGACTACCATTGACTTAATTCCAACATCAGCCTGATTGATATATTTTGAAAGCAACTTACTTCCCGCAATATGTTCATGGGAAAAATAACCATGACTCTTCTTTCCAGCTATAAAAACGACCTTTTTTTCTGCATTAAGAAAAAATCCTGAAAAAATCAAAAACAAGATAGGGTAAATAAGTTTCATATTATGAGAATTTGTTGTTAGGGCATGAGTGTCAAGCTAGGGATCGAAAATTATATAATGACCAAATTCAAATTTAGTATCCCGGTACAAAATAAAAAAACATTTTTTCAGGATTAATCGCTTCCATTTTGGAGAGAAAATCTACAAATTTAGACTCATGGAAAAGAATAACTATTCAAGAAGACAATTTGTAAAAGCGGGTTCAGCAATATCTGCAGGCACTCTCCTTGCCTCCCCGCACATTACCAATGCCCAAAACAGCTCTAAGACAATCAAAGTGGGATTAGTAGGAATAGGTGGCCGTGGAAGTGGAGCCGCGGCTCAGGCAATGGCAGCCGATGAAAATGTAGCTCTCACTGCGATTGGGGATATTTTCGAAGATCGGATCAAATTACGCAGCCGAATTCTGAAAGCCCGTGGCCGGGATAAATTTCAGGTAACTCCAGAAACGACTTTCACCGGATTTGATGCCTACAAAAAGGTAATCGATTCGGGTGTCGATGTGGTAATTTTAACCTCACCACCAAATTTCAGACCTCAACATCTAGAATACGCCGTGGAAAAGGGCGTTCATTGTTTCTTTGAAAAACCAGTTGCGGTAGATGCCCCAGGGGTTCGCAAAGTGATAGAACTCGCTAAAAAAGCAAAAGAAAAGAATTTAGGGTTTATGTCCGGTTTTTGCTGGAGGCACCATAAACCCAAGCAAGAAGTGTTTGGTAGAATTTTAGATGGGGGCTTGGGAGATGTTCTTGCCATGTATTCCACTTATAACGGTGGAGAGGTATGGAAGAAAAAGCGGGAAGATGGATGGGGTGATATGGAGGCCCAGTTACGAAACTGGAATGCCCACTTATGGCTCTCTGGGGACTCAATTGTTGAACAGGCAGTTCACTGTATCGACATGATGCAATGGGCCATGGACGATCAACCCCCGCTACATGCAGAAGGCTCAGGTGGTCGTCAGGTCTATGATGATCCTGATAAGTATGGAAATATTTATGACCATTTTGCCTGCGTTTTCGAGTGGGAGAATGGGGCTAAAGGGTACCATTTTTCTCGCCAGCAAAATGGTACAGTCGGCAGTTATGAAGTTGAATTATTTGGCACCAAAGGAACTTGCTCGGCCAAGAATCGACACACGATAATAGCCGGTGATAATTCTTGGAGATACCGCGGTGAAAACAACGACATGTACCAGACGGAACATGATGTATTGTTTGCATCAATCCGTTCAGGTAAGCCTTTTAATGATGGAGAAAAAGCAGCCCATAGTTCAATGGTAGCCATTTTAGGAAGGATGGTTGCTTACACAGGTCAAAAAATCACCTATCAACAAGCACTCAATTCCAAGGAGGATCTGACTCCACCTCATTTTGATTGGGAAAAGTCATTGGAAGTACCAGCACCACCTACACCTGGTGTTACCAGGTTTATCTAAAGGCAAATAGAGCATCATAACGATGGCAGATTGGAATATCTGCTAAGTCTAATGTATCCTATTTTAGAGACTGATAATACCTCATGAACACAGGGTCTTGTTTGGAAATACTTTCCATCATTTCATACCCCATCTCTTCAAATTGCTTTCCTAGTTGTAAGATTATTTCTCTGTCTGTGAGTGCTGATAAATTTGGATCATCCTGATGAACCGATTTGTATGCGTTTAAAATTTCGCAATCAAACATAGCTTGGCTCGCATTACCTTCATTAAGAAATTCAGCAGGCTCTGGAAGTGTTTCATCCAGCGTCACAAAAGAAACATCTTGAGTAGGGTTGACTGATATATCCGATATTCCAACAGTGCTTAATTCTTGGGAAGAATTAACTTCCTGAATAATCATATCCGGTACGTCCAAATCCTGACGACTTTTTATTGAGGCAAACTCTACGCAACTCAGTAAACAAGGAATCACAGCAGCAGGTAAATTCCCCTCTGGAGTTTCATCTACTTTTCTGATTAAACCTCCTAATTTTGCACCATACAAAAAATTTGAGTCGCGTGCATTTTCAGCAATTTTAATTACATTCAGTAATGAATCAGTTTTTGTATTATTCAAAAAGGTATCAGAAAAGAAACTATACACCCATGTTCCATCTTTTGCTGTAGGAGTGTAATCCACATCTACAGGATCCTTCACAACCGCCAATGAGATCAAACCAGGTTCTTCACTGACAAGCTCGAGAATACTGGACGCAGCCTGATCGCTCCCCCATAGAATCAAACTTTCTGATTGAAGAGGGGCTTCTTTTCTAAGAAAGCTTATTTTCTGCATCAAATCGTCTTTGGAAGAAATACTGACCTTCATACATGCGATGTTCTCATTCAAAAGAAACCCAAAGGTTTTGTGTGTGCTATCTATGTTTTCCAGGTAGGATACCTCATCCGTCACAACATGAATAAATATTGCACGGCTATATTCCAATGTGTCGCCAACCCTCCTTGCATAATTCTGTTGTATATCTTCTTCTGTTGCTTGTCTTACTAATTTGGGAAAAATAAGACCGCTTACATTGTTGAAGTTTCGAATGTCATAGTTCTTGAGGGGATCCTTAACTTCATTGCAATAATCGGAATATTGATCACATATGGGTCTGCCGAATTTGGTGACTTGAGATTCATAATCATACTCTTCGGCAAGACGCACTAGAAGAGATTCAGTATTTATTGGAGATACAGGCGGCTCAGAATCTAGTCCATCAAATGGCAAACTCCAACCCAACTCCTCGCCCTTAATTGTATCAATTTCTCCCCAAAAGAGCTTAACTTTTAAATTTGCATATTCTTCCGCAAATCGAAAGCAAAGACCCTCGAAAAGTAAGATCATAATCGTAACAAAAACTACTCTGAAACAAATTCTTAAAATCTTCATAGGATTACGATGGTTTTTCCTCATCAGATATCTGCTTATCATCAATTTCGTCTGAAGAAACTTCTTCTCTGAGCTTCAGCAGTTCCTCAGGCAGGTCTTCTTCTCCTGGAGGTGGTAATGCTTTTTTACTAGGTATTTCACTCACCAAAGGATCTTCGTTCATTTCCTCATTTTCACCAAGAGAATCTTCTATGACATTTTCTACATCTGATGATCCTTTTTCTTTAGATTCATCTTCAGATACTAACTCTTCTCTGAGCTTCATAATCTCATCCGGTATTGCATCCGGCTCAGGCGGTGGAAGGATTTTCAGGCTTGGTGTATCCGCAACTAAAAGATCTTCTTCCTGAGTTAACTCCTCACTTAAAGGATCAATCTTAATAGACCCATCTTCAGAATTAGGGTCATCTGTTTCATCGTCATCGTTTAACTTGGGTTCTACGGAGCTAGATTCTTCCTCATTCTCGACCGCCTTAACTGTTTCGGTCTTTTTTCTAACAGTATTTACTTCCGCAACTTCACTAGAGTATTGAAGTGTTGGTTTATCCCTAGACAGGACGGTAAGTGTAATGCCTATTATCAATGATACAGAACATACCGAGAATAATTCAACTTTCTCTGACTTCAGCATCGTATGATTATCCAATACAATACCAAAAAGAAGAATCGTTAGACAAAAGAGAATAAAAAATCCAATGGATTTAGATAGAAGTTTGAATTGATCTCTCGTGCTTTTACATAGACCGACTAATGACATGAGAATGCAAAACAATAGAACGAGTATAGTGAATACAATTTTCAACAATTTCGCTTGAGCCATTGGGCTGGTATTTATGTCGGAGCCAAAAAGCTGCGGAATCTTGTAACCGAAAAGGTTAACATTTGTCAGATCAAAAACAAATTTCTCTAATGTGCTAAGGCCAAAAGAAGTGGTGAGCCAAAAGAACATGAGAAAGAGCAGTAATACCCCAGCGGTAGAAAAGTAAAAGGCTTTGCTTTTCGAAAACATATAAAAGCTATTTCTATTTGAAAAGCCTATCGTATGGCAAGAGTTTGTTAGGAAAACGACTGCCTCGCTGTATGTTCCTTAAAAATTATGAACTTAGATATCAGTGAGTATACCTGTGCTATCTCCCACTTGGGAAGCTTGTACGCCTACTCTATCTAAAAGACCAAGATACAGGTTGGTCATCGGAACACTTTCAAAATCAACATGCCGACCAGTTTTAAGTCCATGGGAAGAACCTCCAGCCAGTAGCACCGGCAGATCTGAATGCCTGTGCCTGTTTCCATCACTTATGCCACCGCCGAATACAATCATGCAGTGATCAATAAGCCGGCTTCCGTCCACCTCTTTAGTGTTGGAAAGTTTGTTCATTAAATATGCAAACTGCTCAGAATAAAAATGGTCAATTTTAGCGAGTTTGGTGATTTTTTCAGGATCATTCTTGTGGTGAGAAAGAGCATGGTGGCCTTCTGGTACTCCAATATCGCGAAAGCTGCGATTACTTCCATCATGAGCAAGCAAGAAAGAACTTATCCGGGTGGAATCACTTTGGAAAGCAAGTACCATCATATCAAACATGAGTCGTAAATGTTCACGATAATTATCAGGTATACCAGCCGGGCTGTTAAGATTTGGAATTACATCCCTAATCTTTTCCTCTCGCTCAATTCTTTTTTCTAACTCACGAACACTCGTAAAATATTCGTTTAGTTTTTCCTGATCCACCTTACCCAAGCGTTTACTGAAATCACTTGCCCCGCTTAAAGCAAAATCAAGTATACTCTTATTTAGGGCTCTTCTTTGAAGCTGTCCTTTTCGATCAAACGAAGAAGAGGTATTACCAAAAAGTCTCTCAAATACCAATCTCGGGTTTGATTCAGGAACCATGGGCATGGATTCTGTCTTCCAGGAAAGATTATATTGATAAGCACAGCTGTAACCTGAGTCACACTTGCCGGATTTTCGAACACCATCACAACTCAATTCCAGGGATCTGAGTTTTGTATTATCCCCGATAGACTCAGCCGCAATCTGATCGACGGATACCCCCACTTTGATATCCTTACCCGCAGTCTTGCGGGCTTGGCATCCAGTCAGGAAGGTGGCATTGGCACGTGCATGATCACCACCACCATCGCCATTTGCATAAGCCTTCGTGTGATTCAAGCCACTGATAACCTGAAAATCTGACATATGACTTTCCAATGGCTTTAGGCTATTGGGCAAATTTCTTAAAACACCCGTTTCCGAGGGTCGCCACTGATCCATAATGACGCCATTGGGGATGTAGGTAAAACCCATCCGAAGCGGAATATCAGAAGGTTTACCTTTTGCAAATGATACAAGAGGTGGCAGTGCGAGTGAAACACCTAATCCACGAAGGATTGATCTTCTGGAAACCATGGCAGAGGTCATCATTATTATATATCCAAAGACTAATAATTTAGGACTGATTAATCAAACCCTGTTATCGAGCATATTGAAAAGGCTTACTTTGGATTACCTTGAGTATTAGATCAGCCAGGTTGACCTGTTCATCCTCTCCAACCTCGATAACCTGATCGACAGCCAGCCTATCCTTATAGGTTAGACCGCGACCTAAACCGTACACGAATAATTTTTGAGTAAGGCAACGAGTTATTGCTTTCTTTTTGTTAAGGTTCAAAAACTGTTGCAGTTCTCGAATTCCGTTAAATTTTTCGCCTGAACTTAACTTGCCAGAAACATCCACGGGTTTACCATCCTCTTGATCCTGCCATTTTCCAACCGCATCAAAATTACCCATAGCATAACCCAGGTTGTCCATACTGGCATGACAGGAATAGCAGGATGGGTTTTTGGAATGTTTCGCCATTTGTTCCCTGAAGGAAAGAGGTTCATTAGTAGACTCATGTGATTCTTCCAATTCTGTAACACCGGGTGGCGGATCCCTGGGCGGAGCTGCCAAAAGATTGTCCAGGACCCACTTGCCCCTCTTAACTGGAGAGGTCCTTGTAGGGTTGGAAGTAATGGTCAAAATGGAACCATGCGTTAGCAAGCCTCCCCGTTTCCTCAAATCTTCTCCTTTAAAAACCACTTTTCTAAAGTCGTCATCAAAACTGCCATCAATCCCGTAATAATTTGCAAGTTTGTTATTGATCATTGAGAAATCTGCTCCAAGTAGCAGTTCAATCGGTAAATTTTTCTTCAGTAAGTATTTAAAAAATTCTTCCGTCTCGAATATCATTGATTGGCGAATCTCCTGTGTAAATGAAGGAAATTGATCAGGATTCGGATTAATCAAATCTAAATCTCTTAATTGAAGCCATTGACCGCAAAAATAAGTGATGAATCGACTGATTTTTGGGTCTTTAATCATTCTTTGAAATTCTATTTCCAAGTTAGCTCTTAACTTTCCTTGATCTGCGAGATTCCAAAGATGATTATCAGGTACAGAACTCCATAAAAAATAAGATATCCGATGAGCCAATGCATAGTCATCAAGCAGGGTAAGATTGGCAGATTTTTTTTGATCGGACTTTCTTTCTTCGCGAAAAAGAAAACTTGGCGAAACCAATGCTGCTTTAAAAACCTGTCTAACTGATTCAAGAGAATTAAGGCCAGTTTCCCTCATTTTGGAAAAGAGCCCACTGTGTCTGGCAACTTCGCTCGAATTCAATGGCATCCTATATAATCTCGGCAACCATTTTTGAAGGGATGCTTTGGCAACTTCATCATTGATTTTCTCGGTTTTCCATTCGCCCAGCAGATGAGACCGGTTGGATTTTTCTATCTGCGAAATTCCTTGTGGTTCCGAAAGCTCTATCTTCTCAATGTATAAGTTTCGATCTCTTCTCTTTGGGTTTTTGTTTTTGGGATCATAAAAATCATTCGGAAAAGTAATTGAAATCTCATTTTTATGACCGGCTTTTCCGTTAAACTTTATCTTATATTCTTTTGAAATCGGATACTCCGCATCAACCTCGAAATCACCAATGTTTACATGATTAACCCCTACAATCATTTTGGTTAAATCTTTACCCGCAAGACTCCCGGATGCCCAAACCGTTAGGTTGTATTCACCATTTTTTCGAAAGGGTACCGACAAAGTGATACTACCCCGCGAGGCCAGTACCCTCATACTTCCACTATTACTCCCTCCACTTAGTTCATGAGCCTCAAAACGGTGAATAATTCCCCTTTCATCTGGAGGTCCTAGTGCCTGCTCCATGACAATCTCTGCCATACTCAGATACTTTTCCATCAAGAGTGGGGATAGCGTAAGAACCTCCCCAATAGTATCAAATCCATACCCAGTGTCATCAGCGGGAAAGAATTCTTTGGCATCGATATCGATTCCAAAAATATCTTCAACGGTGTTTTCGTATTCAATTCTGTTCAGTCTTCTCAGTATTACATGCCCCGGGTCATTTTGACTGGAGTCGTAACTGAAGGAAGCATTCTCGATCCATGATAGAATGGTGGAAACTTCTGGATCAAGTGGTTGCGGCACATTGGCAGGGGGCATATTACGATTGTAAAGATTTTTCCAAACTCGATCCCACTTCTTTGAATGTTGATCGAAGCTACCCAGCCTGATCAATTCATCCATAGCAAAGTCACCCTTTTTGGCACCGTCCCCGTGGCAATCGTAACAATACTCCTCTAAAAGTGGCAGAACCTCACCAGTAAAAAATGATTCATCATCTGCCGAATATAGCGGGGGCAATGAATGTAAGATGGTTGTAAACACCAATATCTTTATAAGTTTTAGAGACCGAATTTTCACATTAACACTACCTTTTCCGAACTACTCAAAACACAAGCCTTAACTACTGAAAATTTATTTTTTGAAATAGAATGGATTTCAGTTCGAACGAATTTCGATATTGTCGAAACGAATCGGCGTGCTTGAGTAAGGGAAACCCCACAAGGCACATTTCCCACCCTTATACTCGACATCATACTGCTCACTTAAAATCCAATCTTTTGGCTCATTATTCATCTCTGGCCAAAGCTTGAATTGTAACCGGGTTGTCAGGTTTGAATCACCGGCGAGTGCCTGAAAGCGTAATTTCCACCACTGGTCACCAGACCACGAAAAAGGAATTTCCTTGAGTACCATTTCATCGAGGGAAAGAACTATATTTTTCGCCGCAGGGTTAAGTCTTATACGATATCCACGAATTCCCCCAATACTAGCAGCAATTGAAGGCATACGGCGGCCTTTTTTACTGGCAAAAAAAGAGAAACTTAATTCCAGATTCTTTTCTTTTTCCCTCGGACCGAAAAGCAAGCCAAAATCTCCCATGGGTGATCCGGGCAAGTTTAGGCTTTTCTCCCCTGTCTGCTCTGCCTGGACTGTGTATGCTCCATCAAGAATGAATAAACTTTCCGGTTCTGTACCGACTTCGACATCGGAAAAGTCTTCACTAAATTCGAGGTTCCAGTCCATTTCATCACCCAGACTTTCCTGCTCCAATGAAGCATTTTCTCTGGTGGCTGACGAAGATTTATTCTTATTACTTTGATGTACACAGGCGGATAAACCTATCAAGAGCACCAAGAATAGAAATATTCGTACAGCAGGGTTTTGCATAAAAAATCTTATGGGCTTATTCATTCTTTAACAAATGAAGCTTACTTTTTCGAAGCGTCAAGAAAACGGCGAGGTATACCCAGAAAAATGCGAGTAGAACCAGGGCAAATAAAAACCAAAGGAAAACGATGCTTGGTTTTTCTAATACTTGCCCAAGTAGAGCTGGGGCAATTCCAAAAATAGCAGAAATTGAACCAATAAAAATTCCCCAAAGAGCTAATTGAAGATGTTCTCTCGTAGCCGATTTCCTAATCCTGCTCAATCGGAAGCCCAGAGCCTCAAACAATGCAAACTCATGGGATCTTTCAAAAAGGTTTCTGACTACCACTAAAGCCAGTCCAAAAGTGGCAATCAACATACCCAATCCGCCCAATCCCTGAAAAATTGATAGATAAGTATTTTCTACTTTTTGGAGTTCTGCCAACTTCTCCGTTGACTCACGAAAGTCCACGCCATGCTGGAGTAGTCGATCTTCCAAATGTTCGGCCAAATGCTTTGCATCCTCCGTTTTCCCCGAAAGCATAAAGCTACGATACCCTCCCTGTTGGCTAAATTTATCCAAAAAATCTTCTTCATTAATGAAGAGTGCTCCCTGAAGCATCGACCCTTTGAATGCACCAATTAATTCAATGTCAAAAGGCTTACCCTCACCATCAGTAAATTGGATACGATCTCCCAAACCCATTTTCAATGCCCACATCATGGTATTCTGGTCAACTAAGGCAGGCACAACATTTCCGTCCAAAACTTTATTTAGGGTCGTCCAGTTTCCTTCCGAAAATTCAAACCTGCCAGAAAAGTCAGCGGGCTTAACTCCATAAATTTTTGGACGAAGTGCTTTGTTTAGGTTTAAGCAACTTGCATCGTCTCCTTCCCGTATCCGAAGGGGAACTACTTTTGTGGCGGCAAGAAGACTGCGATTCAAATCAAACAGCTCGATAGCTTCGTTGCCATTTAAATCATCGTAAATGGGGGAAGCAGTTTCACCCCAATAGGAAAAGCCACCGGTTCCCGACTTAAAGTTTTCCGGGCTTTCTTCTGGAGATTTCCTAAAAGCACCCGTACTCACAACTAGGAATACACCTGCCGCCATCGAACCTACGGTGACCAGAGCCCTACCCGATCTTCTGCTCAGGTTTCGACGATCAAACTGGCTCAAATTTATCATCACGGACTCTTTGTCAACAGCTCGACCCAGCCTTGCCCTGAAAAGCAGCAGTCCTCCAATCAATAGCATACTTCCGGCACCAAAAAAAGTCATAGAGGCCAGATTACTCGTCAAGCCGACTGCCCAGGCCAAACAAAACGAGCCCGTCAGAAAGATCAGTCCGACCCATTTGTGCCAGCTTTTGAAAACTGCCAAAGTATTATCCCCCTGTACTCCATAATTCCCGGATTGAAGAAGCTCTCGGGGCTCTCGGGCAAGTAGTTTTCGTGTCGACCAAATCATGGCAAGAAAACAGATGCAGGCGGAAGATGCCGAACCAATGACGATAGATGTGAAACTTGCATCATATTCAAAACGGGCTCCCGCAACCGCTCCACTCCACTTACCACTTAATAGATCAAGAATCACTTTTCCATAAATCGAGGCCAGCAATACACCCATCGCAGAACCAATTATTGCCGCAGATAGTCCCTCTATCCAAAACACGAATCTAATTTTTCCTGTTTTCCAGCCCAGTGCCCGCAAGAGTCCAATTTGCCCGCTTCGCTGTTCCATGGAAAAAGTGAAAAGCAAACCCGTTATCGCGAGAATCGCTGCAATCACGAAAAAACTAAACCCCATAAATAGTTGGCCAAAGTCCACCGGTGATTCCACCGACTGTTCCGCATCGGAACGGAGACTGCGAAGAACAAGTCCCGCATCTTCGGCCTTTAAATTTTCCCGTAAACGGTTGGCTAACTCATCACTTGAATACTCACCTTTATCAATCCTAACACCGGTGACAGAACCCCAGCGATTGCCCCACATCTCCTGCCCAGCCCGTAGCGAAACAAAGCCTTTGGGCGTACCTCGGTAATTGTCCCAATATTCCTCATCCCGATCTCGAACCTTGTGCACGATCGGAATTCCCGTATCCCATTCTCCGCAGGATTCGGCATCCGAGAGTCCTGGAAAGCGAGGAGTCCATTCACTTTCTTCCTCCCCTGCGACAGGAGATGGCATCGGCAAAATCTTTTTTAATACAAATTTTCGGGACGATTCGATCAGTTTTCTTCGTTCACCTACTGTGTAGAAACTTAAGCTTACAGGATCACCCAACGAAACATTGAGATCATCTGCCGCCCATTGGTTTAAGGCAATCTCGTTGTCCTTCCACCCGTCATTCATAAATCCAACTTTGCCAGGTTCGACTGCACTCATCATTGAGTAAGGGATTAATTTGCTTTCATTGGCTTCCGATTGTGTTTCGATCGCATTCACCAGATATGTCAACACTCCAGCTGATTCACTGGACAAGGCCCGAGCTTTATTGGTTAACCCATCGGACAGAAATACCTGCCTGGTTCGTATGCTCCACTTATTGGAATCTTTCAGATTCTTTATCTCAATTCCCGCATCAGCCAGCTTCCAACTTTCATCCATTGCCTCTTTTGCCCCGGCCAAAGCAATCTCCCCCTTTCCGCTCACACCCATCAAAAGAAAATTGGCAAATGTGGTACTACCGGAAACTTCATCGATGGATCGGAATAATTTCTTTTGTAACGATTGCAGCGAAACAAAGACGGTTAATGGTTCATTTTGATTTCCCTGTAATCCAAAATGCCCAAAACCGTCTGAGGGAATAACTCCCCCAAACTCCTCATTCATGGTTACAAACTTGTTGTCTCTTTCTCCGGACAATGGGGCATCCCTGGAAAACAAACTGGGTTCTTCCATTCTCAAAATCAACCGGTCACCTACCACTCTCTTTAAGCGATTGTTCAGTCGCTCATTTACGAAAAATACTTTAGGCCCCCACTTTCGGAATTCTTTTTTCATAGACCAAGTACCCAGAGGGGTTTGGGCAAAGTCCGGAGCCAGTTTCCAAAATCGATCATCCACTCCAAGCACCTGCACATTTGAAACCTGTACCGATCCATCTGGTGTGGTGATCATTCCGCGAGAAAGAGCAATGGGAGCAACCACTGCCTGCTCGTCGCCCAGTTTAGCAAACACACGATTGGCTAAATCCTCTTCGAAAAAACCATCCGGTGAAAGCAGTGCAATGTCTCCCTTACCAATTCGGGTCTCAGCCAAATTTTGAAGGGTTGAGCGGACAGAATCACCAACCGTGAGGGCACCGGTTAAGACCAGGGAACACATGGCAGCGGCCAACACAATTCCCAAATTATGTCTGCGGAAAAAAAGTAAGTTTCTTCCTATTACCTTCCAAAGATTCATTATCTTTCCTGCCTCAAACTTCCCTCATCCAGGCGGTAAGCTTGCTTCATTTCACTGGCACTTACCCCAGAATGAGTAACCATGACTAAAGTCAGTTTCTTCTCTTCATTCAATTTTGTAAGTAAATCGATAAGATGTTCAGAATTTTTTCTATCAAGTGCACCAGTAGGCTCATCAGCTAGGAGTACGGATGGTTGATTAATCAGGGAACGGGCTACGGCCACCCTTTGCCTCTCGCCTCCGGAAATTTGACCGGGAAAATGTGCAGTGCGATGACCAAGCCCCACCTCCTCCAAAAGTTGATTCGCCCGGTCTTTTAATTGCCCGGAGGCCTTTTCGTTAAAACCAGCCAACCCCGGAAGCATTACATTCTCAAGAACAGTGCAGGCAGGAAGTAGATGATGCGCCTGGAATACAAAACCCACAGTCTGGTTTCGGTATTTGGATACTTCCCCTTCCGATAACGCCGCAAGATCTTTCTGATCGACCACGATTCTGCCCTCACTTGGTTTATCAAGCAGACCAATCACATTAAGTAGGGTACTCTTGCCGGAGCCGGATGGCCCGACAATGGCTACCGAACTGCCCTCCTCGACTGCAAGATCAACATTCTGAAAAACATGCACTGTTTCCTCTCCACATGGAGATGGGAAGGATTTGGACAGGTTGGAAATTTCAATCATCTTATTCATTTTAAAAAATTTAGTTTTGGCCGGGCTTGATCCAACGCCTTGCTTTCATTTCGTGTCGGGGCAGAGTTCCGCTTGCCACAATCTCCACAGGAATACGTAAGGAAAATGATTCCTGCAACGAAGCTTCCAGTACGGCCCTGATCTCTTGATCACACTCAACTTTAATCTTGGCTTCGAGCATGGAATCACGATTTTCAATAATCACTTGATATTCTTTAATTTCTGCAAAACGGGCCAGCACCGCATCAACAGCCGAAGGATACAAGTTTACACCTCTTACCACCACCATATCGTCCGTACGTCCGAGAATTCCACCCACAAGATCAAAAGTGGGTAGCCCCATTTCATCAAGACCCGCATACCCCTTTACCAAATCGCCCGTACGGTACCGAAAGACCGGGCAACCTACCCTTCCAAGTGTGGTCAAAACTAATTCTCCCTGCTTTCCCTCTTTTACTGGTTCAAGAGTTTGCGGATCAATCACCTCTGCAAAATAGCTATCGAGAATAACCCGTAAACCACCCTCTCCACCGGGAGTTTCATAGGCAACCGGTCCAACTTCAGTCATACCATAGTGATCGTGGATTCGGATATCATTACCCCAAGCCGAGCAAATCCGGTCTCTTAGTGCCGGCAAGCTTCCACCTGTTTCGCCAGCCACAATGATAGATTTAAGTCCATGCCCTTTCAGGTCGATTTCGAATTCATCGGCAAAACTAGTTAAACGCATGGCATACGTTGGGGTGCAGAACAAATGTTCCGCTTTTTGTTGCAAGATACCATGCAATCTCTGCTCTGTGCTCTGCCCACCTGCCGGTATGCAAACACAGCCCCTTTGAGTAGCCGCTTCATACGCAGTCCAAAAGCCAAGAAAAGGCCCGAACGAGAAAGCAAAAAAACAACGGTCTCCGGGGAAACTTGAGCTGCTTCCAGCACCCGATCCCAATTACCCAGCATCCAACGCCAATCCTCCATCGTATCCAACCAAGCCATCGGTTTGCCCTGGGTGCCACTCGTCTGATTAAATTTTTTATACTCTGAAAGCAAAAAGGTCAGATTGGTCCCATAAGGA
>Ga0181566_10001022_pt1 | contig 22907 bp, 31 predicted proteins | sample 101ome_15_FD_133762 | JGI IMG/M metagenome (GOLD analysis project Ga0181566, IMG submission 133762) | Coastal salt marsh microbial communities from the Groves Creek Marsh, Skidaway Island, Georgia - 101402AT metaG (megahit assembly) | ecosystem: Environmental > Aquatic > Marine > Intertidal...
AGTGCCACTGACCATCCAAGCCATTGTACATCAGGATTACCACCGCTCAAGGTAAAGGCACTCACCATGGCAAGGATGAATCCCAACCATCTCCATCCGTCTATCTTCTTGTAATAACGGATTTTCATTACTCGTGGTATCTTGTTATATTGAATTCTTTACCTTCGAAGTTCCTTTGATAGAACCAATCTCTATAATCCTTGTCAGTGAATATCTCCATTATCTCACTGTACCTAATATTATCGTCTAATATCATTTTTTCTAGTGATTCATATTCATATGTGTCTATTTTCCTAGTTACTTCGAATTCTTTTGCGTTCTCGAACAATGCTCTAATATTTCTCAAATGATTACTCATTACTTGTTGCCTTTCATTAGTGTGATCTCTGTGGCCGCTTTTCTGCCCGAAAGATCATCATCATCGGCAAACACAGGCACTTGATTACTCTTGTGCATCGTGGCAATACCAACTAGTCTTCTCTCTCCCGAATAGGTGTTTGGCTGTGCCTTGCCTTTGACAGCAACAGGTATCTTATCCCCACAGGGCACACCGGTCCTGTCAACCAACGGCTCTATGATCAAGGTCTCCGAAATGTCTCTGGGTTTGATATTGTCGAGTCCGTGTCTACGCAACCATTCGTTGTGTTCTCGCCTGGCATCTCTCAAAGATTTCGTGTTGGCCAACTTAATCCTTATTCTTTTTTTTTGCGGTGTCTGAATAAAACCCATACCTAATTATACTGTATTTTGTGCTATTGTCAATTTAGATTGTTGTCTTGAATTGTAGCCAGGATCATATTAGTGTAATTTTCATTGGTACTCCAGGCACTGAGTCCAGGCACTAGTTTTTTGTAGTCCCAAAAACCAAGATCAAGTTGTTTTTCTCTTTCTATCCTGAAATCTTCATAGGCCGGATGGTTGTTCACTATCCTGATCATATCTCTCACACTCTGACATTTGGTTTTGTATTTTTTTACTCCGAATTTCGCATTTGGAATGGCCCTAGGTTTCATATGTGGAACATTCTTAAGATCCCAAGTTCTAACTCCAAACAGTGCGTTACCTTCTGTAGCAAATCTACTTGTGCCATATGCACTCTCAATGATCGCCATAGCGGCAATAATCGCTGTCGGAACTCTGTACTCGACATCTTGAGTATAGTTGAGATAGTTTATGCATTTATATACGGCACTCACAAACGATTTGTTGTCCACAAATTCAAAAGGTGGCTCAGTAGTAAAAGACTGGAACCTTTCAGAAAATTCGTGTTCTTTCTGGGTGTTGAATTTTTTGACAGCATAATGGTTGGGCAAAAAGGTACCAATGGTGTACGCAACGCCAACCAAGAAAACCACGGCAAGAAATTTGGCAAAAATTGCTGTAATATTTTTCTTTAATCTGATCGTCATAATTTCAAAGTGTATGGCAAGGCCTTAAGGCCTTGCCTATGTGTTTATGCTACCTGACTTTTTACTTCTTCAGTTGGTTTTGCTGAAGCGTCAAGATCCTGTTGGTATAAAGACTCTGATGTCTTCATATAAAGATTCCAGTCTGCTTTTGACAGTCCAGTGAATCTTGTGATGTTTCCATCGGCTAGTATCTTGTATGATCCTGCCAGTCTGTGAGAACCATCTTCTTGGAATTTATGAACAACACCTGTTGCCTTTCCATCTGCGTTCTCTCTACCCGGAATGAACATATACTTTCCTGATTTTCCATTCCACGTGTTTTCCGTCTCTGTATCTTTCTTGCATCTTGCGATTACTTGATCGATAACCAATTGTGCTTTTGCTGAACATTTATACATTTTTGTTCCCTCCTAATTACCTAAATTATAGCACGGTATGGTAATAAGTCAACCAAAAAAAACCATTGATTTAATTGAGTTTTTTGTACTGTTTCAACAGATGGATATAAACTTTCTGCCAATAATCGCGGAACCATGGATCCTGGGCCGAATCCATCATTTTCTTCGCATTGGCAATTAGCCTGTCTTGGCTTTCCTCGAACATTTTTGCTAATTCCGTCATTTAAGATTTGCCAAAATTTCTGCTTCTTTCTGTTTGGCTTTTTCTTTTTTGATTCTTTCTTCCTCTTGGATTTCTTCCTGCGTCTTGACCTTTTCGGGTTCAAGTTTTGTTGGCGTGTCTATAGGAAAACCACTGTTGTCAAACCATCTTCCGTCTGCTGTCACCTTGCAGGGACTATAAAAATTTTTTTCTTCTTTGGTTATGGGATCTATAGAGGTCAGCAATCGTCTCTTGTCGTACAGTTTGCCTTTGTAATAGTGTCCATCGGCCTGTAGCAATCTGGATCCACCCTGGAAGATGCTTCCATAAATCCTGTCTATCATTACATACTCATCGCCATCCTCGTCTTTATGGCGTTTGGCTTTGTTGTACCTTGCTGGTAGTTTTTGTATGTCCGGAGATATGGATGTGTAAAATCTATTGGTGAAAGAATTTACCCTTGCCTCAGGTGTTCTTGTGATATTTTTTAAATTTTCTAATAATTGTTCTTTTCGGCTCATAGTATCTAGAACTACTTATAGGTGTAAAGTTTGTCTCGAGGGGTTACCTCTCCATTGCATTGGACCTAAAGGGTCTCTGTTAAAGGACTGAAAATGAGAGTCACTTCAACCTATAAGTAATTCTTCCTTTGGTTAGGTCGTATGGACTGATAGCCACCTCGACCGTGTCACCTTGTAATATCTTAATCTTGTTTTTCTTGATCTTGCCACTGGCATAAGCCGTTATGTCATGACCATTGTCTAATTTTACCCTGTACATCTGCGACGGCAACACTTCAGTTACCTTACCTGTGTAATTAAGAACTTCTTCTTTTGCCACGTTTCTCCATCAAAATTTGTTTGGGTGTTTTGGCACCCGGTGATAATTTTACTATCCTACAACTGAACAATTTTTTCTTGCCCTTGTTTGTAAGTATAACAGGTTGTCCGTTTTCGTCAACCTCTATGCTTTTTATTCTTGTTTCCACATTACGGAATCTGCCTACATTTACCAAATCTCCAACTTTTATTTCAACGGTAAATTTTTTCATACAAATATTCCATTAAATTTCTTGCTCATAAGGTCAAACATTTTTTTATCTCTTTCCACCAACACTGCCTGTCTGTTGGTTTCTTCACAGGCAACACCCGTGGATCCTGACCCTGCGAAAGTGTCCAACACTGTGTCTCCTTCTTTGCTACACAGTTCTATAAAATATCTCAGCAGTTCTACAGGTTTCTGTGTTGGATGTATTTTGTCCTTGCCCAGACCTCCGGAAAATGTTATTGTGTTTGGTATCACACAGTGCACCACGTCGTCTTCTCTTTTTTGTTTAGAAAGCATAGTTTTCACTTCTTTGAGTGCTTCAGAAAATACGGTATCAACGGATTTGTCTATGTTGTCCTTGACCATCCTGTAGACTATAGATGATATCTTGTCGGCCCTGGCATATCTTTCAACCATTGTGCCTTCCACAGCAGATGCATTGAAAGTTCTCTGTCCACCGGGTTTGATACCCCATAGCACGTACTCACAACCACTGACAGGATTCACTTTCCTGTTGAATGGCACAGCGGCCGGTTTTTTCCAGGTGAATATCCTTTTTGGTTCGAATCCTGTTTCTTCCATTATATGCCACAGATGGCTGATGTATTGATCTGAAATAAAAATAGAAAAAGCACCGCCCTTACGCAGTTTCTTGAACCACATCTTGCTCCAAGATTTCATTTGCTCAAGGAACTCTTGATGTGTCACTGAGTCCCAATTTGAATCAAAATTTTCATCAAATCTCTGAGAATGTATCGTGTTCTTGTTTTCTCCAGTCTTTGGGTCCTTCCATTCTGGTTTGGCACCATCGTCTGAGATGTTGTATGGAGGATCTGTCAGCAGATAGTCGATAGAATTGTCCTCGATCTGATCAGCAACCAAAACACAATCACCATTGATAAGTTTCATTCTTCTAGTATATGCTATTTTGGTAAGAAAGTCAACTATGGAAACACAACAAATCCAGGACGATTGTTACCTGGTTTGGTAGTGAATGCGTGATAATCAAACTTGAAATTAAGATCCTTGAAATCCTTGATTTGGAATTTCACTATGCCGTTGGCATCAACAGAAACAAAACCTGCTTTCGCCTGCACGGTCTTCATTATGTCTTTCAGCAGATTGCCATAGGAATCCTTGTCCACGCCATTTACTATCACATTTTCCAATCCTTTTCCCAGACCATAGGTCAACACATACGCCACATAGATTTTTGGATCCTGTTTGTACTTTCTCACGGCCTTTGGTGTGCCTCTGTCTCTGGGCATTCCAAACGTCTTACCGCTCGCACTTAATATCTTTTCTATCTTTTGCATCGTTGTATCGTAAGGCAACAATTTTCCCTGCTGATAAATTAACTTTTCTACTGCTTTCAACATTTGGTCTAGATTGTATATTTTCATTTTCCTGGTAGCCGTCTCAAGGGCAGTCATTTCTGGTGAATCAACATCCTTGGCAATTTGTATTATGCTGTCTATCACATTTATGCTTTTGTCCGCTAATTTTTGGAAAGTCCTGACCTGGGCTACTTTCTTGATATCTTTTTGGTCTAAAGTTTCAGCATAGGCATCAATTATCTCTTTCAACTTGACCATACTGTTTCCAGAACCTGAAAGTGATTTTATGGCGATACCCACGTTGCCAACTTTTATGTCTATCACTGGCTCATTGCCTACCGGAAAATCTATCTTGCCTGTGGCACTGTATAACAAAGGACCTATTGCTTCACCAAAGTCCTGACTCACCTGCTTCATCATTGTTGGGTTTTGTAATACATATTTCAAGTTTTCAGGCAAAGGTTTTTGATTGGCATAATTTAAAGAATTGTTCATCACGTGCAGTAGCACCGCACCTCTGTCATCTTTGTATTTTTGTTCGATACTTTTTTTGATATCGTTGGCCAATGATTTTTTATCATTGTAACTAGTTGCTAATCCTAGCACACTGGGAGTCAACTCTTTCTTGTTGAAAACTTTTATTTTGTTACCCGAATCGCTTGAAACTGTTTTTTTTGCCAAAATATAATAAGTCTTTCCATTGTAAGAAAATTGTAAAGGATCGCCTGCACCAAAGTTAGAAATTTGTTTTTGGGGATCTGTGATCGGTTGGAGTTGTATAGAACCTCCTTGTGGCAATTTTCTTAGAACTGCTTCTAATTCTTCTCTGTCTAATGGATTGGCTTTCTGCACTGCTCTCAGGTGTAAAGGTCTTTGAAGTTTAGTGGTTTCTTTCACATTGTGAATCTTTATGATGTCACTATTGCCTGTGATTTTTGCAAGTTGTTGTTGAATATTTTTAAGGTCTTCTAGGTCCGAATCTTCCTGAGTGTTTTCTTTGATAAACCAAGGAGTGTCATTTGCTTCTGTCTTGACTCCGAATTTGTGTATAAGGTCTGAGTACAATTTAGAATAAACTTTGTCAGAAATTTTTCCTGCCTTTAATTTGGTGTGTAGATCTCGCACACCATCTATAAATGAATCGTATTGCTCCACAGAAGGCAATTTCAATACTTTCTTGTCCTTTTTTGGAAAAGGAATAATATCACCTTCATTGTAAAACCAGGGTTTCATACCCAGTATTTATTAGGCCTTGACTGTGCCTATCAAACGGAAATGATCTTCTATGCTCCAATTCTGAAGGTCGATAGATTCTCCTCGTAGATTTTTGATAGTCTTTGTGAATCCGGCCATTTTATACCTTTGGAAAGGAAATTGCCAGGTCGCATTTTGTTGCCATTCTCCACCAAGTATGTGTTTGTCTGCATCTGATATAAGACACAACGGCATATGTATCGCTTCAACTGAAGAAATATGATCGTCCAAGTATGCCTGGAGTATCCTGTTCTGAGGTATCACGTGTTCCAGATGTCCTTTTCCGTCAGTGGCACCACTTGCTGTGTAATGTGCTGGTCCTGGACATCTTGCTTTTTGTGTATCTCTCAAATACCTACCTAGGAAATAAAAATACCTGCCTTTTACATCTCGGTCAACATTTTCACTTAATAGATCATTTTTGAATCTATCTAGAATTTGGCAATCGGCCTCTAGAGATATTTTAGTAGACGCTTTGAACTGCAGTCGTCCCAACTGCTCGCGATCCAATCGCATATATCTGTCTAGTTCAAACATTTGATTTTTTCCAGTAAGGTGCAAAATCAGTACAGATATCGCCTGCCAACAATCCCATTGATACCTTGGGTTCGTGAGGTGGATTGAACTGGTCTTCCTCTGGTGCCTGTAAAAGGTAGGCCTCTCTCATCAAGGTGCTCATTGCCACCGGTGCGTCCCAAGAAGTACCTCTTGTGTGTTGCCATTGTTTCTTGGCGGCCGAGTGTATGCCCTGTGCGTTCCTGCCGCATACTTTTATCAAAGCAGAAAGTATTTTGTCTATCCAGTCCTGGGGTAGGAATTTTGTGGCACCGTCTTCCTTGGCCAAAGACCACATCTTGATCAGTCCTATGTAGATACCTTGGTTGATCTCCCCACCGTCCTCGTCGCCGTAATGCTTTTTAATTCCCTTGAGCACCTGTTCCAGCACGGCATCGTTTTGTGTCATTTCTAAACCCTTATAGGCATAATCGAAATGCGAGAAGTAATGTTTGTTAGGACCACACTTGCCAGGACTCTTCCTAACACGTTTTGGTTCTAGATCTATTTCACATCTTCTGAATATAGTATCCACTGTAAAGGCAGTTTTAACTCTTGGATTTTTCCTGTCGTTCTCGGCATTGACATCGTTATGCCATCTGTGCAGAAGTCCTCTATGTATTTCTTCTGTTCCTGCTCTCAGAATACCTGTGTCATTCAGTATTTCAAAAGCCACAGCATCAAAACTTTGATGTGATGTTTCTACATATGTCATAGGAATTGCTTGGAATCCCAACACTGCCAAAGCGACAGAAGTGTGCTGTCCGTCATAAAGATAAAATTTGCCATCTCTCTTGACTGCTGATGCTGGTCTGACCACCCTGGGATCAAATTTCTCACAGATTCTGAGCACGTGAGCGTCTCTTAGATCTCGTTGTACAGAATAGTTGAAACAAATATCATCATTGATCTCAACCAGGTTGATACCCTGTGGCAACTTCATTTCGGGGTCTTTCTGTAATTCCAACAGCCTGTCTCTGGCTGTGGCTAGTCTTGTTTTGAAATTGGCTACTTCGTCTTCACCGCTTTTGTAAAATTCCTCGACAACTTGGTTGAGGGTTTTTATCTTGTCATCTGACATCCTATATCTCCTTTTTATAGTTGACTGTGGAGCACCCAAAGGGTACGCAGTCTTTGTGTGCTACCCCGAATATAAGCGGGATCCGAGGTAGCAAGTTTATAGACATTTACTTTAATATGTCTTCTTGTTCTTATTGTAACACAGATTTGATATCTGTCAACTAGGTTATTATCTTGCTTTTTTCTGGCTGTTTGATACTAGATGTTGCGTTAGTATATTCTGTTTGAACTTTACTGTTTGTCACACCCATTGTCATTATGTGTTCTTTGGCAACGTTGATATCTTTGTCGTGATCCATTGTGGCAACCCAAGTTCCAAAAGCGAGTCCTTGAGGTCCCATCATTATCACAAGTGGTTTCACAATAGTGATGTAATTTTCTAAGTCAACCACAAACTTCGCGATTACTTCCTCACCGGAATCTAACTTGATAGTGACTATAGAATTTGGTTCTATATTGTGCATTTTTTATCCTTTTGTTCTAGGACGATTGCTCGCCCTATGATTAACCTGCCTTGTAGGCGTCCAGTGTCTTCTGGAATTTACCTGCGTGTGACTTCTCAGCCTTGGCCAATGTCTCGAACCAGTCCGCGATCTCGTCGAACCCTTCTTCTCTGGCTGTTCTTGCCATACCTGGGTACATATCTGTATATTCGTGTATCTCGCCCTTGATTGCTGAATTTAGGTTCTGCTCGGTGTTACCCATTGGTTCACCTGTCGCAGGATCTCCCACTTCTTCTAGATATTCTAGATGTCCGTGTGCGTGACCTGTCTCACCTTCTGCTGTTGATCTAAACACGTTGGCCACTTCCGCGGCACCTTCAATGTCTGCCTTCTGTGCGAAGTATAGATATCTTCTGTTTGCTTCACTTTCGCCTTGGAATGCGGCTCTCAGGTTGTCTTTTGTTTTACTTTCTTTTAGTTCCATAATGTCTCCTTTTGACACATTATAAACTTAAAAGGTAATGACGTCAACTATTTAGATAATTTTTTTCTGTTTTTGAGGTGGGCGGCTTCCACAAGTTTTTTGTTTTGCCCGTAGTAGGCAACAGCGTGACCTACTTTTACCATTTCGGAATTTACCGACTTGCCATCGACCCATACATCGCCAAGTATCCTACCAAATTTTCCTGTTTCAGAATCTTTGTAGGTCTTGATCGTGATTTTTTTTGCTTGTTTGAGTTTTTCTTGTAGGAATTTTTTTGACTTGAGACCGTAAATTTTTTCTACTTTATCTCTTGTTCTGCTTTCTGGCGTATCTATTCCAAAAAGTCTAACTCTTTGGGCGAATAGAATATCAAAACCCATATCAAGGATGACGTCAATTGTGTCACCGTCGACAACTTTCGTGACTTTTTTCACTCTGTAACTAAAATCTGTTGGATCTCCAAGTTTTGCCATACTTGGTATTTATATTTTTTTCTTTTTATATACGTCTATAATCAAATCTTTACAAGATTTGTTCCAATATATGCCTGAATCTCGTAACAGTTCGTTGGCAGTTCTTAATTTTTCTAATTTTTTTATCAATGCGTTGGCAGTCCTTTCGGTCAACAGTTGTGTTGTTGATGATAGTTTTTCTAATCTTGAAATGACATTATCGATAGCAGGACAGGTAATGTCAGGTACCTTGGGTGCCTTCTTTTTTAATTTGGAATAAACCAACCTGTGTTTAGGTTGTTTCCTCACTTATTTGCCCTGTCCCCTATAGGCTTTCCAACTTCTTTTCTTACTTTTGTTCATTGTAGAAAATTTTGTTGTTCTACGTCTTTTTGATATAGATGTTTTTCCCCTAGAAGACTTACCTCGGTATGTGCTAAGACCCATTGATTTTGCCATGACTGTACACTCCTGTTTGATATTTAATGCTGGATGGTTCTTATTTGATGTGCTAACTTAATGGAGGCAACCGTTCTGTTGCCAGGTGGTTGCCAGTACCCCGTGATCAACGGACTAGGCCGCTAATCTCATTTCAGATTGGCCAACGGTTAAGTCAGCAAATCCTAATGCTCTTGTTTTAGCATTTGTAAAATTGGACGTTACTTCGTGCCTACTAGGTAAACTCCATCGTGCATTCATAACACGTCGATACCTTGTCACCCCCGGAAGGGATTACATAAGCCACCAATCCTAATATTGGTGGAGGTGCCCGGAATCGAACCGGGGTCCGTAGAAACTATCTCACAATTTCAACGTCTACTTTACTATTTAAACACAAAATTTTTCTTTGTCAACTCATTTCGGTTGACTTTTAAGCGGAAATAGATAAAATAGTGTGTATGACAAAGATGCGTAAATTTATTTTCATTTCTCCAGAAGAGACCAAAGAAGTTGAGGCAGTGTCATACAAGAAAGCAGTTAAAAGTTTCCAGGGCAGTACTAAATTGAAGACAGTCAAAGTACAATGGGAAGCCAAAAAGGGCGGAATGTATGAGATGGATCAACTGTTACCTATGGGACGTAAAAAGAAATTGGCGAGATAATGAGAGTAAGTCACAACCCGTTAGTAAAATTACTGGTAAAACTTAGAATGTTTTATGCAGATGTAAGAGGACACCATGGTAAAGTCTGGGACTACGAGCCTGGAGAATACTATATGGGCGTCAAAAAAGGAAGAGTGAAACACGCGAAGAGACACGGTATCAAGTGAGCAACAAAAGATTTAACTTAGAGTATTAACTTGGTTATGCAGGTTAAGTTCTGCCTTGACAGTTTCCCTGTCAAAATTATTCATATTATCTAATAGACTTTTTGAACGGGCATATACATCCTTGTTGTCAGTGCTGATATTGAGCAGTGTGCAGGCCTCGTCAATAATTTTTGTTACCGTTTTCCTGGCGTTTCCTAGTTTCGTACTCAATCGTGTATCTCTCACAGCCTTACGAGCAACAGATTCTATGTCAACATAATCGGTTACATCTGGAAGACCTCGTAACCTTAACACTGTGTTTATAACTTCTTCTTCTGAACTGTCTGATTGAGCATTGTTGTATATCGGATTGTCATTTTTGGCTCTAGTTTCATAGTTTTCAAAATATTCTTTCCAAGTTGAATTTTGACTGGCTCTGACTAACAGTGATCTAATATCAGAATTTTCGTTGAAGTTAAGGTATCTGTATTGATCAGCCAAACTGTCGTCGTAGGTCCTGATTGTTCCTAAATTTGTAGTTTCCAAAGTAATTTGTTCAGTGACTTTGGATCGGGCTTCGATCAATTGTAGCCTTTGATTGACCGTGCCTCCGCCTGCCAGTACACTATTAAGATTGTTTGCTCTAGTTTCAATGTTGCTCAACAGCGAATTGAATGTGCTTTCATCAAAAGCAGAACTATCACCCAATGTATCTATAAAGTCGCTGAGTGCCTGCACTGAGTTTTTGTACTCGCTTAATTGTGTTGAGCCAGTGTTTTCGATTAGATCAGACGCTGTTTTGACATTGTTGAGAAAAGAGTCGATGCTTCCCGAAAGTGTGCCAAAGTGTCCAGTTATTCCTTTGTTGATTGAGTCTGCGGAGTATCCGTAAAGTGTTGGAATAGAGGTCACAAAACTTTGCACCTGTTGTAGATGATCCAGGAAAGTTCCTGTGTTGGGTGTGTCGTCATTGGGATCCTGTTCTCCGAGAACTCCGGTCAAAATCTTGGCAGTGTGGTTGTCCAGGTCCACAAGGTATCTTCCCACATCGAGGTAACTCTGCACATCCATCGAATCTCTGATGTCGGATTTGTTGCTGTTAGTCAGCACATCGCTGGCATCTATTTTGGTTGCCAGTGTTTTTGTTTTTAAGACAAATTCTGCTGTGATGGCGTTGATTAAATTTTGCGTTCCTTGATTTGAAAAACTTGGAGAGTTGGTCGTTAAATTTTTTAGTCCTTGATTGACAGCCATTCTAACCTCCTACAAACACATTTGGTGAACCTTGAACGACGGATGTACACGTTGGGTCACCTACCCTACCCACTCTGATTCCCTCGGCAAATACAGACCTTGTTGTGGCCTTGAGTGTAGCGGTGTGTGGACAACAACAGGGTGGACATTTACAAGGTAATAGGTGCACGGTGTTTGCGTGTCCGTGTCCAGATACAGGAATACCGTTTGAAAAAACCGATCTAAAGTGCCCTTTCCTGTAAGGTCTAGAACAGTGTACGGCTTCTCTGTCGCCTCGTCTGGCAATTGGTCTTGTCATACCAATATTTATGGATTGTAATAAACCGCGTATATTATATTAAAGAGAAAATTTCTTAAAAGAATCTTTTTTGACGTCTTGTTTTATACCACCAACGATATAACTCTCAACCTCGGTCTCCTGCGGAGCCACCTGCATACCTTTGCTTGACAGCCAGTGTTGTGTCCACGGTAGTGGATTTTGTGTGGCCGACGTTTCGAAAACCTGATCAAATCCTAATGCCTTTAATCTTTTATTGGCAATATGTTCAACATATTGTCCTAATAATCTTTCGTTTAATCCGATGATGCTTCCATCTTTGAATAGATGTTTTGCCCACGCTTTTTCTTCTTCCACACATTTTTTGAACATTTCAATAACGGTTTTGTCTAACCCTTTCATTACTTTGGTCATTTCTTTGTCATCACCTTTTTGCCAGGCTTTTATCACGTGTGTTGAAAGATTTAAATGTGTTGCTTCATCTCTGGCGATCAGCGACAGAATCTTTGCTGATCCTTCCATTAGTTTAAGTTCGCCAAAAGCGAAAGTACAAGCGAATGAAACATAGAACCTAAGTCCTTCGAGTAGATTCACATTCACCATTGCCAGGTATAATTGTTTCTTGACTTCTGCAATGTCGCCTTTGCCTTTAACAAAATAATCCTGTGCCAGTTGTGAGAATTTATCGTAGTTTTCTGTCACAGACACAGCACGTTTTAAAATCTCTTCATCATTTAGGATTGTGTCAAACACTTCTGACGGGTCCGAATACACATTCTTCATGATGTGTGTGTATGCTCTTGAGTGTATGGTTTCGAAGAAGTCCCAAGTAACAATACAACCTTCCAACTCTGGATTACTACAGTATGGCAAGAACGATAGACAAGGTCCTCTGCCCTGTACTGAATCTAATAGTGTCTGGTACTTCAAGTTACTTGTGAATATGTGTTTCTGTTCTGGTCTGAATCCTTGATAATCTGCTCTGTCTTTTTGTAATGAAACTTCTTCTGGTCTCCAGAAGTAACCCAGCATGGTTTGATTCAACTTGTCAAACTGTGGATATTTGAATACATCGTATCTTTGAACGTTCTGGTCTTCTCCAAAGAACATCGGTTCTTTGCTCCAGTTCACATTGTTTCTATTAAAAACTGTTTTTGTCATACTTAAATTTTACAAGCATCACAATCATCAGCATCAAGTACTTCTTCCGATTGGACGCTCCCGTTTACTCCGTTTACTCCATTTACACCTTGAGACAATTCAACGTCTTCCCCTTGCTGACTTAAAGTGGTCTCGATTCCGCTTGGCTGTCTGTCTTCTTCTTCGTCGCCTTTGAAATCATAAGTGTTTTGGTAGTACGATGTCTTCCAACCATACTTATATGAATTTAAAAAATCTTGTGCCATTACAGACAACGGAACTTCGTTGTTTTCGTAATTGAGAGGATTATAACTCCAGTTACCAGATATGGCTTGATCAAAATATTTCTGCATCATTGCCACAACATTTATATAACCTTCGTTGCTGGGCATATCCCAAAGCAGTGTGTAGGCATTTTTAAGTTTAGGATAGCCTGGCACTATCTGTTTGAGTGGACCTTTTTTAGATTTCTTAATTGATAATAATGCTCTTGGTGGTTCTATGCCGTTCGTTTCGTTACTGACAACGGAAGAACTTTCTGATGGCATCTGTGCTGACAATGTTGAATGTCTAAGTCCATGCTTGGCAATGTCTTTTCGCAGACTTTCCCAGGCATATCTTTGTTTGTGTGGAATAATTTTGTCTACATCTTTTTTGTAGTGATCTATTGGTAGTAGACCATCGGCATATTTTGTGTGTGAGAAACCTTCACAGGCACCTTTTTCTTCTGCCAGTTTGTTCGACGCTTTCAGTAAATTAAACTGGAACGCTTCTGACAGTCTATCAACGGCGTCCCAAGCATCTCTTTCGTCATATTTCACTCCTAATTTTGCAAGGTAGTGTGCTAATCCTATGTATCCAATACCCAAACTTCTTCTTGCTTTTGTAGAAACTTCTGCCGCCTTGACTGGATATTCTTGATATTCTATTATTTCCTCTAGTGCTCTAACAGCCAGGTCACATAGGTTTTCGAGCTCTTCTAAATTGTTCAAAGCACCAACGTTTATGGCACTTAAAATACAGAGAGCTATTTCACCTTTGTCATCATCGATGTGTTGTATCGGGGTAGTAGGCAAAGTTATTTCTTGGCAAAGGTTTGACATATTAACTTTGTCTTTGAAACTTGAGTGAGAATTGGCATGGTCGATGTTCATAATATAGATACGACCCGTCTCTGCTCTTTCTTTCAACAAATCAAAAATTAATTCCTGTGCCGAGATTTTTTTGCTTTGTATTTTTTTGTCTTTTTCGTATTTTTTGTATAGATCATCGAATGACTCAGTACCAAATGCCTCATATAGGCCCGGAGCATCATGCGGACTGAATAAAGTAATTTCTTCATCGTTTATAAACCTTTCATAAAAAAGTTTGCTCAACTGTATAGAATAGTCAAGTTTTCTAACTCTGTTGTCTTCTGTGCCTTTGTTGTTTTTCAATACAAGTATGTCTTCAATCTCTTGGTGCCAGATCGGAAAGTGAACAGTTGCTGATCCACCCCTCACTCCATTCTGTGTGCAACATCTCACGGTTGATTCGAATTTCTTTAGGAACGGAACGACACCAGTGTGTTGAACTTCGCCACCACGTATCTTAGCGTTGATGCCACGAATTCGGCCAGCGTTGATACCAATACCAGCCCTACGAGCCACGTAAAGACCAATAGCCATGTCAGTAGAGAAAATGCTAGGAAGAGTGTCATCACTATCGACGAGTACACAACTTGCAAACTGTCTGATAGGCGTACGTACACCGGCCATGACCGGAGTTGGGATATTAATTTTGAAAGTTGAAATCGCATCATAATATTTTTTAACATAACTCATCCTTTTGCTTTTTGGATATTCAGAAAAGAGTGTGGCAGAGATAAGCATATACATATCCTGTGGCGTTTCATACAATGTGCCTGATGATCTATCCTGCACAAGATATTTGTCTACCACCTGTCTCAATCCTGCATAGGCAAAATCTAGATCTCTTTCTCTCTTGATCCAGGTATTCATTTTCTTTATTTCTGTCTTTGTGTATTTCTCAACAATGCCTTTGTCATAGACTCCAAGTCGTATGTTTCTTAATATCAATTTCAACAACGGAAGATATTCATACTGTCCGTGTGCTTCCTTCCTTACATCATATAAAAGTAATCTCGCCGCGGCATATTGATAATTTGGATTGTCTAGAGTGGTCAAATCATTTGCTGACCTAACAAGAACGTTCTGTATGTCCTTGGAAGTTATTCCATCATAGAATTGAAGGTTGGCATTTATTTCTATCTGTGAGGAACTGACTCCCGACAAGCCTTCGCAGGCTTCTTCAACTACGAAATGTATTTTGTTGATGTCTAGGTCTTCAGTCTTGCCGTTTCTTTTTTGAACTTTGATTGTGGATGTATTGGTGTTTGTCATTATTTTTATTTCTTGTCTATTAATATTGGCATTTGATTTCTTGTTAAGAATGTCAGTATTTAGTTGATTTTTTGTATCCAAGGATGAAACTGTTTTTACCATAATAAATTACTATTTTTTGTTTAATAAGTTTATTATAGAATCACAATTTATGATTGTCTAGTTTTTTTTAATCTACGTAGATTATTTTTTGTTACAACTGTCGATATAATCTAGCAGTTTTTGTTCCAAACATTTGTATTGCTCTGCGTCGTGATGGTGTAGCAACTCGTTTGTTTTTGACTTGGCTGATTCATTCATGGTATTCCACATATACCTATTACCACAAAAGGAAAAAATATCTATGATGTTTTGGTTAGATTCGATAAATTTTATTTTTGAGAATGATTTAAAATTTTCTATGTGACTTTTTTTGAAGTCGTTACACATATCAAACATTAGGTACTTTATTTTTTTTGAATCTAGGAAACTACAAAGCGATATGATTTGTGTGAAAATTAAATCCCAGTGTGTTCTTATGTCTGGTATGATTCCGTAGTAATTGTCTATGTAGTTTTTCACCATTGCGGGATTTACTATTTCGTTTATCTGCGTATCGTCTATGAGTTCTTTTCTCTGTATAGGAAACCAGGTGCCTTCCAACTCGTTATCTTTTTTGGCAATAGACAGTTCTGATCGGTGTGACAGAGTAATCGGTATCACTACCATGGTAGGGTTTCCATTTTGTGCCACCCATTCGATCGTTGTTCTTATTGTTCTCGAAAAACTTGTGCCTCTCTTTCCAAGGTTTTTTATGTGCGAACAACCTAGTGTGGAAGCGAACTGATTAGAAACAGGCCATACTTCTGCGAAACTGCAACCATTTATTAACAATGTCATTAAAAATAATTATACCATTTCGGCCACTTGGTGATCCATAGTGGCAGAGGTTCCTGTGCTGGTAGTGGCGTATTTGACTATTACTGTTTCATTGCCCGATGTGGAATCAAGATTGTCGAGTTCTGCTGTTAGCGTCACGCCGGCATCTGAATTTTCTTCATAGTCGTCATTGTATGTCACAGCAGATGTAGAAGCATTAATGGTCAGAGTACCTACTCTGAAAGCAGTGTCTCTTTCTATTTTATAATTGACTGTGATTTTTTTACCAGCCAATGCAGGTAAACGAATTCCAGTGGTGGTGGCCGATTGATTGTCTGCTAAAGTGATTTCTTTTATCTGCTTTGTTGATATACCGATTCCCTGCACTTCCGGTACAGGATTCAAACTAGTTGAACGTCTCTGGCTGATATCAAAATAATCAAGTTCGCTCACACACTCGTCGGCATTAAATTGAATAATAGGTACTTCATTGATTGTGTTCACACCATCATTTCTTGTTCCAACTGTTCTGGCAAAGAAATTATTGAAACTTACAATGTTTCTTATTTCGCCCACGCCAGCATTGGCACCTGTGGCAGATGCGTCAACCTTGATAGCGTTAAGGTAAATGTTGGCAAATTGGCTATTCAAAATTTTTACATCTTTGGGACCTATAGTTAAACCAGCAGTTGATCCATCAACAGATTCTCCAATTAGCACACCGTAATAGGCCGTGTCAAAATCACAGTTGTTAAATTTGATGGAGGTGCTGTCATAACTGAAATCTACCAATCTGGCAAATTTTGTAAATTGGCATTGTTCAAATACAATATTAGAACAAGTGAGTGCCGTTGTTGATCTTACTGTGACTGCTTTAGAGTTAGAGTTGTCACTGCCTCCTGCGGCATATGTTCCTTGAAACTTGACATTATTGAAAAACATTTTTGTTGCGTTGTCTATAGAGATACCACCATAAGCCTCACCGTTTTTCAATGTAATGTTAGATACTTGTATGTTGGTAGGGAAACTAGCATTCAAAATACCACCAAATGTATTTCCACTTAAATCTTCTGTAACCATGACAGGTGCATTTCCGCCTGTTTGATAAATGATTGTGCTGTCAGGACCTTCGCCTACTATATGAGAAAATCTAGGTATTGTAATAGACGAAGACACCTTGTATGTTCCACCCGGAAAAAATAATATTCTGTGTGATCTCGTGTCTGCTTCGTCTGTGTCCGAATAGAGTTCATCGATTGCTCTTTGAATTGCTGATGTGTCATCTGTAGATCCATCTCCCACCGCGCCAAAAGATTTGACAGATACATAATCATCTAATCTTTGTTGCAGTGTTCTCGTAAAATCGCCAGAGGCACCTGTTACTATAGGAGTTGAATCACCTAGGTAACCTTTATACAAATAACTTAATGCTGTAGTAAAACTGCTTGATCCAGCAGTCATTATCTCGGTGTTACCAACAGCAGGAGCACCGTCGGCCACAGTTCCGTTTCCGATGTATAATCTTTGATCGTCTATTACCCAACCCAGTTCTCCCGCCGCTAATTGAGGCAGGTCTGTGGATTTTCCACGTCTATGTTGAATACGACTTATCTGAACTACTGGCATATTGTTGTTATTTATTACAGGATGGACTTGTAGTATTGTTCCAATTTAGCGTACCACTTACCTGTCCATTTATTATAATCGTCTATTTCGAACGTTTGGTACTCGTTGTTCTGTGTGCATATAAAGATACGTCCGGTCTTGATGTCTGTGTTGTACATCTTGTTATGGGCCTCTGCATAGGCTACTAATTGTAAGAAGTAATCTTCTACCCATTCTTTTTTCTTTAATTTACGAGCCTGTTTGAAATCCATTATGGCCGGTGATCCTTTATAAACTCCTACAAGATCCGTCGTTCCAGCATACAGTTCTGGATAGTACAAAGAAATTTCTGATCCCCATACTTCTGTCACGTCGTTTAGTCCGTTGTCTATTATGACGTTGGCCATCTTGTGTGCCTTCTGCTGTATTAAATTAGATCCCGGCGTCCTGTCCTCGCCCTTGACGTGCTTCTCCAGGCTACGGTGCATCACGGTTCCTATGTTGGCGCTTTCCGTGGCTATTTGTTGTGCCTTGGCTTCTCCAATTCTCTTACGCCATTCCATCAAGTGAGTCATATCCTTGGTGGCACTGAGCACGGTGGTCACGCTGGGCACCTGTCTTCCGTCTGGTGTTTCGTAATGCCTTTTTTTGTTTTTTGTTACACGACTCAACTCTCGGTAATCAAACTTATCGTTGAACACAATACCTCTTTGTTCAAGGATGTCTTTATTAATTTTCATTGTCATATTATACTAGTGTTTGGAAATATGGTCAATCATTGCCTGTTCTAGGTCAGGTAACAACTTCCTCCACGTCTTATCGAGGTTTCTGAATTTATCCTGGGCATCATTGTACCTCATAAAACTCTTTATATAACCTGTCTTTTCTTTGTTATCCATTGTGTTGCTTCTTAAATTTTTAATCATATTTTGATAGAAAGGATCGTCATGATCAAACTTCTCTAATTTGTCTGCTACTTTGTCTTTCCATTCTTGTGGTGCTATGTCAAAGTTGCATATTTTTGGATACCATACAGTCGCTAACCAGGTAAAGTCAAATTTGTAATTCATTTCACCACCTGCGAAATCCTTCCACCATTTGATGATATCATCAAGTTGATCTATGTTCAAAAGTTGTATTGCCGGACTCAGCGTAATTTTTCCATTGCCATGTTCCAGTTGGTCTTTATAGAAATTTAAATTTTTTATTATTGTTGGCCAACGGCTAGGATATCTAATATATTCAGTACGTTCTTTGACTCCATCCACACTGGCCCAGATTCTCCAGTGTTTAATTTTAGGTAACCATTTCATCATTTTTGGATTGATTACTGTGAGGTTTGACACTATGGTTATATTTTTGTCTTTCAATGTGTCATCGCTGTAGCATTTTTCAAACAATTCATAAAACTCCGGAATAAGTGTTGGTTCTCCACCTATTATGCTTAATTCAGTAACGTTCTTGCTGATGTGTTCAAACAGTTCTTTTTTTGTTGTTTCGTTTTTGTACCATTCCTCTTTTTTGCCAAGTTCGTTGGTCCAATTATTGACCACGGCACCTTGTTCTTTGACCCACAATAAAAAATCTGGATCATTTTTACCCATATCGGCCAGTTCCAATCCATTAAGGTGGCTGTACATCTGGCTACACATCTTGCATTTCAAATTACAAATGTTACCCATTTGTATCTGCATCGTGTCTGCTACACCGTGATAAGTTCCATCTGGAGCAGTCTGTTTAATAAATTTTTCCATGCCGAATGTACTTCTAAGAGACTGCACACCATTAGATTCTTGCTCGTAACATCTCTGGCAATCTTTTGTGGGCTTTCCGTTGATCATGTTTTTTCTTATTTCCTTCATCCTGTCACTGTTCCAGTATGAATGCAGACTGTCATTGTTCATGTCAAACTGTTTGTATTTGTCATCCTTGTGGATGTTTTGGATCGTGGTACAGCAGAGTCTTACTTTGCCGTTGGTGTGGATGTAGTTATGGTTCCAGGGTTTGTCGCAAAAGACTTTACTCATCTAACTCTCCTGTGAATTTTTTTTGGAACACTAATTTTTTGTCAAACAAATAATTTGTAAAATTTTCTTTGGGTTTTCCAAAGTCCTGAAAAAACCTATGTTCAAACTCTATTTTTTCACATATGGGAAATTCAACGTTCAACATATTTTCGTAGTAATGATAGATTTCGTAATCGTCACCGGGTTCGTCGAAATTGATGTCACAGGGCTGGATGAGAATATTGTGGCTGTCATTGTATTTTTTATAGGTGTGTATTTTTTCTATGTCCTTGCTCTGGCTGGCACAGGCAACTATGATCAAGGGTTTACCATAAAGTTTATCATTAGTCATGAAACCATTTCTCAACGAATTTAGTCTGTAAAGTTTATAGTTGAATTTCATACAGTTATGTATGTGAATTTTATGTTCTCTTCTTAAGTGCTGATTTGGCCATTTTTTTGACCACGTCCGTTGATCCCTGATCGTCGATGTTCATTTCTGGATCTTTTTCTGTTTCTTTATCTGTCTTTAGAATAATTTTTTCGTTGTTGAAATCGTCAACCACGCTTTTCAAGGTTTCCGAATCGTCATACATCTGTTTGAACAACTCGTAGTTAAACATGGAATAGCCTGTGTTCTGGATTATCTGCTGAAGAGCCGGAAAACTTATTTCACTAGTTTCACCCTCTTCATCGGCCTCGCCTCTAAGATTGTTCAAGGTATTGACAACCACCGATTCAAGTTCTTTGTTGTTGGAATCTTGGAATTCAAAAAATCTCACAGGATTATCTCCCTGCGAGTTTAGAAAAAATTCTTGAAGTTGTTTCGAACACTTCCCTTGATTCTCTCTGATCTCTGCCTTCTGGTTCTGTACCACCTGCTTCTGCGTCTGCGGCACCAAACTCATCGGAATCTGTGTCGGTGTTCATTGTGTCTGGTTCTAGATTTAAGTCTGTGTCCATATCAGGTTCTCCCATTGGGTCTGTCGCTGTTTCTTCACCTGTCAAGATGGCCACGCCTGATTCTAATTCTTTTCTTGTTTGTGTCAATGCCTGTTCAGCACTGTTGATTGCTGGTTCAATTTTTTGTGTGAAAGCATCTGCCTTGTCTGCTCCCATCTCGTCTCTGATTCTGTCTGCCAGTTCCAGCATTCCTTCTGTCTTCATTGATGCTAGGTCTTCTAGGTAACCTGTAACCTTGTCCATCATGTCTTTTGCGGCAAGTATTAATTCTGATTGTTGCTCTACGCCTTCGTTTACATCTTCTTTGCTCATTAGGTCTCCGATCACTGCTTTCTTTTCTAAATCTTTGAGAGTAGGGTTTCTCTCAATTTTTTTAATTAATTCTTTAGTTTTTGCGTCAGGCATTGTAATATCTCCACCGTACTCTTTAATGGCCTGGTTAACCACATCCAACATTGCCTGTGATTTCTGATACTGTGAGTTTGTCAATTCCTGCCCAAAGTGTGTGTTGTCTGTTATGGTATGAATTTTTGTTCTGATCTTGTTGGCCATGTCTTCGAGTTCTTCCTTGGCGAGTCCCTCAAGATTTAGTGTTTGTCCAAACCTTGTTTCAAATTCTTTGACCAAACTCTCAGTTGTGACAGGTTTTGTAAATTCTTGGCTGTGCATATGCTTTTATTTATTTGAGTTGGTTCTGAACACCGTGTCAAATTCGTCCTGTATTCTGTGCTTTAAGTAGTCAGCAAGGCGGTTTGTCTCTATAATTTTGTTCTCATACACAAAAATCTGGTGTTCGTTGTTTTCTTTCTCGGCCATTCGTAAAAGCCTTTTGAAATTCTTTATTTCAAAAATCTTGCTATTGAAATGTTCGTCGGCTTTAAGAATGTGCTGTGGCACATTTTTGCCATCCGCCAAGTAGTGTGCTATCATGATGGCGGTCTGTTTGAGGCTTATTCCCTGATAAAGAATCTGGGCATTTACCATGTCTGCGATCACGTACTCGTATCTAGAATCATAACTTTTCTTTGGCACTATGGCTATGTTGCCGATCAAGATTCCTTTAGAGAATTGTTTTGGTAAATGTTTGAAAGGTCTTTTCTGCTCGTCTTTTTTCGCTAGATTCTCAAGTTTGGCCTTGAGATTATATGCCTTGATCTGATTAAGTATTTCTTTTGTTTTTTCCATTTTCAAACTTTACATACCTATTTAAATTATATAAGGTGTCGTGGTCAAGTTTTTTCCTTACCAATATTCCTTTGTCTGAAAGTATCTTTGCCGTTTCAATGTCATTTATCTCAAACTTAGACTGCAACATAGGCCACAGTCCTTGGTGCCTGGCCAGGAAGTCTATTTGTTTTTCATTCACATAGATTCGTGCGTGACGAGAAATTTTAGCAAACATAAAGTTTTTTTGTTGGATTACATTTTCATTAGAATCACTACTATCGTGGACAGCAAACCTGCTACCACTGTTCCTGCTGTCATGATAAGAGTTTTACCAGTGCTCTTGTGATTAACCATTAGATCGTTGTTCATTCTGTTAAGAGTTGTTTCGATCGCAGACAGCCTGTCGTGTAAGCCCTTGTACCTTTCGGCACATAGGTCCACGTGTGCTTCTAAATTTTGTTTTTCTAGTTCTGTAGTGCTCATAATTTACTTTCGGTCAATTCTTACTGGGAATTAGTTGATGCCTTTATGAGCCTGAGTTTTGCCTTGATTGACATTATTATTTATTTTGTACGCCTAGATAGTTAAAGACTGTGTTTTTGAATCTTGTGTCAGTTGTCAAAAATGCCGCACTGGGAAAGGTGGCCGTTTCTTTACAGAAGTTGATTATGGGCACATTATCAAAATCATTGTCTAGTTGCCCAACTTCGTTGGTGCCATCTCTGTACACATCCTGTTGTTCTGTGTGCCAAACAAAGGTCCAAACATTGTGTTTTCCATCATAATGGTTTCCAAACGTATTCTCCTGTGTCAAAATTTTTTCTTGTTTGATCACAGTGTCTTCCCAGGTTATGTTACCTCTAATCTGAAGCAACTGCATTAGTGTTGTAAAATTGTTGTTTTGATTTTTTGCTATTTCGAGACTGTGAGCATCGTGTACAAGATCTCCGGATTTGGTCTTGAAGGGGAAGGCTTTCTTTAGATCTCCGTTTTCAGTGATATCCACAAGAGTTTGTATAGCAAACGAATACATCAGTCCTGGCCTTTAACTTTGTCCCAGTACTGTAGATCGGGCTCGAGATAGTCATCCAGTTTCTTTTGCCAGTCTGGATTTCTGCGTAGCCATTGTTCCAACTGCTGTTGGCCTACTTTCTCTAATTTTTGAATATCTTTCCTTCTGTGCCTGATGTGTCTCTCATACGGTATGTTGCCAAAACACAGTAACCTATGTTTCCTGGCAAAGTTCACTATTCGATCATTCAATCCATCATCCACTTTGATTAGATGTTGCGGCTTGATCTGTTGCATTATGTCGTGTATTCTGA